>Ga0307302_10000329_pt1 | contig 21191 bp, 17 predicted proteins | sample ER_DNA_183_FD_194490 | JGI IMG/M metagenome (GOLD analysis project Ga0307302, IMG submission 194490) | Bulk soil microbial communities from the East River watershed near Crested Butte, Colorado, United States - ER_DNA_183 | ecosystem: Environmental > Terrestrial > Soil > Floodplain | place...
GATCAGGAGGAGGAGGCTCGCCTCGGAGGTGTCGAGCCGGAACGTGTGGGGAGTCCCGGCCGGCGCGAAAGCGAAGCTCCCTTCGGCGAGGCGAGTTTCGCCGCCCGCCAGTACCAGGGTAACTTCACCCGATGCGACGAAGAACCCTTCGTTCTCCCGCTCATGGCGATGCAAAGGGGCGGCAAATCCGGCAGGTCCCCGCACCTCGCACAAGGAGTACTCGCCGCCGGTCTGTTCACCAAGCGCCTTCCATGTGTACAACCCACCGAGCACCCACATCGCTTGGCCGTCTTCCGGACTGAGCCAGTAGGGATGTAGTCCTGCGGTCATCGATCTGACTCCTGTTCCATCCTGTAGATGCCCGATCGGGCGAACGCCTCGGCGGGCTGACGCTCGTTCGCCAACGTACCTGATGACTACGTGGTACGACTCTGCGCATGCGGGTCGTCGACCGCGAAGCCTCGCGGCTGCTCGTCATGTCTCCAACCGACAGCGTCCTGTTGATGCGATTAGAGCCGACGTTCCGCGCGCCGTTCTGGGTCACGCCAGGCGGCGGGCGAGACGCGGACGAGACGTTCGAGGCTGCAGCCCTCAGAGAGCTCCGAGAGGAGGTTGGCCGCGATGATCTCGAGCTCGGTCCGTGGATCTGGACCAGATATGTCGAGTTCTCCTGGGAGGACCAGCGGATCCGGCAGCTCGAGCGAACATACTTCGTAACTGCTCCCAAGCAGTTCGAGCCAGTCGTCGTCGACGCGGGCGTCGAACCGATCGTCGGTGGACGCTGGCTCACTCAGAAGCAGATCGCATCGCTCCCCGAGATCGTCTATCCCGTCGCTCTGGGGGATCTCGTCCGTCAGTTGATACAAGACGGCTTGCCTCCTGACCCGATCGATCTGGTTCGACCTTCGAGGCGCTATAAGCCGCGGTCGTCGCCCTGACTGCGCTACGGCAGGGCAGCCACCCGACGCCTCCCGCAGGTCGCGGTCCCGCTCTCTGTACGGCCAGACCACAACCGTCGGATCGCGCCGATCCTTGGTCGGCTCACAGCTCCGTCTCCGCGTCGTCTCGGTGCCGGCCCTAAGCATGGCGTGTGGACGGCGGCGAACGGTTCGCCGCCGAGAGAAGGAGGACGAGATGGACGGCAAGGACATGACAACGCGAGCGAAGCCGCCGCCTCGGGCGCGGCGACTGGGCGCGACCGGGCTCGTCGTTATCGGGCTGCTTACCGGCGGCATCCTGGCAGGTTCGCAGGTCGCCAATGCGGCGAGCACGTCGCCGACCTCGAGCGCGTCCACGACTGCCGCCTCGTCGGCCCCGAACGCAGGCGTCGATCCGGCGACGATGTCACACGGGCCGGGCGAGACGCTGCTCACCGACGGCACCGCCTCCAAGGTGAAGGCGGCGGCGCTGGCCGCGGTTCCGGGCGGCACCGTCATCCGGGTCGAGACCGACTCGGCAGGCTCGCCGTACGAGGCGCATGTGCAGAAGTCCGACGGGAGCATCGTCACCGTGAAGATCGACGACTCTTTCAACGTAACGAGCACCGAGTCGGGCTTCGGCGCCGGCGGACCGATGTCGGCGAATGGATCCAACGCCTGATCGCGTCCGCAAAGCTCGCCGCACCGAGGGGCCCCGGCGGGACGCCGGGGCTCCTCGGTAACCATGCGTCGCAGGTCGCCGCTAGGCTGCCGCCGTGCAGCAGGTGAGCCTCGGTTCGTGGATCGTCTGGATCCCGGAAACACGACGGGAACGTGCGCGTGGTCTCCTCGGGCGATCAGGACTCGAACCGGACGAGGGACTCCTTTTGGAACACACTCGTTCGGTTCACACGTTCGGGATGCGCTTCTCCATCGACGCGGTGCTCTTGGACCGCGATGACCGCGTCATCGGCGTCGTTCGGCTCTCGCCCAACCGTGTGCTCCTCCCGCGTCCACACGTCCGCGCCGTGCTCGAGGTCGCCGCGGGACAGGGCCGGAGGTTCACCCCTGGAGCTCGCGTCGGAAATACCACTCGCGACGCTCCGAGCAGCGCCCATCCGGCGCGAAGCGAACCACGAGGACGCCGTCGTACTCGACCTTGACCGGATCGCCCACGTTCCGGGTGAAGACGTGCCGATGGATGATTGCTTGGCCGGCCTGGGCTCAGGAGACCCACATCCCGGTGCCCGGAGCATTCCCCGTCAACGCCCACGTACGTCCTTCTCTTCGAGGACATAGGTACCGCCGTGCCCGCCAGAGTCCTCCGCACGTCTCACCCGCCTCGATCCAGAACGTCCCGTCGCCCCGGTCTCGAGGTGGGCTGACGAAGACGTAGTCACGACCCGGTTGATCGATCGGCGCTTGCCCGGCTGGGATCGCTTCATACCCCGCCACGAACCGGACGTCGTCACTGAGGTCCGAGAGGCGAGTCGCGAGGCTCGCGATCTCATCCTCGCTCAGTGTCGATGTGCACCGGCCCGTCGTGCCGTCCCCCACTCCCTCGCAGAGTTTCGTCCGCACGAACAGGAGTCGAACCGGACCTGCCACGGCGCGGATCCCCGCCTCGATCAGATCGAGCCGCGCGACCTGGACGGTGGACATCGATGCCTCGGAGGCAGGGGGGCCGGCGCTCGTACTCGAAACACCAACGATCAGGACGACGGCAGAGATCAACAGGCGGCGCATCGTTCCTCCAGGCCACGAGCTACCCTCATCGTGACATCTCACGAAGGCCCGGGCTATCCTTCCCGAGCCCCGACGGAACCTTGGTCCCCATCGTCTAGAGGCCTAGGACGCCGCCCTTTCAAGGCGGAAGCACGGGTTCGAATCCCGTTGGGGGCACGCGGAAGGCAGTTCGGTGCCGACGCGCAACCACATATCTGCGCCTGTGGAGGAGTCCGGTCGTCCTCATCGCCCTGTCAAGGCGAAGATCGCGGGATCGAAGCCCGTCAGGCGCGCTGCTCAGGTCGCCTTGATCCGCCAGGCCGTCGAGGACCGCTCAAGAGCCTGCCGTCGTTCGGTGATTCATCCCAATCGGGCGATGCCCGGCCGAAGGTCGACTCATAGCGTCCATCCGGGGAGCGCGTGATGGTTGTCGGCCAAGAGGCTGATTCCTTCAAGCGTGATGCCAACCGCTCCCAACGTTCAGCTGCTTCGTCGACAGACATGCGGCAGGGGGAACGAGAGTGAGTGAGAGCGCCGTCGCACCGGCCGAAACCAGCGCCTCTACCTCGCCGCCAAACTCGAACCTCGTGCTTTCGGCGTTGATCCTGGTTGCCGCCGTCGCCAACCTGAACCTCGCCGTGGCCAACGTCGCGTTGCCGGATATCGGCGCCGCGTTCCAAAGCTCGCAGACGACGCTGAACCTGATCGCGGTCGGTTACTCGCTCGGCCTCGCGTGCTCGGTGTTGTATTTCGGCGCGTTGGGCGACCGCTACGGACGCAAGGCGATGCTCTTGATCGGCACAGCGCTCGCGATACCGATGAGTCTCCTGGCTGCGTGGGCACCGACCGATGTCGTGTTGTTCATCGCGAGGCTGGGCGGCGGGCTCGCGGCCGGCATGGCCTACCCGACGACCCTGGCGCTCATCACCGCGCTCTGGTCCGGGCCGGGCCGGACGAAGTCGATCGCGTTGTGGTCGGGACTCGGTGGGGCCATCTCGGCGCTCGGTCCGCTCCTGTCGGGACTGCTCCTCGAGCACTTCTGGTGGGGCTCGGTGTTCCTCCTCACCCTGCCGCTCGCGGTCGTCGCTTTGCTCCTCGCGTTCCGGAACGTTCCCGCTCACGTCAACGAGGGGACGGATCCCGTCGACAACCTCGGCGGCTTCCTATCCGTGGTGCTGGTCGCGGCGCTCGTGCTGGGGATCAACTTCGCCGCCGTCCCGAACTCGGGAACCCTGGTCCTCGGACTCGCGGCGATCGTCCTCGCCGCGGGCGTCGCGTTCGTGATCCGCCAGCGCCGTGCCGGCAACCCGCTCTATGACCTCCACGTCGCCGGCCGGCGCGTCTTCTGGGTCGCCGCCTGCGCGGGCATCATCGTGTTCGGCACGCTGATGGGGGCGATGTTCGTCGGGCAGCAGTTCCTCCAGAACGTCCTCGCCTACGACACCCTCGATGCGGGAGTCGCGATCCTGCCGGCGGCGTTCTTCATGGTGCTGATCGCACCGCGCTCGGCCAAGCTCGTCGAAGCGAGGGGCGCTCGGTTCACCCTCCTCACCGGGTACGCGCTGTGCCTCCTCGGCTTCGTCACGATGCTGCTGCTCTGGAAGGAAGGGATCCCGTACTGGAAGGTCGGGCTCGCCTATGCCTTCGTGGGTGCCGGCGTCGGCTTCGCCGGAACCCCCGCGTCGCACTCGTTGACGGGATCGGTCCCGGTGGACAAGGCCGGGATGGCGTCGGGGACCGCCGACCTGCAGCGCGACCTCGGCGGCGCGATCATGCAGTCGATCCTCGGGGCGCTGCTCGCGGCCGGCTACGCGGCCGCCTTCGCGTCGGCGATCGCATCGGCGCCGAACGGCCAGCAGGTATCCGATAGTGTCGAAGCCCAACTCACGAAGTCGTTCGCCAGCGCCGAGGCGACCGCGCAGCAGTACCCGCAGTACACGAGCCAGATCACGGCGGCCGCGAAGGCTTCCTTCCTCTCAGGTGACCAGTGGGCGTACACCGCAGGGATCGTCGCGATCATCCTGGGTGCCGTCCTCGTCTTCTTCATGTTCCCGAAGAAGGACGATGAGCAACGTCTCCTTGCCGCATATCACGCTGAGGATGTCGGACGTCGTCGTGACGTCGAAGCGCTACCGAGCAGGGAGGGACCATGACAGATCGCGGATCATCGATGCCCCAGGATGCGAAGGGGGGAGTCCTCGGCTACCTCGAGACCAAGGTCGGAGATGAGGTCCAGAACTTCTATGACCCCCGCTACGAGGGCCGGCGCCTGTTCTCGGAGGTCCTCGGCACGTTCTTCCTGGTCCTCGTGGCAGCCGGCGGTGCGGTGGTGAACGCCCAGAGCGGAGGGCAGATCCCGCTCGCCGTTCGCGTGACGGCGCCCGGACTGATGGTGATGGCGATGATCCTGTTCATGGGCGCCGTCTCAGGCGCCCATTTCAACCCCGTCGTTTCCGTGGGCTTCGCGTTGCGAGGTGACTTCCCATGGAAGCGCGTTCCCGGCTACTTGGTCGCTCAGCTGGTCGGCTCGATCCTCGCGGTCCTGTTCCTGCGGGCGACGCTCGGGAACATCGGAGGCCTCGGCACGACGGAGCCGGGTCCCGGCATCACCGCAACGACCGCGCTCATCTTCGAGGCGGTGCTGACGCTGGGTCTGTTGAGCACGATCCTGGGTACGGCGTCGGGCGCCCAGAACATCGGCGTGTTCGGCGCATTGGGTGTGGGCGCCTACATCGCGCTTGCGGGCCTCTGGTCGGCTCCCATCAGCGGGGCGTCGATGAACCCCACGAGGTCGCTCGGCCCGATGATAGTCAGCGGGAATTACCACGATTGGTACGTCTACATCGTGGGACCGTTCATCGGCGGCATCCTCGCCGTTGGAGTCGCCTGGATCCTGCGCGGTCAAGGCGGCGGGATCAGAGGAAAGATGGCCGCCCAGGGCGACGTCAAGCTCGATGTCTCCGACCCATCGATTGCCCCGAAAGAAGCACCGCCCGAGTGACCGTCCCGTCGCCAGCCGGACGAGCGTATAGTCGGAATCTGCGGCGCCATCGTGGCGCAGCGATCCGGCGGCCCCAGACACGCGGTCGCATCGCACTCGGCCCCGGCCCTCGGCCTCTCGCTCGGATCGGAGCGTCTCGTGCGTGCTGAGCCGGTGTTCGACAGGCTTCTCAGTGAGTCACAGGAGGGAGCGCTGCCATGAACGGACCAACCTTCACGTCACCCCGCAGCAAGACGAAGGAGACGAACGCGCCTGTAGCCGATGCAGATCCAGACGAGACGGAGGAGCAGGCTCGGAGCACGGCTCTGGTGGTGCATCTGACGCCCGCGGAGCGTGCCGCGCGAGGCAAAGCGGCTCGCGCCGAGGTTCCCCGCTCCAGCCACGCTGCCTGGGACGCCCCTTCCGGCCGCGCCGACCCCGTGGGACTCCTGGAGGAGCAGGCGAAGAGTCGCGTCCAGGAGCTCGTTCCCATCCGCTACGGACGGATGCTCGCTTCGCCGTTCGCGTTCTATCGAGGCGCGGCGTCCCTGATGGCCTCAGACCTGGCCTCGACCCCGCGATCCGGTCTCATCGTTCAAGCGTGTGGTGACGCCCACGTCTCGAACTTCGGATTGTTCGCCTCCCCCGAACGAGAGCTCCTGTTCGACATCAACGATTTCGATGAGACGGCCCACGGACCGTGGGAATGGGACGTGAAGCGTCTGGCTGCGAGCCTGGCGATCGCGGGTCGCAACAACGGGTTCGCGGACAAGGAGCGGGCCGAGGTCGTCCGGAGCGCCGTGGGTGCGTATCGATCCGCGATGCGGGAGTTCGCTGGGATGCGGAACCTCGAGGTGTGGTACGCACACGCGCGGGTTCGGCAGGGCCTGCCGGGCTTGCAAGCGATGCTCGACAAGAAGAACCTCAAAGCGGCGGAGCGCACCGTTAGCAAGGCGAGAACGAAAGATAGCTTGGAGGCGTTCGCCAAGTTGACGCACGTCGTCGACGGCGAGTTACGGATAATCAGCGAACCGCCGCTGATCGTCCCGATCGAGGAACTCCTTACTCCGGACGAGGCGACCAAGCTCCTCGAAACGATGCATGACCTGATCCGCTCCTACCGTCGAACCCTGCAGGGAGACCGAAAACACCTGCTCGAGGACTTCCGGTTCGTGCACATCGCCCGCAAGGTGGTCGGCGTCGGAAGTGTCGGAACCCGCGCCTGGATCATCCTGATGTTGGGCCGGGACGGTCAGGATCCGCTCTTCCTGCAGGCCAAGGAAGCACAAGCGTCCGTGCTGGAGCCGTTCGTCGGCAAGAGCCGATACGCCAACCACGGGCAACGGGTGGTCGAAGGCCAGCGACTTATGCAAGCGGCGAGCGACATCTTCCTTGGTTGGAATCGCTCGGAGGGGCTCGACGGCGTCGTGCGCGACTTCTACATTCGCCAGCTCCGGGACTGGAAGGGCTCCTGGGCGCCGGAAGCCATGGTCCCGCAGGTCATGAGCGTCTATGGCCAGATGTGCGCGTGGACGCTCGCGAGAGCGCACGCGCGCTCCGGAGACCGGATCGCGATCGCTTCGTACGTGGGAGGGTCCGACGCCTTCGATCGGGCGATCGCGTCCTTCTCGGAGGCGTACGCCGACCAGAACGACCGGGACTACGCCGCGCTCCAGGCGGCCGTGAAGGCGAACAAGATCAAGGCGACGATCGAGGTCTGATCCGATGTTCTCGCGCGGTGGCGGGACGGCTATCCCGAGCATGATTGACAGGGACGAGTATCTGGACTTCTTACCGGTTCCCCTGCCGAAGCATGGCGCGCCGACGAGCGCCTTCCACCACTGATCGGAACGGGTGCGGGGGGGACCGATGTCGGAGCGGATCGTCGGCGAGCCGAGATGGCCGATGACCCTCGCCGTCGTATCGGTCATCTCGCTCACGATGGCCCTCCCGGAGCGCCTGACCTCAGGCCCTCGCTGGATCTTTCCAGCTGGGATGGCGATCTTGCTCGTGGCATTGATCGCGACGGACCCGGGTGCGATCACCAAGACGTCGAAAGCGTTGCGTATCCTCTCGATCGCCCTCGTCCTACTGATGGTGCTGTCGGCGCTCGTTTCGACGGTGATCCTCATCAAGGATCTGATCGAGGTCGCGCCGCAGTTCCAGAACGGGACGACGCTGCTGACGGCCGGCGGCTCCGTCTGGCTGATCAACATCCTGGCGTTCGCCCTGCTGTATTGGGAATTCGATTGCGGCGGCCCGGCGGCGCGTGCCCAGGGGATGCCGGCGAGCCCGGACTTCGCCTTCCCCCAACAGTTGGATCCAGAGATCTCGCCTCCCGGCTGGCGCCCGCAGTTCGTCGACTACTTCTACGTGGGGGTCACGGACGCCGTTGCGTTCAGTCCGACGGACGCGATGCCGCTCGCCCGATGGGCGAAACTCTCGATGGCGCTGCAAGCCGTCATCTCGCTCGCCATCTTGGGACTCGTCATCGCTCGCGCCGTCAACGTTCTTCAGTAGCGGATCTGGGCTGCGTAGGAATGGTCCGTATCGGATGATGCGGACGGAAGCGGTTGTGGTCACACTCGCCGTGGGTCTTTCGTGTTCGTTCCGGCATCCATGGACCTCAGGGGGATATATCGATGGCTTCTGATACGTCGCAACGGCTTTCATCCGGGCCTCAGCCGGCGGACGTGCTCGTCGTGTTCGGGATCACCGGCGATCTGGCGAAGGTGATGACGTTCCGGTCGCTCTACCGGCTGGAGATGCGCAAGCTGCTGGACTGCCCGATCGTCGGGGTGGCGGTCGACGACTGGACGGTCGACAAGCTGCAGGAGCATGCGCGGGATTGCATCGAGGGCACCGGCGAGGTGCTGGACAAGGAGGTGTTCGACCGCTTCGCCGAGCGGCTCTCGTACGTGCAGGGCGATTTCTCCGACGCCGCCACCTACGGACGAGTGGCCGACGCGATCAAGGGCAAAGAATCGCCCGTGTTCTATCTCGAGATCCCGCCCTTCCTGTTCGGCACGGTCGTGAAAGGGCTGTCGGACGCCGGCCTGACCAAGACGGCACGCGTCGTCGTGGAGAAGCCGTTCGGGCACGACCTGAAGTCGGCGGGTGAGCTGGCTGCCGAACTGCACCAGTACATCGACGAGTCACAGCTCTACCGGATCGACCACTACCTGGGGAAGATGGGCCTGGTCGAGATCCTCCACCTCCGATTCATGAATGCGATGCTCGAACCGGTCTGGAGCCGGAACTACCTCGAGTCCGTCCAGATCACGATGGCGGAGAGCTTCGGGGTCGAGGACCGTGGCCACTTCTACGATCCGGTCGGTGCGTTGCGAGACGTGGTCGTCAACCATCTGATGCAGGTGGTGGCGGCGTCCGCCATGGAGGCGCCGTCCCGGGGAGACCCGCAGACGATCAAAGAGTCGCAGGTCGCCCTGTTCCGCGCCGTCGCGGAGGCGGACCCCGCACACTACGTACGAGGCCAGTACGACGGTTACCTGAAGACCGATGGCGTGGCGCCGGACTCGACGACCGAGACCTACGCCGCGCTCCGCCTCGACATCGAGAACTGGCGCTGGGCGGGGGTCCCGTTCTTCATCCGTACGGGGAAGCACCTCGCGTACACCCAGACCGAGCTGCGGTTGGTGTTCAAGCATCCGCCCCGGCTGGGCTTCAATTTGTTGGGCCGCGACGCGGAACCCAACCAGGTCGTGGTGAAGCTCGACCCCACGACCGGCATCAGGCTGGTGATCGAGGCGCATCGCGCCGACGAGCCGGGCGCTGAGCCGATCACGCTCGATATGGAGTTCTCGAGCCAGGGCGGCGAGGGTCCCACCCCCTATGAGGTGCTCCTGCACGCGGCGATGGTCGGAGACAGCACGCGATTCACCAGGCAGGACGCGGTCGAGGAGACGTGGCGCGTGATGCAGCCGCTCGTGGATGCGCCTCCGCCCGTCCATCCGTACGCGCAAGGGTCGTGGGGTCCAGACGCAGCCGACGAGCTGGTGTCGGGACACGGCCGCTGGCACGAGCCTTGGGTGACGTCATGAGTGCCCGGCAGAGCGCGGCGATGCCGTCGCCGTTCCCCCCGATCGACGACTATGCGTTCCTGTCCGATTGCCACACCGGCGCGCTGGTGGCCCCGGATGGTTCGGTCGACTGGCTCTGCGTCCCGAGCTTCGACTCGCCGAGCGTCTTCGGCACCCTCCTGGACCGGGAGGCCGGCAACTTTCGCCTGGCGCCGTTCGGGATCAACGTGCCGGCGGCGCGCGTCTACGAGGCCGGAACGAACACGCTCGTGACGTCCTGGCGGACCGCGGACGGGTGGGTCGAGGTCCGTGACGCGCTCACGATGGGCACCCGCCAGGGCGAGGACACGGTCACGCCTCACACGCGTCCCCCCGCCGACGACGATGCGGATCACACGCTCGTGCGAACGGTGGTGTGCCTCGCGGGTCGTGTCGAGATCGAGCTGATCTGCGAGCCGGTGTTCGACTACGGGCGGACATCGGCCGAGTGGACGCTGGTGGACGATGACCGGCACGCCGCCGATGCGACCGGCGCCGGCGTGACGGTCCGGCTCACCACCGACATGCCGCTCGGGATCGAGGGAGGCCGGGTCCGCGCGAGGCACGTCATCTCGGCCGGCGAAGGGTTGTTCTGCGCCCTGTCGTGGGCCGAGGACTTCGCCGCACCCACGACGGCCGACGAGGCAGACGCCCGGATCGCGGCCACCGTCCGGTATTGGCGCGGCTGGTTGGATCACGCGCGCGCGATCGATCACCCGTGGCGGGCGATGCTCGAGCGCTCGGCACTGGCGATCAAGGGCCTGACGTACATGCCCACGGGCGCGACCGTCGCGGCACTCACCACGTCACTTCCCGAGACGCCCGGCGGCGAGCGGAACTGGGATTACCGGTACACGTGGATCCGGGACACCACGTTCACCCTGCGCGCGCTCCACCTCCTGCAGCTCGACTGGGAGGCCGACGAATTCATGCAGTTCGTCGCCGACGTGGAGCCGACGGAGGATGGATCGCTCCAGATCATGTACGGGATCGACGGTCGGCGGGACCTCACCGAGACCACGAGGGACGACCTGTCGGGATACGCCGGCGCCCATCCCGTCCGGATCGGCAACGGCGCGTTCGACCAGCGGCAGAACGACGTGCTCGGGGCGGTGCTCGACTCGATCCTCCTGCACACCCGCAGGAGCGAACGGCTCCCGCGACGGCTCTGGCCGATCGTCGAGAGCCAGGCGACGTGCGCGCAGAAGGTCTGGCAAGAGCCCGATCAGGGCATCTGGGAGGCGCGCGGGGCACCCCAGCACTACGTGTCGTCGAAGCTGATGTGCTGGGTGGCGATGGATCGCGCCGCGAACCTGGCGGGGATCCGCGGCGACAAGGATCTGGAGGCCTCGTGGCGCACGACCGCCGACGAGATCCAGACCGACATCCTGAAGAACGGGGTCAACGACAAGGGCGTCCTCAAGCAGCATTACGCGACCGACTCGCTGGACGCCTCCGTGCTGCTCGCGGCGATCTTCGGATTCCTTCCGCCCGACGACGATCGGCTCCGGGCCACGGTGCTCGCGATCGCCGACGACCTGACCGAAGACGGATTCGTGCTGCGCTACCGCACCGAGGAGACCGACGACGGATTGTCGGGCAAAGAGGGCACGTTCCTGATCTGTTCGTTCTGGCTGGTCTCGGCGCTCGCCATCATCGGCGAGGAGCAGCGCGCCCGCGACCTGCTGGAGCGACTGATCCGCATCTCGTCTCCGCTCGGTCTCTACGCCGAGGAGTTCGACACCGATACCGGTCACCACCTCGGCAACTTCCCGCAGGCCTTCTCGCACCTGGCGATGATCGAGGCGGCAGGTCGTCTGATCCTGTCCGAACGGCTCGCCGAGCTGTAAGCGGTTTCGATGTCTGCTTCCCTGGCTACCGCGCCTTCAGGGCTCCAGCACGAGATCTCGCTCGGCAACCAGCGAGCGGTGGTCACCGAGGTCGGGGCGACCCTCCGTTCTTACGCCGTCGATGACGTCGACGTGCTGGATGGGTTCGACGCCGGCGAGATGTCGTCGGCCGGGCGCGGTCAGATCCTGGCGCCGTGGCCGAACCGCCTGGAGGACGGTCGCTACACGCGCTACGGCAAGGAGGGGCGGGCCGCCCTGGATGAGCCCGAGCGTCGAAACGCGATCCACGGGCTGGCGCGGTGGCTCCCATGGCGATTGAGCTCGAAGACGGAAGGCGGGGAGGCCGTGACGCTTGGGTGCGTCGTACACCCGCAACCTGCGTACCCCTGGCGCCTCGAGCTCCAGGTTGCCTACGAGCTCGCGGCCGACGGGCTGACCATCACGGCCACCGCCACGAACCGCTCCGACGGACCGGCCCCGTTCGGGATCGGGTTCCACCCGTACCTCACGGTTGGAGCGCCACTCGATGAGGCGTTCCTGACGGTTCCGGCCGGCCGCCGCATGGCGACCGACGACCGGGGCCTGCCGACCACCGACGAGGCCGTGGACGGAACGCCGTTCGACTTCCGGACGCGGCGAGCGATCGGCGCGACCACGATGGATACGTGCTTCACGGACCTTGTTCGCGACGATGACGGCTCGGTGCGCGCATCGGTCGAGGGCCCCGGCGGGCGGAGCGCGTCGGTGTGGGCCGGACGAGGATTCGACTATCTGATGATCTACACGGGCGACACGTTGGAGCCCGCGCTGCGGCGGAGGCGAGGGATCGCGATCGAGCCGATGACGTGTCCGGCGAACGCCTTCCGGTCGGGACTCGGCGTGCTCCGCTTGCAGCCGGATCGTCCGTGGACCGGCGCCTGGGGGATCGCCAAGGGGATCGAAGGGGGAGGTCGAGCGTGAACACACCCGCAGAGGTTGTGATCGTCGGTGCCGGATTCGCCGGCATCGGCTGCGCGAGAGAGCTCGCCAAGCACGATGACGACGTACACGTCACCCTGATCGACAAGCACAACTACCACCAGTTCCTACCGCTGCTCTATCAGGTAGCGACGTATCAGCTCTCGTCCTCCGACGTGGCGATGGACATCCGGCAACTGTTCCGCAAGCACCCGAGCATCAGCGTGAAGCTCGGCGAGGTCGCGTCGGCGGATCCCGACACGAAGACGGTGACGCTCACCGGCGGCCAGACGTTCGCCGGCGACTTCCTCGTCCTGGCGGCCGGCAGCCAGGCGAACTTCTTCGACACGCCCGGCGCGGAGCACCTGTTCCCGCTGTACTCGCTCGAGGACGCCAAGCGGCTGCGCGCGCGGATCCTCGGGGTCTTCGAAGATGCCGACCGTGACCCCTCGCTCGTTGACCGAGGCGCGCTGAACTTCGTGATCGTCGGGGCCGGCGCCACGGGAACCGAGGTCGCGGGGGCGATCGCCGAGTTGATCCGCGACGTGATGCCGTCGGAGTATCACGACCTTGCGGTTGATCATGCCAAGGTCATCATGGTCGACCTCGGCGACGCCGTACTGGGCCCCTTCTCACCGAAGGCGCACGACTACGCGTCCAAGGTCCTCACGGACTACGGGGTTGAGCTCCGGCTCGGAACTTCCGTGAAGGAGATCGCCGCCGATCACGTCTTGCTGTCGGACGGCCAGACGATCGCGACCCATTGCGTCGTCTGGGGGGGTGGTCTGATGGCCGCACCGCTCGCCCATACCTCGGGGCTCAAGCAGGGTCGTGGCGGGCGGATCGACGTCCAGCCGGACCTCACCGTCGTCGATCACCCGGGCGTGTACGTGGTGGGCGACATCGCGAACATCCCGGTCGGGGACGGCACGGCGTTCCCACAGTTGGGCTCGGTCGCCTTGCAAGCGGGCGCTCAGGCGGCCGAGAACATCCTCGCGGACATCGCGGGCAAGGCACGCGAGCCGTTCGACTACCACGACAAGGGGATCATGGCGATGATCGGCCGGGGGGCTGCGGTCGCCGAGATGGGCGAGCATCGTCACGAACTCCACGGCGCGGTCGCGTTCGCCGCGTGGCTCGGCGTCCACGCCTGGCTGATGAGCGGGGTCCGCCAGCGCGTCGACGCGTTCATCAGCTGGGCCTGGGATTACCACGGCAAGGGCCGCGCACCACAGATCCTGGACAGGACTGACGCCGCCCACATCGATTGGGGGGACGACGATGACTGAACACTATGACGTCATCATCATCGGGACGGGAGCCGGCGGCGGCACGCTCGCACACACGCTGGTTCCATCGGGGAAGAAGATCCTGCTGCTCGAGCGCGGCGACTTCCTCCCGCGCGAGCGAGACAACTGGGATCCGGATCCGGTGTTCGTCCAAGGCAAGTACATCTCGGAGGACACGTGGTACGACCCCGACGGGAAACCCTTCCAGCCGCAGGTGCACTACTTCGTGGGCGGAGCCACGAAGCTCTACGGCGCCGCCCTCTACCGCCTCCGGCCGCAGGACTTCGGGGAGCTCAAGCACGTCGACGGCGTCTCGCCCGCGTGGCCGCTCTCGTACGACGACTTCGAGCCGTGGTATTCGAAGGCCGAACAGCTGTACCAGGTGCACGGTCTTCACGGCGAGGATCCGATCGAGGGGCATTGGAGCCAGCAGTACCCGTGGCCGGCCGTCTCGCACGAGCCTCGGATCCAACAGCTCTCGGACGACCTGACCGCCGCCGGGTATCACCCCTACCACGCCCCGTGCGGGATCATGCTCGACGAGGCCCACCGGGCGATGAGCACCTGCATCCGGTGCACGTGGTGCGACGGGTATCCCTGTCTCGTGCATGCGAAGTCCGACGCCGAGGCGATCGCCGTCCGACCGGCGCTCGCGTCGCCGAACGTAACGCTGGTCGTGAACGCCGAGGTGGTGAAGCTGGAGACCGACCCATCCGGACGCACCGTGACCGGCGTGGTCGTCGCGCGAGACGGTACGCAGGAGACGTACCAGAGCGACGTCGTGGCCTTGTCAGCCGGCGCGTCGAACAGTGCCAAGATCCTGCTGGCTTCGGCGAACGACGCACATCCGAACGGCCTGGCGAACGGATCCGATCAGGTCGGGCGCAACTACATGTTCCACAACAGCAAGGCCGTGGTGGCGCTCTCGAAAGAGCCGAACGATTCGGTCTTCCAGAAGACCCTTGCGATCAACGACTTCTACTTCGGGACGGAGGAGTACGACTGGCCGGTGGGGCAGATCCAGATGGTCGGCAAATCCAACGCGGAAGCGATGAAAGGCGAGGAGCCGAAGCTGACGAAGTTGGCACCGCACTGGAGCCTGGCCGAGACCGCGCGACATGCGGTCGATTTCTGGCTCACGACGGAGGATCTTCCAACGCCGGAGAACCGCGTCACGTTGGACAAGGACGGGAACGTGCACCTCGCGTATCGGTCCACCAACGACGAAGAGGCGAGCCGCCTCTACCACGAGCTCAAGGAGATCCTGAACCACACGGGCCTAGCCGATCACCACGTGCTGGACAAGAACTTCTACATGCACATGAGCATCCCGATCGCCGGCGTGGCGCATCAGGTCGGGACATGCCGCTTCGGGGACGATCCGGAGACGTCGGTCCTCGACCGGAACTGCAAGGCGCACGAGCTCGACAACCTGTACGTCGTCGATACCAGCTTCTTCCCGAGCATCGGCGCCGTGAACCCTGCGCTCACGGCGATGGCGAACGCGATCCGTGTGGGGCAGCACCTGACCGAGCGGTTGGGCTAGCCCCTGCTATCGGTGGAGGGGTCGCGGCGGTGGCGATGAAGATCGCCACCGCCGCGACGATCCCAGCGACTGGGAGCCTCCAGGGGTTCAGATCTGCATCATCGCGCGCTTCTTCATCTCCTCGTATTCCTCCGCGGTGATCTTGCCCTCGTCACGGAGCTTCGAAAGCTTCGCGACCTCATCCGCGGGTGAATATCCGGACACGCGCATCTCCGCTGCCTGCATCCGTTCCATGTCTTCCTTGTCCTGCTCGGTCATCTTCGGGCGGGCGATCAGGTAGATCAGCGCGCCCAGGAACGGCACGATGAAGATCAGGAGGATCCATCCACCCTTGGCCCAGCCCGACAGGTCCCGTCGCCGGAAGATGTCGGCGAACACCGTGATGAATATCCAGATCGCCATGAACCAGAAGAAGAAGACGAGCATGGTCCACAGGACGTTCCCGAATGACCATTCGGTCGCAAGCATCTACAGCTCCTCCCTGCCCGCGCTTCGCGCGAGCTCCGTCCGCGTAGCCTAGGCGGGCCACGGCGACCGTGCATCATCCCTTTCGGGGGATTGCTCGCCCTAGACGCGCTCTGAGGGAACGGACCTGGACGGGACCACGCGGCCGCGGCTGAGCCGGACGGTCCGGTCGACCGCATCCAGACCCTCCAGCCTGTGCGTGATCAACAGCACCGTCCGACCTTCGGTCGCGTAGAGAGCGTCATCGACAAGCCGCTCCGCCGTTTCCGGATCCAGATGGGCCGTGGGCTCGTCCAAGACGACGATCGGCGCGTCGGCCAGGAACGTCCTCGCCAGTGCGATCCTCCGGCGCTCGCCGCCGGACACGAGGGTCCCTTCTTCGCCCACGTACGTGTCCGCGCCATCTGGTAAGGACGCGATCCAGTCCCAGATCTGAGCGCGTCGGAGTGCCCGTTCGATGGCGTCCTCGTCCGCCGAGGGCTTCGCGAGACGGATGTTCTCCCGGATCGTGGTCGAGAAGAGATAGGCATCCTGAGCGTCCAGCGTCACGAACGAGCGGACGTCGTCTTGTCGCAGGGTGCGCGCGTCCGTTCCGCCGACCGCGATCCGGCCGGCGTCCGGGTCCAGGAAGCGGACCATCAATGCCGCGATCGTGCTCTTGCCCGCCCCCGAGCGTCCCACGAGGGCTGTCGTCCGCCCCGGTGCGATGCGGAGGTTCACGTCGAGGAGTTCCCACGACTCTCCGTCCGCGTAGCCGAACCCGACCTGTTCGAGCGTCACCGTCGGATCCCGTGGCGGATCGGCAGGCCTCGGGGGGTCGACGACGGCCGGCGCGTGCGACGTGATGGCGAGCAGCCGGCGCCCCGATGCGATCGTCGCGCTGAGGACGCGTGCGGCGGCGGGAAGCGGCGTCACGGCCTCGAACGACGCCATCGCGAGGAGCGCGAGCGAAGCAACCATTACGCGGTCGAGCGTGCCGGCGACCGTCGCAGACGCGCAGATGACCAGGACACCGGCGACGGTGAGTCCGGCCACGGCGACGGACAGACCTTCGAGCAGCCCGCTCACGAGCGCATCTCGACGTGCGAGGTGCACCAGCTCCTCGTCGACCGCTCGGACCGCCTCGACGGCCCGTTCGTCAGCGCCGAGGACCGCGAGTTCCGGAGCGCCGCGCAAGAGGTCAACGAGCTCGGCGGTGAGCTCGCCCTGCGCCGCGGACTGTCGCGCGCCGGCGCGACGACTGACCAGCGCCGCGAGCGCCGGGATACCGATCCCACCGGCTAGCAGGCCGACGGCGAGGATCAAGCCCGCGGATGGGAGGAAGGCTGCTGCGATCGCGACGGAGATGCCGCCGGCGACGATGGCGACTAGCGGAGGCGAGACACCGAGGAGGAACAGGTTCTGTAAGGCGTCGATGTCGCCAACCATGGCCGCGAGGAGATCGCCCCGCCGGAACTCGGGCAGGCGGCCCGGAACCAGCGGCTCGATCTTCCGATAGAAGCCCACGCGCATACGGGCCAGCACGTGGAAGGCGAGATCATGCCGCTCGAGGCGCTCGAAGTATCGGGCCACGGGCTTTCCGATGCCGCATGCCCGGACGGCCACGATCGCGACGGTCAGGGACAGGATCGGTGGGTGCTCGGCCGCGCGAGAGATGACGTAGCCGGCGAGCGACATCAAGCCGACTCCGAGGAGCACCGAGAGCGAGCCGAGCGCGACGGACGCAACCAGGCGCGCCCGTGGCAACCTCGCGATCCGGAGCAGCTGCCGCAGCGTGTTCACGGGATCACCGCCGGGTCGGCGACCGCGACCGCCTTCCCGCCCTCGATCCGGACGATGCGATCGGCCGAGCCCGCCAGCTCGGGGCTGTGCGCGATCAGCAACACCGCCTGGTGGGGTTTGAGCTGGCGGATCGAGGCTGCGATCGTGCGGGCGCTCTCGGCGTCGAGGTTCGCGGTCGGCTCGTCGAGGATCACGAGGTGCGCCTGCCGAGCCAGGGCTCTCGCGAGAGCGACGCGTCGCGTCTCGCCGGCCGATAGGCTCCGAGCTCCCTCGCCGAGGCGGGTCTCGTATCCGCGCGGCAGCTCGCTTACAACCTCGTCGAGACCCGCGGCCCCCGCTGCGAGCTCGATCTGCTCGTCGGTGGCGGACGGGTTGCCGATCGCGATGTTGTCCCGGACCGAGCCGCGGAACACGGTCGGCCGCTGTGGGACCCACGCCACCTGCGTCCGCCATTCCCGGAGGTCGATCGTGGCGAGGTCCGCGCCGCCAACGGTGATCGAGCCGCCGTCCGGTGAGCGCAGACCGAGCATCAGGGCGGCGACCGTGCTCTTGCCGGCACCGCTCGCACCGACCAACGTCACGACCTCACCGCGTTCGATGGTGAGGTCGAAGCCATCGAGGACCCTGGGGCCTCGGTCGGGGTTCTCGATCGAGACGTTCTCGAAACGGATCGGCCCCCACGAGGTCGGCACGTGCTCGGTGCCTGACGGCCGACCCTCCGGCGCCTCGAGCAGATCGAGGATCCTCTCCGCGGCGGCCAGCCCGTCCGCGCTCACGTGGAACTGCGTCGCGAGGCTGCGGAGCGGGACGTAGAGCTCAGGGGTGAGCAGCAGGACCGTCAGCGCGGGTCGGAAGCCGACCGAGCCCTCGATCAACCGGACGCCCAGCGTGACCGCCACGAGCGCCGTCGCCAACGTCGCAGCCAGATCGAGCACGGCTCCGGACAGGAAGCTCACGCGGAGCGTCTCCATCGTCGTTCGCCGGTACGCCTCGCTCGCCTCCTCGATCCGATCCGCCTGCGAGGCACCACGGTTGAACGCTCGGAGCGTCGGGAGGCCCCGGACGACGTCGAGGAAGTGGTTGGAGAGCCGTGCCAGCGCCACCCATCGTGCCCGGGTCGTTGACTCGGTGTATCGACCGATCAGGGTCATGAACACCGGGATCAGCGGGAGCGTCACCAGCATGATCGCGGCTGAGGTCAGGTCGATCGCCGCCGTCCAGGCAAGCACCGCGATGGGAACGAGCACGGCCAGCACCAGCTGCGGGAGGTAACGGGCGAAGTAGGCTTCCAGCCCGTCGACGCCCGCCACCGCCGCGGCTGCGATCTCCCCGGCCTCGGCCCCGTCCACCGCGCGTGGCGCACCGATCAGCCGTCGCTCCACCAACGACATGCGGAGGGCGGACGTGACGAGCGCCGCCGCTCGCCGGCCGGTCGCCTCGAAGCCTGCTCCGAACAGCGCACGTGCGATCACCACCGCGCAGAACGCGATGATCTCGCCGGGATCGGGAGCGCGATGTTGGAACGCGCGCGCCACGATCGTGGCGAATAACGTCGCCTGGATCAGGAGCGCGATCGTGGCGAGGAAGCCGAAGAGCACGTCGACCGCGAGGGCGACACGCGCGGGCCGAACACGTCGCAGGAGTCGGGGGTCGAGCGGGCGCACAGCCTCAGGACTCTACCGGCGTGCCTCCCGCGGCCGCCGGGGACGGTCCAGGGGGAGATGCGGACGGGGGCGGCTCCGGTCCGGCCGGGCTCGCCAGCCGCTTCCGGAAGACGTGATACGTCCAGCCCTGATAGATCATCACGACCGGAAGGAAGACGATCGCCACGATCGTCATCACCTTGAGCGCGTACGGCGCAGACGAGGCATTCTGCACCGTCAGGTTGTAGGCAGCGTCTGTGCTCGAGACCATCACGTTCGGATAGAGGTCGGTGAAGAACGTCAGGACCGTTGCCGCCATCGCGAACGCGGTCATCGCGAACGCCCAGCCTTCGCGGCGATCACCCAGCAGCCACGCCGATGCCACGATCGCCAGGACCGCGCTCACCGTGAGGAAGTCCGGGAACGCTCCGTGATGGATCACGACCTGGGTCCACACGCCGAAGATCAGGACCGCGGCGCCGGTGACGACGGTGGATCGACGAGCCAGACGGCGCGCGCGCTCCCGAAGCTCGCCGTCGGTCTTGAGCGAGACGTACGTGGCCCCGTGGAGCACGCAGAGGAGCACCAACGTCAGGCCTGCGAACACGGAATACGGGCTGAGGAGATCCCAGAAGTTCCCGGTGAACTCCTCGCTGGAGTTGATCGGTAGACCGTGGAGCAGATCGGCGAGCGCGATGCCGATCAACAACGGCGCCAAGAAGCTTCCCGCTGTTTGCAACCGGCTCCAGTTCTTCTTCCACGCTGCACCGGCGCGCTTGCCGCGGAATTCGAAGGACACACCTCGGACGATCATTGCAACCAGCAGCAACACCATGGCGAGGTAGAGACTCGAGAACATCGTCGCGTACCAGGACGGGAAGGCTGCGAAGATCCCGGCGCCCGCCACGATCAGCCAGACCTCGTTGCCGTCCCATACGGGACCGATCGTTGCGATGACGACACGCTGCTCCGCTTCGTTCCTGCCGATCACCTCGTGCAGCATCCCTACGCCGAAGTCGAAGCCCTCCAACACGAAGAAGCCGGTCCACAGGACGGCGATCGCGATGAACCAAAAGACCTGGAGACCCATCTCCCTCCTCAGTACGCCATCGCTGCTTCGGGCAGGTCGTGTTCGTCCGCTTCGCCTTCTGGTGCAAGCTCCTTGCGGGCATAGCGCACCATCAGGGTCCAGTCCACCACGGCGAGCGTTCCGTACAGCAGGACGAAGATCGTCAGGCTGATCCAGATCGACGTCGCACTGACGGAGGGCGAGACGCCCTGGCTCGTCTGCATCAATCCCTGCACGATCCACGGCTGGCGCCCGTTCTCGGTGAGCAACCAACCGGCCGTGTTCATCAGGAAGGGGATGGCCGCGGCCCAGATCGCGAGCCACAAAAACCACCGCTTGGTCATCAGCTTCTTCCGCCACAGGAGATACACGCCCAGGAGCGCGATGAGGAACACCACCACCGCCAGGTACGCCATCAGGCGCATCGACCAGTACTGGATGAAGACGTTCGGGACGTAGTTCCCCACCCCGTACAGCTGCTGGTATTGCTGGTTGAGCTCGTTCAGGCCCTCGACCGGTCCATCCCATTGATCGTCCGCGAGCAGCGAGAGCAGATGAGGGATCGCGATGATCTTGGTCGGCGTCTCGTCGTTCTTCCCGCCGCCGATCTGGAAGACCGAGAAGGAGCAGGGTTGGCAGGATTGCCACTGCGCCTCCATCGCGGCGACCTTCATTGGCTGATACCTGGTCTCGATCACGCCGAGGTGGCTGCCGACCATCATCGTGAACAGCGACGCCGGCAGCAGCACGATGAGCGAGAGCGAAGCGGTCTTGCGGAACTGATCCGCTTGTGTGTCGTGCTTCAGGTGCCACGCCGACACGGCCAGCATCACCGCGGCCCCGGTGACGAGTGCAGCGAGGAGCACGTGGAGGTACCCCCACACGAATA
>Ga0307302_10000333_pt1 | contig 21049 bp, 20 predicted proteins | sample ER_DNA_183_FD_194490 | JGI IMG/M metagenome (GOLD analysis project Ga0307302, IMG submission 194490) | Bulk soil microbial communities from the East River watershed near Crested Butte, Colorado, United States - ER_DNA_183 | ecosystem: Environmental > Terrestrial > Soil > Floodplain | place...
TCGTCGATCACGTCGACCCCGAGCTGCTCGGCCTTCGCGAGCTTCGTCCCCGGGCTCTCCCCCGCGACCACGAAGCTCGTCTTCTTCGAGACGCTCGACGTCACGCGGGCCCCCGCGTCTTCGGCCGCTGCCGTGGCTTCCTCGCGGGAGAGCGTCCCCAACCCGCCGGTGAGGACGATGCTCGTGCCCTCGAGGGGGCGCGGTCCGGTCGCTTCCACCCGCTCGTCGGCGAGGCGGACGCCCTCCGCGCGGAGCTTCTCGATCAACTGGCGGTTCTCGTCCTCGTCGAACCACTCCCGGACCGACGCCGCGATCTCGGGGCCGATCCCCGGCACCGCGTCGATCTCGTCCTCGCTTGCCGCGGCGATCGCGTCGATCGACCCGAACCCTCGGGCGAGCACCTGCGCGACGTGACCGCCGACGTGCCGGATGTTGAGACCGACCAGGAGCCGCCAGATCGGGCGGTCCTTCGAGGCCTCGATCTGCTCGAGGACGTTCGTGATCGACCGGTCCTTGAAGCCGGGGAGCTGCGACAGCTTCTCCTGGTCCAGCGAATAGATGTCGGCGGGGTCTTCGATCAGCCCCTTCTCGAGGAGCCGCATCACCGTCATGTATCCGAGGTGCTCGATGTCCATGGCTCCGCGCCCGGCGAAGTGGAAGAGCCATTCGAGTCCCTGCGACGGACACCCGCGCTTGTTCGGACAGCGGTAGTCGGCCTCGCCCTCGCGGCGGACGAGCGGCGTCCCGCACGCGTTGCACGTTGCCGGCATCTTCCAGCGTCGCGCGCCCTTCTTCCGCCGGGACACAACCGGCCCGACGATCTCCGGGATCACGTCGCCCGCGCGCCTCACGATCACCGTGTCCCCCTGTCGGACATCCTTGCGCCGCACCTCGTCCTCGTTGTGCAGCGTCGCGTACGTGATCGTCACGCCACCGACGAACACGGGCTCGAGCACGGCGAACGGCGTGACCTTCCCGGTCCTTCCGGTATGGACGTCGATCGCACGCAGCAGCGCCGTCCGCTCTTCCGGCGGGAACTTGTACGCGATCGCCCACCGCGGCGCGTGCGAGGTGGAACCGAGCTCGCGCTGCAGGTCGGTCTGATCGACCTTGATCACGGTCCCGTCGATCTCCCAATCGACCGAATGCCGGTGCTCCTCCCAGTACGTGAGGAACTCCTTGACCCCGTCCAGCGACTCGCGTCCTTCGGTGGTGGGGGGGACGGGCAGCCCGGACGTGGCCGCCCAGTCGAGGAAGCCGAGGTGCGACTCGAAGGAGATGCCCTCGGCCGCGCCGAACGAGTGAACCCACATCCGCAACGGCCGCGACGCGGTCACCTTGGAGTCCTTCTGCCGGAGCGAGCCGGCGGCGGCGTTGCGCGGATTGGCGAACACCCGTTGCTCGGCCTCGCGCAGCCGGTCGTTCAGCTCCTCGAACGCCTTGACCGGCAGGAAGACCTCGCCGCGCACCTCGATCACGGCCGGCGGGTCGTCGCCATCGAGCTTCCGCGGGACACCGTGAACCGTTCGGATGTTCGCCGTGATGTCCTCGCCGATCCGCCCGTCGCCCCGCGTTGCGGCCTTGACGAGGACCCCCCGCTCGTAGGTGAGCGCGCACGCGACCCCGTCGATCTTGAGCTCACACGCGAAGCGCGCCTCGTTCCCGACGGCGCGCTCCACCCGCGCACCCCACGCGTCCAGCTCTTCGAAGCTGAACGCGTTGTCGAGGGAGAGCATCGGCGCGCGGTGCTCGACCGGCGCGAAGAGCGCCGCCGGCGCACCGCCCACCGTCTGCGTGGGCGAATCGGGGGTCTGCAGCTCCGGGAACCGGTCCTCGAGCCCGCGCAGCTCGCGCATCAGGTCGTCGTACTCGGCGTCGGCCACCTCGGGGTCGTCGAGCACGTGATAGCGGTAGCGATGATGTTCGACCTCGGCCCGGAGCTCCTCGACGCGGAGCTTGGCCTCCGCGCGCTCGCGCTCGTCGGACGCGGTCTTCATGCCGCGATCTCCACGGCGCCGGCGACGCCGATGCGATCGCCGAGGACCACCACCCCTCCGCGAACGCCCGGGACCTGCTGCAGGTAGTGCAGCGCCATCCCGAAGCCGTCCGGTTTGGCGAGGCACGCCTGGACGCCCGCCGCGGCCGCGTCGGCCAGCATGCAGCTCTGCGCGATCACGGCGAGCCCGTCGGGTCCGCGGCCGCCACGCCCGCGCCCGAGGGTGGTGGACACGCCGACGCCGCGCGAGCCGTCGAGCGCGACCGTGATGGGGGCTCCCCCGTGTCGCCGGACCTGGACCTTCATCCGCTTCTTCGCCCGGATGTAGTAGTCGCCGTCGCACGCGACCGTGACATCGTGGACCTGCTGTCCCAGGAACCGGCCGACCGAGTCCACCACCGCGCCCCGGAACGTGAACATCGGGCCAACCCCGGCAGCACTCGACGTCGAGACGACCTCCTTCACGATCTCCGGCGCGTCGGCCGCCACCTGACGGAGCGGCCGCTTGGAGCTGTTGAAATCGGGATGCCTGAGCCCGTAGGACTGCAGTTGCTCCCAGAAGGACAACGCGGCCGCGCGCGATTCCTCAGCGAGGTCGTCGGGCGCCGTGATCCGCAGGACGAGGTCCTGGACCTGGATGTCGAAGACCTTCGGGCGGCGGCGGAGCAGTCTCACCCGACGATGATAGTCGGCGTCGCGGACGCTCCCGGCTCAGCGGAACGCGTACACGATCCGACCGCCGCCGAGGAGACGGTCTCGGTCGTAGACCACGACGCTCTGTCCCGGCGCCACCGATCGCTGCGGCGAGCGGAACTCCACCCTGATCGTGGCATCGGTCCCGGGTGCGATGACAGCAGGCACGTCGTCGCCCCGGTATCGGATCCGCACCTCGGCCTCGAACGGGCCATGATCGGGCGGGCTCCCCATCACCCACGAAACGCGATCGGCGACCAGTCCCCGCTTCGTCAGGAGCTCCCGCGGTCCCACCACGACCCGGTTCGTCGCGGCGTCGACCTCCACGACGTAGACCGGGGAACCGGTCGCCACCCCGAGCCCGCGCCGCTGCCCCACGGTGAAGGCGAAGGTCCCGTCGTGCTCGGCGATGACCCTCCCGTCCCCATCCACGACCTCGCCGCCTTCGCGCACCAGCGCGGCGGCGTGGCTCCGCACGAAGCCGCCGGCATCGCCGGCGGGCGCGAAGCAGAGCTCCTGCGAATCGGGCTTCGTCGCGACCGGCAGCCCGAACCGCTCCGCGATCGCTCGCGTATCCGTCTTGACGAGCCCGCCGATGGGGAAGAGCGAGCGCGCCAGCTCGCGCTGTCCCAGCATGTGGAGCATGTAGCTCTGATCCTTCGCGCGGTCCGCGCCGCGAACGAGCTCCCACGAGCCATGGCCGGCGCGGACCGCGCGCACGTAATGCCCGGTCGCGACGAGGTCGATGCCGAGCTGGTCGGCCCGCCGCAGGAACGCCCCGAACTTGATCTCGCCGTTGCACCGAGCGCACGGGTTCGGAGTGCGTCCGGACGCGTGCTCGCTGAGGAAATCGGCGATCACCGTCGCCTCGAAGTCGTCGCTCAGATCGCAGATCTCGAACGGGAACCCCGCGATGCGGGCCGTCTCCGCGGCGTCTCGCCGCGCCGACGGCCCGCAGCATCCGTGCTCGACGCCGTCGAGGTGCACGAGGGACAGGTGCGAGCCCAGGACCTCGTACCCCTGCTCGTGCAGGAGGCACGCGGCGACCGACGAGTCGACCCCGCCGGACATCGCAACCAGGACGGATGGCATCCCCACAGGCTACCGGGGAAGCCGCGCCGGAGCGCGCAGGCCACCTCACGTATCGTGACCGCCGTGATCGAGGCGCGCTTCGACGATCTGAGCGGCGCCGAGCAGAGCTTCCGGTTGGTGGAGCCGGTCGGCGTGCTGGAAGCGCGCCGACCGGCGGAGGTGCCCACCGTGATCGACGCCGCCGAGGCGGCCGCGGCGCGCGGGCTCTGGGTGGCCGGGATGGTGACCTACGAGGCAGCGCCGGGTTTCGACCCGGCGCTGCGGGTCCGGACGCCGCCCGACGGCGATCCGTTCGCCGATCTCCCACTCGCGTGGTTCGCCCTGTTCGAAGCTCGCCAGGAAACGACCCTCCCGGCTCCCCCCGACGACCCGTCTCCCCCGCCGTCGGGCGCCTGGGCCCCCTCGATCGATCGCGAGACGTACGACGCGGCGATCGCCAGGATCCACGAGCACATCGCGGCCGGCGACACGTACCAGGTCAACTTCACGCTCCGCCTCCGCGCGACCGTCGCGGGCGATCCGAAGGGCCTCTACCGCGACCTCTGCTACGCCCAACGCGGTGCCTACTCGGCGTACCTCGACCTCGGCCGGTACCGCATCCTGTCCGCCTCCCCGGAGCTGTTCTTCAGGATCGACGGCGACACGGTTTCGACCAAGCCGATGAAGGGCACGGCGCCGCGAGGCCGGTGGCTCGCGGAGGACGAGGCGATCCGCGCGCGGCTGCGCGGTTCGATCAAGGAGCGCGCGGAGAACGCGATGATCGTGGACCTCCTGCGGAACGACCTCGCACGCGTGGCCCGCACCGGCTCGGTGCGATGGAGCGACGTCTTCGAGGCCGAGCGCTTCGAGACGGTGTGGCAGCTGACCTCGACGGTCTCCGCCGATCTCTCACCGGGGCGATCCCTGCGGGACGTCTTCGGCGCGTTGTTCCCGAGCGGCAGCGTCACGGGAACGCCCAAGGTGCGGACGATGCAGATCATCGCGGACCTCGAGGATGCGCCACGGGGTGCGTACTGCGGGACGGTCGGCTATCTCGCGCCTGCCGGCGCGCCGGGCCCCCGCGCCCGGTTCAACGTGGCGATCCGCACGGTCGTGCACGATCCCGGGACCGGCATCGCCGAGTACGGGGTCGGTGGCGGGATCACGTGGGACTCGCGCGCGAGCGCGGAGTACGACGAGGTCCTCACGAAGGCCAGGGTGTTGACGCACCGCCGGCCGGCGTTCCGGCTGCTCGAAACCTTCCGCTTCGATCCGGATGACGGGTACCGGCGCCTCGACGAGCATCTCGCGAGGCTGCGCGCGTCCGCCGCGTACTTCGGCTTCTCCGAGGACGAAGCGGCGATCCGGGCAGCGCTCGACCGGGAGACCGGGAGGTTCCCGGGGAAGGTGGTGCGCGTCCGGCTGCTGCTGGATCGGCGCGGGCACGTCGAGACGGGATCCGCGCCGATCTCCTCCGGAGCCGAGCCGGTCCGACTCGCGCTCGACCGCGACCACCCCGTCGACCCCGCCGACGTCTTCCTTTTCCACAAGACCACGCTGCGCGAACGGTACGAGGAAGCCGCCGCGCGACACCCCGACGCGGACGACGTGATCCTGATCAACGATCGGGGGGAGGTGACGGAGACGACGATCGCGAACCTCGCGGTCCGACTCGACGATCGGTGGTGGACCCCCCCGCTCGCGGCCGGGCTCCTGCCCGGCTGCGAGCGGGCCGCGCTGCTCTCCGCCGGATCGATCGCGGAGCGATCGATCCGCCTGGAAGATCTCGCGGAGGCCGAGGGACTGGCCGTGTTGAGCTCGGTACGTCCCTGGCGCGACGCGGCGCTGATCGACGCGGCGCTACGGAACTAGCCCGCCGTCGGACTCCGCCGCCGGTCCGATGGGTCCGGACGGGAACTGGAACGGGCGCATCGTCGACCCGTCGAGCGGACATGCGCAGATCGGACAACGGGGAGGCTCTTCGTAGACGAGGACCGTCCGCTCGCAGTACGGGCAGGCGCCCATGCGCATCGCAGGTGGTTCCGTCGTCTCGTTCGCCATGGTGTGCTGCGCCGCGTCCGGGGGGAGCGGTCCCCCAAGCCATCGGCAGCCTCGGGCGGGCGCTTGACACCGTTCGTGCGTTCCGCGACTTCCGGACCCCCGGATGGCCTTGGGCCCGGGCCATCTGCGCGATCGGGGGCCGTCGGGTACCCCCCAGATGCAGCGAAGCCCTCCCATCAGGAAGGGCTTCGGCCTTGGTTGGGGCTCAGGCGGCGCGCTTCTTCGACTTCCGCTTCCCCCGCGGGATGTAGGCGTGGACGGGTTCGTGCTGCCAGCAGTACTGCCACTTGTTGTATCTGGACAGCTTCGTGCCGCAGCCCGGCGCCGCGCACACGCGGCCCTCGGAGTACGTCCTGTTCGGTCGTGGCAGCGTGCGAACCGCCGCCCCCCGGAACCTGTCGTCCTGCATGCGGTCACATCCTTCCCAGGGGCCCGTTCTGACGGGCACGGGGTCGGGCCCCCTCGTACCGTGTACGAACAGCTCCGGACGCCGGTTCATTCCGCCACGACCCATCCGGCTGGGGCCATCCGCCGTTCACGGAACCGTACGGAGCGATGGTGACACCGGCCGGTGACACGTGATGGGCCGTTCGGTGTCCAGGAGATGGCGCCTGCGGGGCGGCTAGGTCCCAGGGGCCCCGAACCGAGGCTCGCGCTTCTCGAGGAACGCCCGCATGCCTTCGCGCTGGTCCGCGGTCCCGAACAGGTCCAAGAACAGCGCTCGCTCGACCCGGATCCCGTCGGATCCAGGCGTCTCTGCCGCCGCTCGGATCGCGCGCTTCGCGGCCGCGAGCGCCTCGAGGGGGCCGTTCGCGAACGACCGTGCATCCTTGACCGCCTCGTCGAAGACCGCCTCCGCCGGGTGGATCACCTCCGCGACGCCCAGCCGCAGCGCGGTGCGGGCGTCCAGCTGCATCCCGGTGTAGACGAGGTGACGCGTCACCCCCGGTCCGACGAGGCGGGCCAATCGCTGCGTCCCACCGGCGCCCGGGATCACCCCGAGCGCGATCTCGGGCTGGCCGACCTTCGCATCGTCCGCCACGTAGCGCAGGTCGCACCCGAGCGCCAGCTCGAGGCCCCCGCCGAGGGCGTAGCCGGTGATCGCGGCGATCGAGATCTTCCCGATGCGTTCCAGCAGATCGCAGGCATCGCCGAGCGCTTCGACGCTCGGGCGCACCTCGTCCTTGGTCCACCCGGCCATCGCCTTGATGTCAGCGCCCGCCGCGAAGAGCTTCGGGCCGCCCCACACCACGAGCGCGCCGACGTCGGAGCGCTCTTGGGCTTCGCCGATCGTCTCCCCCAGCTCGACGCCGACCCGCAGATCGATCGCGTTCGCCGGCGGGCGGTCGATGCGGATCACCCCGACGCCGCCATCCACCTCCAGACGCACGAACTCGCCCATGGCGGCGCAGCCTACCCCGTGTCGATCGCCGCCGCCGCCTCGAGGGTTGCCCGGAGACCGTCCAGGAGCGGCGTGCGGGCGACCCCGAACGCCGAGGCCGCGTCCGGCGCGTCGGCCCGTGACGGCAGGGCGAAGAACGACGCGGTCACGGCGTCGAACGGGACCCCGATGAGCCGCGTCAAGGCCTCCGCGGCCGCTTGCCCGGAGGCGTGGGTCGGCAGCGCATCGTCTCCCCGGAGGACCCGAGCCAAGCCGTCGCCGGTCACGACGTCCGGACCTTCCAGGCCCCATGTCCCGGCGAGCTCGGCCTCGTCATCGTCGATCGCGGCGAGCACCGACGCGACGTCTTCCGCGAAGATCGGGGCCAGGTCGTCGTCGCCGGGACCGACCACGAACGGCGGCTCGGCAAGCGCCCCCTCGACCGTGGCCGTGAACCACAGACCCCCGAGCCCGTACGCGTGCGTCGAGCGCACGATCGCGTGCTCCATGCCGGACGCCCGAACCGCCTCTTCCGCGAGGCCCTTCGCCCGCAGGAACGGCTGCGTCGTCGCCGGATCGGCTCCGGGCACGGAGAGCAGCACGAACCGCTTCGTGCCAGCGTGCTTCGCCGCCTCCAGGGCGCGAAGCACGCTGCCGTGGTTCGCGTGGAACAGCTCGTCCGGATCCGGCTGGGCAACGCCGCCGATCAGGTGGATCAGCGTGTGGCACCGAGGGAGGATCTCCGAAAGCGCGTCCGGGGAATCGATCTCGCGAACGGCCACTTTCGCCCCCAGCTGGCGCAGGTAGGCGGCATCGGGCGCTCGGCGGACGGTGGCCCGGACCTCGTCACGCGCCAACAGCGCCTTCACCGTCGCTCGGCCGATCACGCCGGACGCGCCGGTCACCATCACGGTCATGCCGGAAGGCTATCGCTCTGCGCCTCGGCGAATCGGGGATGGCTGGATACGGCACCTGCAAGCCGTGGCGTTGCACCTGCAACGAACTGCTACACTCGCCGCTCGTGGAACGAGCCCCGAGCGACTTCGCGGAGGTCATGACCCGCCTGCGCGAACACGGCCTTCGGATGACCCCGCAGCGCCGGGCGATCGTCTCCGAGGTGATGCGCACGCAGGGGCACATCTCGCCGGCACAGATGGCCCGCACGATCCAAAGCGAGATGCCGGGCGTCAACGCATCGACGATCTACCGGACGCTGACCCTGCTCGAAGAGGTGGGCGTCTTGCAGCATTCCCACCTCGAATCCGGCGCCGAATACCACAAGCGGGACGAGGCACAGCACGTCCACTTGACGTGCAGCCGGTGCGGTCGCGACGACGCCCTCTCGCTGCAGGAAGCGGGCAAGCTCGGTTCGCTGATCCACGCCCATCACGGGTTCGTTGCCGATCTGACCCACTTCGCGATCACCGGTCTCTGCGTCGACTGCGCCGGACTCTGAGCGGCCGACCTCACCCGCCGAAGAGCGCCGGAAGCAGGCTCGACTTCCCGAAGAGGAACAACGTCCCGATCACCAAGCTGAAGATCCCCGTCAGGACCGCGACCGTGACGTAGATCTTCCAGTTCTGCGACGCACGGAGGAAGCCGAACGAAGAACCGAGCGTGATCAAGCTGTTGGAGGTCAGCAGGCCCACGAGGAACGCGAGCAGGACCACTACGCCGGCCCCTTTCCCGCTCGCACCTGCCGCCGCGAGGAAGATCAGAACCTGTGTGGGGGTCTCCGCGCCCACCCCGTGGATCATCCCGACGCCGAACGCCGTACGCCGGCCGTAGTTCATGAACGCGTCGGGCTCGGGATGCTTGTGGTGATGGTGACCGGGGCGACCGTGGTGGCCGTGATGCCACTCCGATACCGGAAGATCCTCGGCGACCGCAAGGGCGACGCCCTCATCTTCGGCGGCGTGGGTGTGGACGGGCTCGGCTCGGTGAGCGTGATCGGGATCGTCCGTCTCGCCACGTTCGGGGCGGATCCTGCGATACGCGTTCCGAGCTCCGCTGAAGATGAGCATCCACCGGCTGCGCATCCGGAACTCCCGGCCGTGACGGATCAGTGAGGTGAACACGAACACACCGAGGACGACGAGCGTCGCCCCAACGATCCGCTGCATCACGTCGTCGACCCCGGGGGGGAGCCGCTCCCCGAGGACGATCGCAGCGACGCCGATCACGAAAACCACCAGCGCGTGCCCGAGGGCGTAGAGCGTCCCGAAGGCGAACGCCTGCGAACGGTCATCCTGCGAGCCGGTGATGTCGGTGATCGCGGCGATGTGGTCCCAGTCGATCCCGTGGCGGAAGCCGAAGAGGAACGCTGTGACGAGGAACCCGATCCCGAACGCCTCAGATGATGCGATCAGCACGACCCTCCCCATGGTGACCGGGACCATCGAACCACAGCCGTGCAGGCCACGGCAACTGCAAGCTGTTGCAAGACGCTGCCAGGTCGGATCAGAAGGCGGGTGTCTCGCGCCAGGGACCGAAGACGGACTGGAGCGCTTCGGTCACCTCACCCTCCGTGCACCGAGCTCGCGCGCAGTCGATCAGAGGCACCATGAGCTCGGCGTCCGGCTCCCGAGCTGCGGCGACCAACGACGCGAGGGCGGATGCGGCTGCCTCGGCATCGCGCTCCATCCGCGTCCGCTCGAGCGCACCGCGCTGGGCATGCTCGGTTGCCATCGGGATCTCGAGAACCTCGAGCGGCTCGTCGACCGACCCGGTGAACGCGTTGACGCCGACCTGGATCAGATCGCCCTGTTCGAACCGGCGTTGCTCCTGGAACGCCGCCTCGGCGATCTCCTGAACGAACCAGCCGTTCTCGACGCCGTTGAGAACCCCCTCGAGCATGGACCCGTCACCGAGGTCGGCGATCCTCGCGAACAGTCCCTCGGCGAGCTCCTCGATCCGGTCGGTGAGCCACTCCACGTAGTACGAGCCGCCGAGCGGGTCGACCACGTCCGGCACGCCGGTCTCGTAGGCGATCACCTGCTGTGTTCGGAGCGCGAGGGTCGCAGCCTCCTCGGTCGGGAGGGCGAGGACCTCATCGAGGGCGTTCGTATGGAGTGACTGCGTTCCACCCAACACGGCGGCGAGGGCCTCGATGGCGGTCCGGGCGACGTTGTTCATCGGCTGCTGGGCGGTGAGGGACACGCCGGCCGTCTGCGCGTGGAACCGGAGGCGCTGCGCCGCGGGATCGATGGCCCCGTATCGGTCACGCAGCCACCGCGCCCAGATGCGGCGCGCGGCCCGGAACTTCGCGATCTCTTCGAAGAAGTCGATGTGCGCGTCGAAGAAGAAGCTCAGCTGGGGCGCGAACGCGTCGATCGCCAAGCCCCGCTGCAGCCCCAGCTCCACGTAGGCGAACCCATCGGCGAGGGTGAACGCGAGCTCCTGTGCCGCGGTCGAGCCGGCCTCCCGGATGTGGTAGCCGCTGACGCTGAGGGGGTGGTACTTCGGCACCCGTTCGGCGCAGAACGCCATCAGGTCGGCGATCAGCCGGAGATGCGGCCGCGGCGGGAACAGCCACTCCTTCTGAGCCGTGTACTCCTTGAAGATGTCGGTCTGCAGCGTGCCTTCGAGCGAGGACCACGCGACCCCCTGCCGTTCCGCCGCGACCAGGTAGCAGGCGAACAACCAGGGCGCGGGGCCGTTGATCGTCATCGAGACGGTCACCTCGTCGAGGGGGATCCCGTCGAACAGGGTCTCGATGTCATCGAGGGAATCGGCGGCGACGCCGCACCGGCCGACCTCGCCCTCGGCGCGAGGGTCGTCCGAGTCGAAGCCCATCAGGGTGGGCATGTCGAAGGCCACGGACAGCCCGGTCTGGCCGCGCTCGGTCAGGACCCGGAACCGCTCGTTCGTCTCGCGCGGCGTCCCGTAGCCGGCGAATTGGCGCATCGTCCAGATACGCCCCCGGTACATCGACGGATACACGCCCCGCGTGAACGGATAGGCGCCGGGAGCGCCGAGGTCGGCGACGGGATCGAACCCCGAGAGGTCGTCGTCGCGATACACGGGTTGCAGCGGGACGCCGGAACGGCTGGTGTGGCTCCGCTCCGGCGCCGGCACGTCTCGTGTTCGCGGGCTCGTCTCGACCATCGTGTCGTCGGTGCGAGCGTACCCGCTACGAGGACGTTCGATGGGCGAGCGCCGCGGCGGCCCGGTACGGGTCGACACGGCGCTCGGTCAGGTCGGCGACGAGCTCCGCGTCGTCGGCGAGATGCGCGGCCACGGCCAGCTTGAAGCGTTCCGCGGCGAGCGACTCCACCTCCGCCAGCAGGCGCGCGCGACGTTCCGCGCCGCCCGCGCCCGAGGTTCGGGCCCACCCGTCGTGCTCTTCGATCGCCGTCCACACGGCCGCCACGTCTCCGGTCGTCGCCGTGACCGAGAGCACGGGCGGGTCCCAATCCCGCTTCTGCCCGAGATGCAGCATCTGACGCAGCTCGCGCATCACCTCGGCCGCGCCGTCGCGGTCGGCCTTGTTCACCACGAAGACGTCGGCGGCCTCGAGGATCCCGGCCTTCGCCATCTGCACCGCGTCCCCCAGGCCCGGGGCGAGGATCACGACCGCGGTGTCCGTCGCGGCGGCCACGTCGACCTCGGCCTGGCCTACGCCGACCGTCTCCACCATCACGGGGTCGTACCCGGCGGCGTCGAGGATCCGCACGCCCTCGGGCGCGGCGAGCGCCATCCCGCCGAGGTGGCCGCGCGTGGCCATCGATCGGATGAAGACATCCGGGTCCGTCGCGTGCTCCTGCATCCGCACCCGGTCACCGAGGAGGGCTCCGCCCGTGTACGGGGAGGTCGGATCGACGGCGAGGACGGCGACGCGGCGCTCGTCGGCGCGGAGCGTTCCGACGAGCGCCCCCGCGAGCGTCGACTTGCCCACCCCCGGGGCCCCGGTGATGCCGACGGTGACGGCCCGACCGGTCGCGCCGTAGATCCCGGCCGACAGCCGCTCGAGCTCGGGCCGCCCGTCCTCCACGAGCGAGATCGCGCGGGCGACCGCACGGCGGTCGCCCGCGAGGACCCCGCGGACCAACCCATCGACCTCCATCGGCGGCTGAGCCTACCCGGTGCCGTCCGGGCGGCGATCAGGGTTCGGCTCGGGCGGCAGGGATCAGCGCACGGACAGGAGCGTCGTCAGACGGCGCACCGTGCCGAGATAACGGATCAGCCCTCGGACCCGGATCCGCCTCGTGAAGAGATCGCGGATCAGCGCGCGCCCGTCACGGGTGAAGGCGTCGGGCAGACCGAACCGCAGCGGCGCGGCCGCGAGCTCCAGGAGCTTGGTCGATGACGCGCTGACGACTACGCGAACGTCCGGGTCGCGTCCGTCCGTGACCAGGATCGTCCCGTCCGACGACCGGAGCGAGACCGCGACGCCGGCATCGACCGCTTCGATCGCGACGACGTCCCGGCGCCGGAGCCGCCGGGACGGGTCGCGGCCGAGGTTCTGGCGCACGAGCCCGTCGATCAACTCCGTGATCCCGGCGGACTCCCCGTCCGGCCCCGCCCCCTCGCTCACGGCGCGAGCAGGACCTTGGTCGCGATCCGCCGGTCGAAGAGCTCGTATCCGCGTGCCGCCTCCTCCAGCGACAGCCGATGGCTCACGATCGGCGATGGATCGAGCCGGTCTTCGGCGAGGAGGGTCATCGTGCGCTGCCAGTACGCATGCGTGGGGCACAGCCCCGCGAAGCGCACCTCGAGGGCCCGCGCCCAATAGACGCCGAGCTGGAGCTCCGTGACCTCGCCCGCGAACATCCCGACGACGACGATCCTTCCGCCGCGGCGGACGAGGTCGACGCAGGTCTCGTAGGCCGCAGGCGTGCCGACCGCCTCGATCACGACGTCGGCGCCCCGGTCGTCCGTGGCGCGCGCGAGGATCATCTGCGGGTTGACGCGAGCGGCGTCGACGGGGATCGCGCCGGCCGCCTGGGCCACCATGCGGCGGGCGGGATCGACGTCGATCCCGAACACGGTCTTCGCTCCGAGCGCGAACAGCGCCTGGACCGTGCAGGAGCCAACGGGACCCAGCCCGACGACGGCCGCGGTCTCGTCCGGCCTCACCGCGGCGAGGGTCGCCGCGTACACACCGGTGGTCAGGACGTCGCCGACGAAGAGCGCGCGTTCATCGTCCACCGCGTCCGGGATCGCCAACAGGTTGGTGTCGGCGAAGGGCACGCGGACACGTTCGGCCTGGGCACCGGGAAGGTCCCCGCCGAACGGTCCTGCGCCGAGGATCGCGTGGTCCTCACAGAGCGCCGTTTCCCCTCGCCGGCAGAACCAGCAGGACCCGCACGCGATGTGGAAGGACACCACGACGCGGTCGCCCGGCCGGACGCCGGTCACGTCGCCGCCGATCGACTCCACCACGCCGACGGCCTCGTGGCCGAGGACCGAGCCCCGTTCGATCGGGGCCTTGCCGTGGAGGAAGTGGAGGTCCGACCCGCAGATCGCCGTCCTCGTCACCCGAACGATCGCGTCGGTCGGACGTTCGATCACCGGCGCCGCAACGTCGGCGACCTCCACCCGACCCACGTCGGCGAACACGACCGCCCGCATGCTAGCCCTCGTCCGGGAACACCGTGTCGACCTCACCGGTGAGGCGCACGAGCTCGTTCGCGGCTCGAACGTATCGCACGATCGTGGGCAGATCTCCCCGGACCTTCAGCTTCCCTTGCATCATCCCCTTGATCGGGTCGAGCTCTCCGAGCAGGATGTCCTTCCATCGCGTGTAGGGGGCGCTGAGCACGTACGCGGCCCGCTCGCCCGTGCCGGCGTCCACGACGCCGCCGCCCCGGCAGGCGCCGTGCCAGAGGTCGAGGTATCCCCACACGTCGTCCGGGACACGGATGTCGGGCTCGGCTTGGACGAGGAACGCGATATCCCCCTCCCAGTCCGCGGCGGCGGCGCGGTACTCCGCCGACCGGTTGATCAGCTCGATGAAGGACTGGAACCAGCCATCGGTCGGGAACGTCGGCACGTCGGCACCCCTCGGTCGCGAGGTCACAGGATACGGGGCGGTCAGCGGGAGCTGAAGATGATCACGATGCCGATCACGTTGAACGCGACGTGCGCGGCGATGTCCGCGACGAGGTTCGCGCGGCGTTCGTAGATCAAGGCGAGCCCGACGCCGGTGAACACCATCAGCGTCTGCAGGAACACGACGTCGCGCCAGGGCGCGTCGACGACGTGCGACGCCCCGAACAGTAGGCCCGACACCAACGCGCCCACGACCACCCCGTGACGATCGCGGAGGCTCCGGTAGAAGATCCCGCGGTAGAAGAGCTCCTCGGTGATCGGGGCGAGCACCAGCGCCAGGAACGCCGTGAGGATCTTGGCGTTGATCGAGAGGCCGCCGGGGATCTGCTCCGGAGGCGCCACGTCCGCGCCGAACACCCGGCGGAAGAGCCAGAGCAGCGGGACGGCGACCACGACCCCGATCACGAGATACAGCAGCGCCCCCAAGCCGAAGCCCACCGACGCGTCTCGGAGGCCCTTCGCGCCGAACGTGATCCCCACTCGGCTGCGCCAGTCCCTGGTCTTCCAGGTGAGCCACACGAGCATCGCTCCGAAGAACGCGAGGTCTGCGGCGACGGTCGCCACGATCTGCGGCAACCCCTCGATCGGTTCGCCCGCTCCCACGCCCATCGCCAGCAGGACGATGGTCGCCACGGCAACCTGCGCGATCACGAGGTTGCCGACGACGAAGACGGCGATGGCTTGCCACGGTCCCCACCGGACCGCCGGGAGATCGCCGGGCCCGTGCTCGGGCTCCCCGGGCGGCGGCGGCGGGAGCTCCGGGATCAACGAAGCTCCGCCGGGTCCGGGATCACGACCGGATCGCCGTCGCGACGGATCTCAGCACCCAGCGAAACGAGCTTCTGCTCGAAGTCCTCGTATCCACGATCGATGTGGTGGACGTCGGCGACCTCGGTGATGCCGTCGGCGACGAGCGCGGCGATCACGAGGGCCGCGCCGGCACGGATGTCCGGCGCGCGAACGGGCGCGGCGGACAGGCGCGGGACCCCCCGGATCACCGCGTGGTGCCCCTCCGGGCTGATGTCCGCCCCCATCCGCTGGAGCTCGCCGATGTACGTGAACCGACCCTCGAAGACGTTCTCGGTCGCGATGCTCGTCCCGTCCGCGACGGCGAGCATCGCGAGGAGGATGGGCTGGAAGTCGGTCGCGATCCCCGGGTACGGGAGCGTGACGAAGTCGAGGGCGCGCGGCTGTCCCCGCTGCCGGACGCGCATCCCCTCCCCCTCCGGGCGGGTGACCTCCGCGCCGGCGTCCTCGAGCTTCGTGAGGAACAGGTCGAGGTGCTCGGGCCGGGCGTTCTCGATCGTGACCTCGCCCTGGGTCGCGACGGCCGCCGCCGCCCACGTGCCCGCTTCGATCCGGTCGGGGACGGCGTCGTGATCGGCCGGACGCAGCTCGCTCACGCCGTCGATCGTGATCGTGCTGCTCCCGGCGCCCAACACCTCGGCGCCCATCGACACCAGGAACGCGGCCAGATCGGCGATCTCGGGCTCGCGCGCCGCGTTGTCGATCACGGTGGTGCCGCGCGCGAGCACGCCCGCGAGCAGGAGGTTCTCGGTCGCGGTCACGCTCGGGTAGTCGAGCGTGATCGACGCGCCGTGCAGCGACGGCGCCTCGGCGACGAGGAAGCCGTGCTCGGAGCGCACGGTCGCTCCCATGCGCTCCAATCCGCGGACGTGCAGCTCGACCGGTCGGGCTCCGATCTCGTCTCCGCCGGGGAGCGAGACGCGAGCCCGTCCCGTGCGGGCGAGGAGCGGGCCGAGCACCACGATCGATGCGCGGATCTGCCCCACCAGGTCGTGCGGCGCCTCGAACGCGGTCACCTCGGTCGCATCGAGCACCGCCGTCCCGTCGCGGAGGTCGACCGCCACGCCGAAGTGCTCCAGCAGCTCCGCCATGACGGCGCAGTCGCGGATCCGCGGCACGTTGCGCACGACGCTTCGCCCCGGCGCCAGGAGGGCGGCGGCCATCAGCTTGAGCGCCGAATTCTTGGCGCCCGACACCCGAACGGATCCCTCGAGGCGCGCGCCACCGGTGACGAAGAGCCGCTCCATCGCCCGATGGTAGACCGACAGGCTCGCCGGTTCCCCTACCCGGCGACGACGATGCGCGCCTCGGCCTTCGCGACTTCGGCAGCGGCGAGCTCGTCGTCGACGGCCGCTCGCGCTTGCGCCTCTTCGAGGCGCGCGCGAGCGGCCGCCACGTCGATCTGGTCCGCGAGCTCGGCGTTCGCGGCCAAGACGTCGGCCCGCGTGACCCCCTCGTCCGAGGACACATGGAGGAAGCCGCCGTCGACGACCGCGACCAGCCACGTGTCGTCTTCCAGCTGCATCCGGAGCGGCGCGATCGAGAGCTGCACCAGCAGGGGGGCGTGCCCCCCCAAGATCCCGACCATCCCGTCGGTGCCGTGGGCAACGAGCATCTGGACGTCGCCCGTCCACACCTCCTGCTCGGGCGTGACCAGATGGACCTCGACCGTCACGAGCCGACCGTCTCCAGCTGCTTGCCCTGCTCGACGGCCTCCTCGATCCCGCCCACCATGAAGAACGCCTGCTCAGGCAGATGGTCGTAGTCGCCTTCGCACAGACCCCGGAAGGACGCGATCGTCTCGTCCACCGGCGTGTACTTCCCGGCGATCCCCGTGAATTGCTCGGCCACGAAGAAGGGCTGGGACAGGAACTTCTGGATCTTCCGGGCGCGCGAGACGATGACCTTGTCCTCTTCGGAGAGCTCGTCGATCCCGAGGATCGCGATGATGTCCTGCAGGTCCTTGTACCGCTGCAGGATCTCCTGCACGCGCCGCGCGACCCGGTAATGATCCTCGCCGACGTACCGAGGGTCGAGGATGCGGCTCGTCGAGTCCAGGGGATCCACGGCCGGATAGATCCCGAGGGCCGAGATCTCGCGGGAGAGCACCGTGGTCGCGTCCAGGTGCGCGAACGCCGCGTGCGGCGCCGGATCGGTGATGTCGTCGGCGGGCACGTAGATCGCCTGGAGCGACGTGATGGACCGTCCACCCGCCGACGTGATCCGCTCCTGGAGGTCGCCCATCTCGCCCGCCAGGTTGGGCTGGTATCCCACGGCGGAAGGCATCCGCCCGAGCAGCGTCGAAACCTCCGAGCCCGCTTGGGTGAACCGGAAGATGTTGTCCACGAACAACAGCACGTCCTTGTGCTCGACGTCGCGGAAGTACTCGGCCATCGTGAGCGCCGAGAGCGCGACGCGCAGACGCACACCCGGAGGCTCGTCCATCTGGCCGAAGACGAGCGCGGTCTTGTCGATCACGCCCGACTCGGTCATCTCGAGGAAGAGGTCGTTGCCCTCGCGGGTCCGCTCCCCCACCCCGGCGAAGACGGACACACCACCTTGCTGCTCGGCCTGGCGGCGGATCATCTCCTGGATGATCACGGTCTTCCCGACGCCGGCCCCGCCGAACATCCCGATCTTGCCGCCCTGGACGTACGGCTCGAGGAGGTCGATCACCTTGATGCCGGTCTCGAGCATGACCTTCTTCGGCTCGAGGTCGGCGAAGGGCGGGGGCTCACGGTGGATCGGCCACCGCTCGGTGTAATGGATGTTCGCGGCGTCCGTGTCGAGCGGCTCGCCGAGCACATTGTAGACGTGGCCGAGCACCCCCTCGCCCACGGGCACGGTGATCGGCGCGCCCGTGTTGATCACGGGGGTGCCGCGGATCAGCCCGTCGGTCGGCTTGAGGGCGATCGCCCGGACCTGGGAGTCGCCGATGTGCTGCGCGACCTCGCAGGTGATCGTGGTGGTCAGCTGGTCGATCGTGATGTCGACCGTCAGCGCGGTGTTGATCTCGGGGAGCTGGTTCGGTGGGAACTCCACGTCCACGACCGGTCCGATCACCCGGACCACACGGCCGTTCGCGTGTTCGGCGTGGTTCTCGTTCGTCTCAGGCATGCATCATCCTTCCTTGGCGGAGGACAGCGCCTCGGCGCCGCCGACGATCTCCAGGATCTCCGTCGTGATCTCGTCCTGACGCGCACGGTTCGCCTGCCGCGTCAGGATCTTGATCAGATCGTCCGCGTTGTCGGTCGCGGCCTTCATCGCGCGACGGCGAGAAGCGTTCTCCGAGGCGGCCGACTCCAGCAGTGCGGCGTAGACCTTCGTGATGACGTACTGGGGCAAGAGGTGCTCCAGGATCTCGGCCGGCTCCGGCTCGAAGAGGTACTCCGCGGGCACTGTGTCCCGGGCCGTCCCCGTGACCTCCTCGGGAGCGATCGGGAGGAAGCGCTTGGACGTCGCGCGCAGCGTGAACGCCGACCGGAAGTCGGTGTACGTGCAATGCAGCTCGTCGATCGTCCCGTCCGCGAAATCCTGGATCAGCTGCCGGCCGACGACTTCCGCCTTCTCGTACGGCGGGACCTCGCTGAACCCCTGCCAGGATGCCTGCATGGGTACGCCACGGAACCGGAAGTACCCGACTCCCTTCTTGCCGACGACGTAGAGGACCGGCTCCTTCCCGCCGGCGCGGATCTCCCGTAGATGCCGCTCGGCGATCTTCAGGACGTTCGCGTTGTACGCGCCCGCGAGCCCCCGGTCCGAGGTGATCACCAGCACGCCGATCTTCGTGGCGGACTCGCGGTGCTCGAGCAAGGGATGGTCGATGGACGCGGACCTCGACGCGACGTCCTCCATCGCTTTCGTCAGCTGCTCCGCGTAGGGGCGCGAGGCCTCCACGCGGGACTGGGCCTTCACGATCCGCGAGGATGCGATCAGCTCCATCGCTCGCGTGATCTTCTTCGTCGACTGGACCGAGCGGATCCGCCGGCGGACGATGCGGAGCTTCGCGCCCACCCGCTAGCCCGTCTCGGTCGGCTCGGCGTCGCCGGGCGGAGCTCCGGCACCCTCATCCGTGGCCGGGGGCTCGGCCTCGTTCTCGTCGTCCGCCGAGGACATGCGGTCCCATCCGACGTCGGGTTTGACCGGATCGGTCTCCGTGGTCCTCCCGATCCCGGACTCCGAGCCGGGTGCCTCGCCCGTCGGGGCGAAGGTGGCCGCGAATTCCTCGACGGCCGTCGAGAGAGACTCCAGGTTCGCCTCATCGAGCTTCCCGGTGTCGCGGATCGCCGCGTAGATCTCGGGGTGCCGCGCTTCGATCGCCTCTTGGAAGTCCTCCACGAACCGCTTCGCGTCTTCGACCGGGTACCGGTCCAAGTGTCCCGACGTGACGGTCCAGATCGCGACGACCTGACGCTCGACGGTCTGCGGCTGGTACTGCGGCTGCTTGAGGACCTCGACGACGCGGGCTCCGCGGGCGAGCTGCTGTTGCGAGGCCTTGTCGAGCTCGGAGCCGAACTGGGCGAAGGCCTCGAGCGCACGGAATTGCGCCAGGTCGAGCCGGAGCCGGCCGGCGACGTCCTTCATCGCCTTGACCTGCGCGTTCCCGCCCACGCGCGACACCGAGATGCCGACGTTGATGGCCGGGCGGACGCCCGAGAAGAACAGCTCCGGCTCGAGGTAGATCTGGCCGTCCGTGATCGAGATGACGTTCGTGGGGATGTACGCCGAGACGTCGCCGCCTTTCGTTTCGATGATCGGGAGGGCTGTCAGGGAGCCTCCGCCGAGCTCGTCGGACAGCTTGGCCGAGCGCTCCAGCAGTCGGGAGTGCAGGTAGAAGACGTCGCCGGGATAGGCCTCACGGCCGGGCGGGCGCCGGAGCAGCAGCGAGATCTCCCGGTAGGCCACCGCCTGTTTCGACAGGTCGTCGTAGATGATCAGCGCGTCGTCGCCCTCGTACATCCAGTGCGCGCCGATCGCGGCTCCGGCGTAGGGGGCGATGTACTGGAACGGCGCGGGATCCGAGGCCGCCGCGTTGACGATGACGGTGTATTCGAGGGCGCCGTTCTCCCGGAGGGTCTCGACCACCTCCGCCACGGTCGAGGCCTTCTGGCCGATCGCGACGTAGATGCACTTGACCGCCTGGTCCGTCCCCCAGAAGGGCTTCTGCGCGATGATCGCGTCGAGCGCGATCGCGGTCTTGCCGGTCTGGCGGTCGCCGATGATCAGCTCGCGCTGGCCGCGGCCGATCGCCGTCATCGCGTCGATCGCGGCGATCCCGGTGTAGAGCGGCTCCTTCACGGGCTGGCGCGAAACGACGTTGGGCGCCTGGAGCTCCAACACCCGCGTGCTGTCCGACGGGATCGATCCCTTGTCGTCCAACGGCCGCCCCAAGGCGTCGACGACGCGGCCGAGGAAGCCGTCGCCGACCGGGATCGAGAGGATCTTCCCGGTCTGCTTCACCGGGTCGCCCTCCTCGATCGTGGAGGCGTCGCCGAGGACGATGCACCCGATCTCGTCCTCGTCGAGGTTGAACGCGAGCCCGAGGAGCTCTCCCGGGAACTCGAGCAGCTCGTTCGCCATCGCTTGTGGCAGGCCGGACACGCGGGCGATCCCGTCCCCCGACTCGATCACGCGGCCGACCTCCTCGCGCTCGATCGAGGGGCTCCAGCTTTCGACGTTCTTGCGCAGCGCCTCCGCGATGGAGGCGGGATCCAGGTTGAGTGCCATCACCGATTCAGCTCCCCAGTGCGTGCTTGGCGTCCTCGAGGCGACTCGCGATCGAGCCGTCGAAGACGAGGTCTCCGACGCGCGCCACGACGCCGCCGACGAGGGTTGGGTCGACCACGACCTTCGCTTCGATCGTCCGTCCGGTGGCGCCCGAGAGCGCTTCCTCCAGACGCTTGCGCTGCCGGTCGTTGAGCGGGACCGCGCTCCGGACCTCGGCCACCGCGTGTTGGTGTTGCTCCGCCGAGAGGACCACGACCCCC
>Ga0307302_10000335_pt1 | contig 21005 bp, 20 predicted proteins | sample ER_DNA_183_FD_194490 | JGI IMG/M metagenome (GOLD analysis project Ga0307302, IMG submission 194490) | Bulk soil microbial communities from the East River watershed near Crested Butte, Colorado, United States - ER_DNA_183 | ecosystem: Environmental > Terrestrial > Soil > Floodplain | place...
TCCGCGCCGACCTTGCGAAGCAGTTGGTTGACGCGGCCCACGTCCACGCCGGCCGGCATGGGCACATCCACCACGGCGCGGGCCCAGTCACGGGAGAGGTTAGTGACGGCGACGATCAGACCGTTGGGGACCGTCACCACGTCACCGGTCAGGGTGCGCAGCCGGGTGGTCCGCAGGGCGACCTCCTCGATCGTGCCGGTGGCGCCCTCGAAGCCGGCCGCCGAGATGTGGACAAGATCGCCGTAGCCGTACTGGCGCTCCACGACGATGAACATGCCAGCCAAGAAGTCCCGCACCAGCTGCTGGGCCCCGAACGCCAGGGCGGCGCCGATTACGGCGGCCGACGCGACCAGGCTGGAGACGGGGACGCCGAGGCGGTCCAGGATCAGCACCCCCGCCACCGACCAGATGACACCGATCGTGAGCAGGGTAAGGACCTGGGCGACCGCCCGCCGGTGCTTGGCCGACTCCGAGCGCACCACGGCGTCCACGTCGGTGGACGCGACGTCCATGCGCTCGGTTATCCGGCGACCACACCAGCTGGCGAAGCGGGCCAGCAGCAGCGCCCCGAGGACGATCAGGACAATCTCGAGTCCGCGGCCGCGCAGCCAGGTGCTGAAATCGGTCAACGGGGCGATCGCGAGCGTGCCGGTCACTATCGCCCACCGGTCAAGCGGTCAGCCACCCCAGGAGCTCCCGTAACCCGAGCGGGCACTCGACGACCAGGCCGGCTTCTGCCAGCAGGTCCGGCGGCGCCTCGGCCGAGCGCACTGCGACCCGCAGCCCGCTCCCGCCCCTGGCCCCGAGTTGCGCCGCGGCGTCGGTGGCCGTGGAACCCTCTAGCGCCGGACGCCCCGAGGACGGCGAAGTCTTGATCGGTCGCCCGCCGTCGACACACGGCCCCGCCACCATCACCAAGGCAATGAGGCTGGCCAAGCAGCCCAGCCCACCACGGAACCGCACCATCCTGCTCATCCAGCCGACAATAGCGGACAGGCGCCGGCCACGAGCGACACGGCGGGGGTGGCCACGTGGCCTCTCGGCCTCCAGCGACTCCACATCACAACGCCTTACCTTCGGAGTGGCCAGCCGGTCGGGAAGCCGACCGGACCTGGCACTGTTGCATCTGGCGACCACTCAAAACCGGCGTCCTCCACCAGAGTCCATAAACGCCATCGGCGATGCCAAGATTGATTGCATTGAGTACTTCTGGCAGCCGTCTGGACGGGAAGCGGCTCCACTCTGCTACCCGCCAACCGCACCTTCGAGCCAGATGCGACAGTGCCCCCTGGAGGCCTGCCGCTATCGTCCACCCGGCTCGTCGGTGGGCTCGGTCGGACTGCGACGCCAGGGCGCGAGTTCGTAGACGGTACCCGGACGCGGGTAGGACGCCATCTCGGCTAACCTGCGGCGGTAGCTGTGGATCGGCGTGCTCGACGGATCGGTCCGGATGTCGATCACCGCCGGGCGATCGGCCGCGAGGGCGGCGTCGAGGGCGTCGCCGAGCTCACCCGGTCGCTCGACGCGCAGCCCCACACATCCGAGCGCCTCGGCCGCGCCCGCATAGCTGGGGCGCAGCCGCTCGTTCTCGAGGTCCACGGATTGCCGAAGTCCTTCGAAGAACAGGTGCTGCCACATGGCGAGCCAGGCGAGCGAGCCGTTGTTGAGGACGATGTTGACCGAGCGCAATCCGAGTTGCGCATGCGTTGCCAGCTCTCCCAGCGCATACGAGAATCCGCCGTCGCCGCTGACGGTGACGATGCGGTCGGATGGCCGAGCCGCGGCGGCCCCGATCGCCGCCGGCACCGCGTACCCGAGGCCCCCCTGCCCTCTGGCGAACAGGAAGTCGCGCGCCGCGCGCCGCGCCGGCATGTGGGCGGCGACCCACCCCGCGGAGAAGCTCGCGTCGCTCACCACCACGTCGCCGGGGCGCAGCCGGACCGCGAGCTCGCGCATCACATGCTGCGGCAGGATGGGAACTGCGCCCGAAGACTCGTCGGCGGATCGCCGGCGCGCAGACTCCTCGATCAGGTCGTGTGCGGCCTGCCGCCACTCCGGCCGGCTGCCGCCGCGCAGCACCGCCAGCAATCCGGCCAGCGTGGCCCGGGCGTCGCCGTTCAGGGCGACGGTCGGCCGGAAGGTGCGCCCGAGCTCGCCGGGATCCGCGTCGAGATGGATGGTCGCCTGGTGGGCGAGCGGGAGCGACCAGTTGTGGCTGGTGTTCTGCCCGACCTTGCAGCCGCACCAGAGCACCACGTCCGCCCGCCGGGCGAGCTCCAGGGAGGCGCTGGTACCCAAGGGATTCAGTACACCGGCCGCACGTGGTGCCGTCTCGTCCACGGCACCCTTCCCGGAGAAGCTGGTGACCACTACCGCGTCGAGCCGTTCGGCCAGCGCGGCCAGCTCGGTGGTGGCCCGCGATGCGTGCACGCCTCCACCCGCGACCACGACGGGTCGGCGGGCCTTCTCCAGGAGGGTTGCGGCCTGCTCGATGCTGTCCTGGGAGGCCGTGGGACGGTAGGCCGGGGCGCGGCAGTAACGATCGTCGACCTCCAGGTCCGCCTCGTTGGGCTGCCAGTCGGCGTCCAGCACGTCATGGGGCACGATCAGCGCCACCGGACCCGACCGGCCGGTGGTCGCAACGCGGAACGCGGTCCGCACCATCTGTGGCAGGCTCGCCACACTCGGGACCCAGAGCGCGGCCTTGGTGATCGCCGACAGCAACGTGAGCTGGTCGAAGCCCTGCGAGGCCACGCCCATCGCTCGATACGGCGCCCAGTCCCGGGGCAGCTCACCGACGAGCGCGACCACCGGCACCGACGCGTTGTGGCTCTCCACCAGGCCGTCGGTGAGTTTGGTGGTGCCCGGCCCCACCGTCACGTCGCACACGCCCGGGTGCCCGGTCAGCCGTGCGAACGCGTCGGCGGCATACGCGGCCGACCGTTCGTCGCGCACGAGGGTGTGCCGGATGCTGGATGGCCGTCGGGCCAGACCGTCGTAGAGGGCCGCCGTCTGGCCGCCCGGCTGGCCGAACACGTGCGTCACGCCATAGCCCACCAGCAGTTCGGCGACGAGATCCCCGACGTGGGTCACCGCGGCGTCATCCCGTCCACGGCGGCGCGGTGCCGGCCCAGCTTCGGTCGAAACGCCGCGGCGCGATCGGCGTCGGGGGCGAAGCGGCGGGTGATCCGGACTCGTTCGGCCGCCTCGGCCAGCGACGCGTACGCCCCGATCCCGACGCCAGCCAGCAGCGCCGCACCGAAGGTGCCTGGCTCGGCCTGGCTCGGCACCTCGACGGGAACACCAAGAAGGTCGGACTTGAGCTGCATCCACCAACCGGACTTGGTCCCTCCGCCCGCGACCCGGCACCGCTGGATCGGGCTGCCCGTGCCGCGGAGCGCATCGATGGCGAAGCAGAGCTCGCACGCGACGCCCTCCATCGTCGCCTTGACCAGCTCGAGGGGCGACGTCGCCAGGCTGAGTCCGGAGATCACGCCCGCGGCGTCCGGAGCGTCCGGCCACGGCGCCCCCGCCCCCGACAGGTGCGGGACCACCAACACCGGGCTGGGGTCCAAGCCGGCATCCTGCAGCCGGGTCTCCAGCTCACGCAGCCCGATCCGGGTCACGCTGCGGGCCCAGTTCACGACGCTGGTGCCGTTGGGACTGCGCGCCCACAGACCCTTGCCCGGCGTGCAGGGCTCTGGGGTCACGGCGAGCCGGGCGCCGACCGCCCGACGGAGGTTCGGTCGGGCGACCGGTGCGACCACCGATTCCCACGTCCCCACCGACACGAGGGCATCTCCCTCCTCGACCACCGCGGAGCCGACCGCCGCGCACGAGCCGTCCCAGCTGCCGACGACCAACCTGCACCGGGACGGCAGGCCCAGCTCCCGGGCGGCCCGGGGACGGATCCGGTCGAGCGGCGTCGCCCAGGGCACGACCTCGGGCAGGAGCCGCCCGTCGAGGTCGAGGGCGGCTAGCCGCTCGGTGGACCAGTCGCCGGTTGCGAGGTCGAAGAGGAGAAACCCGGACGCCAGCGCCGGATCGACGACCGGGCGGCCGACCAGCCGGAGGGACGCGAGCTCGTGCCATCCAAGGAACCACCGCGCCCGCTCCAGGGTGCGCGGCGCCTGCTCACGCCACCACAGCAGCCGGTTGGTGGGGTCCCTGTGGTCGGGGACGTGGCCGCACGCCCGAATCCACTGCTCGCGTGAGCGCAGCAGGATGGCCGCGGCCTCCGAAGCGGGGCGTCGACCGTCGGCGGTCCGCAGGCACGGCCCGAGCGCGCTACCGTCCGCCCGCGCCAGGAAGCTCTCGCGTCCCGAGGCCGAGACGGCCAGGGCCGCCGGCGGGTCGTGGCGCAGGCGAGGACTCGAGGTGAGCCGCCGGACCGCCCGGACCGTGGCACGCCACACCGCATCCGCGTCGATCTCCGACAAGCCGGGCGCGGGGTGGAGGGAGGGGGCGGCCTCCAGGGCGTGGGCCAACACAGACCCGGACTCTCGATAGGCGACCGCTTTGACGGCACTGGAGCCGATGTCGATGCCGATGAGACTCATCGCACGCACACTACCAGCAGACAGATCCTGTTCCAGCCGGTAGCGTGGGCGTCCACATCATGGACGACAACGGCGAGCTTCCCTCACCGGCCCTGATCGTGCGCGAGGCCGCGTTTGCGGCGAACATCGCGGCCGCAGACGAGCTCCTGCACGGAAGCACGAAGCGGATTCGACCGCACGTCAAGACGCACCGGACGCCCGCACTGGCGTTGCGGCAGTTGACGGCCGCCACGGCCGGGCTCACGTGCGCGACGGTCGGCGAGGCGGAGGCCATGGTCGACGCCGGCGCCGACGACGTGTTCGTCGCCAACGAGGTCGTCCAGGCCGGGAAGCTCGCGCGGCTCGCGGCGCTGGCACGGCGCGCGCGTCTCAGGGTGGCGGTGGACTCGGCCGAGGGTGTGCGGGCGCTCGGCGAGGCGGCGCGGCGAGCCAACGTGGAGGTGCTCGTACTGGTCGACGTCGACGTGGGACTGGGCCGCTGCGGGGTGGCCGCTCCGGCGGCGGCGGTCGAGCTCGCCCGCGTCGTGGAGCGCACGCGCGGCCTGCGGCTGGAGGGGATCATGGGCTACGAGGGCCGGCTGCGCGCCGACCGCCAGGATCGCGCGCGGACGATCGGCCGGGCCTACGACACGCTCGCGGAGATCAAGGACACCTTCGACCGTGCCGGCCTCGCGGCCGGCACGGTGTCCTCGGCGGGCACCTCGACGCTCCGCGAGGCGCTCGCCGACCCCACCATCACGGAGATCCAGGCGGGCACGTATGTGCTCATGGAGGCAGACCTCGACGGGCTCCCGCTGCCGTTCGTTCCCGCGTGCGCGGTGGTGGGGACCGTGATCAGCCGGACCGCAGACCGCGTCGTGCTGGACGTCGGGCGCAAGTCGATCGCGTGCGACTACGGGCCTCCGGTGCCGCTGCTGGACGGCGCGGTGCTCGAGAAGATCCACGAGGAGCACACCACGCTCCGCTTCGGCGGCGTCGCGCCGTCCCTCGGCGACCGGGTCGAGCTGCGGCCGGGGCACGTCCGGCTGACGTTCAACCTCCACGACGCCGTCTGGCTGGTCCGCGACGACGGGTCGGTGGAGCCCGCCGCCGTCGACGCGCGCGGGCGGTCGTGGTGACACGCGCATGTGGTACGGGATGGCCCGCAGCGGCTCGTTCCCCAAGGCGCTCGCCATGGCGAACATTGCCGTCGGCCGCTTCTACCTGCGCCAGCGAAGGAGCGAGTTCAACCCGTTGCTGCACCTGGTCCTCCCGGTCGTCTCCTCGGCGGTCCTGCTGTACGCCATCGCGGTCTCCTTCCCGCCGTTATGCTCGACCATCTGCCCGGACTCGCCATACAAGTGGGCGCCGGTGGTCGACGGCGTGTGGCTGCTGCTCGGCATCGGCGTGCTGGTATACTACCGCGCCATTGGTCGCGAGGACTGGGGCCGGCGACCCGGCGCGGCCCTCGGCGAGAGCGAGGCCGAGCTCGAGCGGACGGTCGGCTACCCGTAGATCGGCTACGCGGTGAAGAAGTTCGTCAACGACCCGCTCGACGCGGTGGAGGAGATGCTCGAGGGCTTCCTCGGCACGCACCGGGCGCTGGTACGGCGCCTGGACACGGCTCGCGTGGTGGTGACGGCGACGCCGCGTGCCCACGGGACCCGGGTGATCAGCGGGGGCGGCTCCGGCCACGAACCCGCCCTGCTGGGATATGTCGGCGCGGGCCTGCTGGACGCGGTGGTGGTGGGCGACCTGGTGTCCTCGCCGCCGGCGCCGGCGGTGCTGGAGGCGATCCGCGCGACCGACACCGGCAAGGGCGTCCTGCTGCTGATCGGCAACTACTCGGGCGACGTCATCAACTTCGAGATGGCCGCGGAGTGGGCCCGCGACGAGGGCCACCAGGTGGCGATCGCGGTGGTCACCGACGACGCGGCCGGGGAGGACCTGGCCGACGTCCGGTCGCGTCGCGGGCTGGCCGGCGGTGTGCTGGTGTGGAAGGTCGCCGGGGCCGCGGCGGCGTCGGGCGGCTCGCTCGACGAGGTCGGCCGCGCCGCGGCGGCGGCGATCGAGCGCGTCCGCACGGTGGCCGTCGCGCACGGGCCGGGCACCATCCCAGGCTCCGACCATCCCGCGTTCGCCGTCGCCGAGGGCGAGTACCAGTTCGGCGTCGGCCACGGCGAGCCCGGCATCCGGAGCCAGCCGATGGCCCCCGTCGACCAGGTGGTGGACGCGATGCTGGAGCGGCTGCTGGCCGAGGGATTCCTGCGCGAGCCCGGCGCCCGCGCCGTCACCATGGTGAACGGGCTGGGGGCCGTACCGCTGCTGGAGCAATACATCGTCCAGCGGCGGCTGCGGGCAGAGCTGGAGCGGGAGGGGATCGCCGTGCACCGGAGCTTCGTCGGGCAGTTCTACACCGCGTTCGAGACGGCCGGCTTCTCGATCACCCTGCTGCAGGTCGACGACCACCTGGCCCGGCTGATCGACGCCCCGGCGCGCACGCCCCACTTCGTGCTCGACGGCCGATGAGGAGCGACGCGGGCGCGCTGCTGGAGGTCCTGCGCGCGATCGCCGACGAGCTCCCAAGGCACGAGCGGCGGCTGAACGAGCTGGACGCCGCGCTCGGCGACGGTGACCACGGGCTCACGATCACGCGCTGCTGCCGCGCGATCCGTGCGCGGCTGGACCTGCTCCCGGACGCCTCGGTGGCGGAGACGCTGGCGGCCGTCGGGACGGCGGTGGTCGCCGGCGCCGGAGGAGCGAGCGGCGCCCTGCTCGGTTCGGCGTTCGTCGCGGCCGGGCAGGCGGTCGGCGACGGGCAGCCGGTCGACGCGGCGCGTGTCGCCGACATGCTCGACGCAGCGCAGCGAGCGATCGCGTCGCGGGGGCGCGTCGCGCCCGGTGACAAGACGATGCTCGACGCGCTGGCTCCCGCCGCCGAGGCGGCGCGCCGCGCCGCCGGCTCGGGCGGCTCGGTCGGCGACGCCGTCACCGCGGCGGCCGACGCCGCCGAGCGGGGCGCCGGCGCCACCGGCGAGATGGTCGGCAGGGCCGGGCGGGCCTCGCGGCTCGGCGAGCGCTCGCTCGGGCACCCCGATCCGGGGGCAGTCTCGGTGGCCATCATGCTGCGGGTGGCCGCCGATCGCCTTCGACCGGTGGGCCCGGCATGAACGCCCGCGAGGCGCCGGCCCGCATCGCGATCGGGTCCGACGACGTCGGCCTGGAGCTGAAGGAGGCGATCGCCGCGCACCTGCGCGGGCTGCCGGGCCATCCCGTGCGATGCCTCGACGTGACCCAGGTGGGCGAGCAGGACATCGACGTGCCGGAGGTTGCGCAGCTGGTCGCCGAGTCGATCCGGCGCGGCGAGACGGACCGGGGAATCCTGGTGTGTGGATCCGGGGTCGGGATGGTGATCGCGGCGAACAAGGTGCCCGGGATCCGCGCCGCCCAGTGCCACGACGTCTACACCGCCGAGCACGCTCGCAACAGCGACGACGCGCAGATCATCGTGCTCGGCTCTCGCGTGATCGGGAGCGAGCTGGCAAAAAGGTGGTCGAGGCGTGGCTGACCGCGGATTTCGAGCCCAACGAACGTCGGCGTCGGCGGATGGCGAAGCTCCAGGCGCTCGAACGCTCCTATCTGCGGCCTACTCCTCGCTCCGGTCCCCGGCGATGACCAGCCGGAGCGCTTCCCGCACCGGGGTCGGCTCGTGCTCGGGATCGGCGAGCGCGATCAGCGTCAGGGCCGTCCGGGCGAGGTGGCGCACCAGCAGCACGCTCACTGCCGGCCCGTCCCCCGACTCGCACGCCTCGACGATAGCGGCGTGCTCCTGGACGACCGCCGGCCAGACCCGCGGGGCGGCCAGGTAGACACGGCGGTAGCGCTCGCTGTGGTCCGAGAGCTCCCGGGCGAGCCGCTCGATCCGCTCGCCCGCGTACCTCCGCAGCAGCTCGTGATAGCGCCGATGCTCGGCCTCCCACGCGTCGATGTCGCGCCCCTCCAACGGCCGGTTCATCGCCGACAGCGCCGCCCGCAGCTCCGCCAGGTCCTCGGGCGTGTAGCGCGGCACGGTCAGCCGCACCGCCAGCGCCTCGACCAGCACGCGGCTGGCGTAGACCTGCTCGAGATCGGTGATCGACAGCTCGGCAACCCTGACACGCCGGTTGGGTGGCGAGTCGATCAGCCCCTCGCGCTGCAGCATCCGCAACGCCTCGCGCAGCGGCGTCCGGCTCACCCCCAGCCTGGCGGCGAGCTGGACCTGCGAGATCGGCATCCGGGGATCGAGCTCGCCGCGCAGGATCGCCTCCCGCAGGCGGTCGTGGACGACCTCCGTCGAGAGCTCGGACGCGGTTGCGGACCCGGCCTCGCCGGGTTGATCGGGGCGCTGCATCTCCATCGGAGGCACGCCAACCCGCCGCCGGGGCCGCCCTCAGCCGGCCGCGGGCCGCTGCTTCGCGGCCAGACCGGCGGCGACCTCGATGAGCAGGTCCTCCTGCCCGGCGACCGACTTGCGCCGGCCGACCTCGACCAGGACGTCACGGGCGTCCACGCCGAACCGTTCGGCGGCGCGGGCGGCATGGTGCAGGAAGCTGCCCGGCACGCCGGCGAACCCCTGCGTGAGCGTCGTCCGGTCGACCGTCGGCGGGGCCCTCATGATCGGCCGCACGATCGCGTCCGCGACGTCCTCGAGCTTCCACAGGTCGATGCCGGTGGGGATGCCAATCCGCTCGAGCACCGCGACCAGCGCCTCCATCTGGCAGTTGCCCGCGCCGGCGCCGGCACCGGCCAGGCAGGCATCCGCAAGCGTCGCGCCCTCCTGAATCGCCACCACCGTGTTGGCGACCGCCAGCGACAGGTTCTGGTGCGCGTGGATGCCCGCCTCGGCCTCGCCGCCGAACTCCCGCAGCATCGCGGCCAGCCGAGCCTTCACCTCGTCCATCGTGAGCGCCCCCGCCGAGTCCATGATGTGGACGCCGGTGGCGCCCGCGTCGACCATGATCCGAGCCTGTTCGGCGATCGTCTCGGGTGAAGTCATGTGCGGCATCATCAGGTCCCCGTGCACGTCCATCCCGAGGTCGCGGGACAGGCCGATGTGCTGGGTAGCGATGTCGGCCTCGGTGCAGTGGGTGGCGATCCGCACCAGGTCCGCGCCCAGCTAAGCCGCGCGTTCCAGCTGCCGCTTGGTGCCGATGCCGGGCTGGAACGTCACCGCCAGCCGCGCGCTCCTGAGCGCGCGGCGCGCGGCCGACAGCAGCTCGTCATCGGTGTGGAGCGAGCGCATGTACTGGATCGACGCCGCGCCCAGCCCGTCGCCATGCCCCACGCCGATGGCGGGCACGCCCGCCTCGTCCAGCCGGCCGGCGACCAGCTCGACCTGCTCGGGCGTGTAGCGGTGACGGATCGCGTGCGATCCATCGCGCAGCGTCGAGTCCAGCAGCCGGACCCGTGGCGCCGTGGCGGTCTCGTTCATCTCGTCGCCAACCTCTCCGCGTATCGCTCGGCCACCCGGACGGCCGCCGATGTCATGATGTCGAGGTTGCCGGCGTAGGCCGGCAGATAGTCCCCGGCACCCTCCACCTCCACGAACACGGTCACCATGCCGTCCGCCACCAGCGGCTCGGCCGCGAGGCGGTAGCCGGGGACGTAGGCGGCCACGCGCGCGACCGCCTCGGCCACGCTCGAGGAGGCCACCGCCTCCTCGAGCGTGGCGAACTCGGCGTAGATCGTGTTGCGCATGATGATCGGCGGCTCCGCCGGGTTGAGGATGATGATCGCCTTGCCGGCGGCGCTACCGCCAAGCGTCTCCAGCGACCGCGCCGTCGCCACCGTGAACTCGTCGATGTTCGAGCGCGTGCCGGGGCCGGCGGACCGCGACGCGACCGTGGAGACGATCTCCGCGTAGGCGACCCGCCCCGCGGCCGAGAGCGCCGCGACGATCGGCACGGTCGCCTGCGCGCCGCAGGTCACCAGGTTCACGTCCGGCGCGTCGAGGTGCTCGTCCAGGTTGACGTCGGGCACCACCGCCGGCCCCAACGCCGCGGGCGTCAGGTCGATGCAACGCACCCCGCGGGAGGCCAGGAGCGGCGCGTGCTCGGCGTGGGCTTGCGCCGAGCTGGCGTCGAAGACCACGTCGAGGTCGGGATGGTCGTCCAGGAACCGTTCGACGCCGTCGGCGCCGGCGGCGAACCCACCGGCCCGCGCCCGCGCCAGTCCCTCGGAGGCCGGGTCGATCCCGGCCATCCCCACCAGCGCCAGCGCCGGGTTCCGCGCCACCTTGTACAGCAGGTCGGTGCCGATGTTCCCGGATCCGAGGATCGCCACCCGCAACGTCATGGCAGCACCGCTCCCATTCAGAACACCGCGATCGGGTTCACCGGCGAGCCCGTGCCCGCCGCGAGGCGCAGCGGCGCGATGACGCACAGGAACTCCCAGCGGCCCTCCTCCTCGCACGCGACGGCCAGGTCCTCGAAGAGGAGGCTGTCAAGGAAGTACAGCCCCATCGCGTTCACCCCGATCGCGTGGATGGGGTACATCACCCCCTCGCAGTTGCTCGGCACCGTCTCGCCGTCGCCGTCGAAGCCGATCGCCGCGATCCCGCGTTCGTGGAACAGCGGCATCGCGGTCGCGTGGAACCCCGCCTTCGAGCTCGCCGCGTCCCACGGCCCGTCGACCAGTCGCTTGCGGGCGTGGCCGGTGCGGAAGAACAGAATGTCGCCCTGCTGCAGGCGAACGCCCTGCGCCTGCTCGGCCGCCTCGATCTCGGCCCGGTAGACGGCCTCGCCCGGCTCGACCCAGGCCGTCCCGCGCAGCCGGGGGATGTCCAGCAGCACCCCTCGCCCGACGATCCCGTCCTTGGCGACATCCATCGTCTGCATCGAAGCGCCGACCGAGGAGACGGCCCGCTCGACCGGGACGCCGTTGTACAGCAGCCCCCTGTAGGCGACGTGGCAGAGCGCGTCGAGGTGGGAGTGCGCGTCGCCGTGGAACTCGATCCCCACGAAGTCGCAGGCGAACCGCAGGTCGCCGGCGTCACCGAGGGGGACGTCCTGGAGCATCGTCATGTGGTGCACGACCGGCTTGGGGTTGTCGGGACCGGCCTTGGTGTCCAGCGGCCACGAGCAGGTGACCGTCCGGCCCGACCGGACCGACGCCGTCGCGGCGCGCACGTGGTCCGGGGTGATGAAGTTGATCGCCCCGCGCTGGTCGTCCGGACCCCAGCGTCCCCAGTGCTTGCAGGCCTCGTGGAGGTCGGCGAACTGCTGCGCGGAGACCGGCGTCGGTCCGGTCGCCACCACTCCCATGCTAGTGGCCACCTCCGGACTCCTCGAACACCAGCTGGGCCTTGCGCAGCCAGTCCTCATGCCCGCGCACACGCAGGAAGACCAGCGCCAGCACGGTGATGACGACCAGGACGATGTAGCACAGCAGGCCCCAGTAGACCGGGCCGGTGCTCTGGAACGGGGAGAAGTACGACTTCCACACGACGACCAGCCCGGCCGCCGAGGCGATTCCCGGGACGACGATGTGCAGCAGCGGGTTGAACTGGCTCCTGGCCTCGGTCAGGTAGTACCTCGCCACCCCGATATTCGCCAGCAAGTACATCGAGATCAGCCCGAGGGTGATCATGTTGGCCCAGGTGAAGAACGTGTCCTCGGCCCCGAAGATCAGCACCAGCACGAAGGCCACCACATTCACCGCGACCTGAAGGTGGATCGCGTTGTCCGGGGTCCGCCTGCTCGGCGTCACCTTGCCAAGCGCCGACGGCAGCACGCCGGACCGGCCCATGCCGTACCAGGTGCGGGTGCCGCCGTTGAAGCAGGCAATGGAGACCGCGATCGCGGAGTTCAGCAGCGCGAACAGCAGCAGCACCCAGGCGCCGCCCCACACGCGCTCCGCGACGGTGGTCACCGGGAAGGGGATGTCGAAGCTGATCTCTCCGACCTTGTCGACCCCGAACCCGACCAGGTAGCCCCAGGTGACGAACACGAAGTAGGCCATCAGGATCAGCACCGAGCCCACCAGCCCGATCGGGACGTTGCGGCGCGGGTTCCTGCTCTCCTCGGCCAGCGGTCCGGTGGACTCCCAGCCGCTGAAGGCGAAGATCGAGAAGACGATCCCCAGGAACAGATTGGAGGCCAGGCCGAAGTTCCCCGGGTTGAGCGGCGCGAAGCTGAAACCGCCGGGTCCCGGGTTGACCAGGGCGGTGAGGGCCAGAGCGACCATCAGCACGATCTCGATCGACCCGGTAATGATGAGCAGCCGCTCGGAGACCACGATGCCGGCGTACGCCCACCAAATCACCAGCGCCAGCCCCAGGACGACCCAGATCCACCAGGGGATCGTGACGTTGTACTCCTCCTTGATCGCCGGCTCCAGCACCGTCTTGCCGAGCAGCGACAGGGTCAGCGCACCGACCGGCGGCAGCCAGACCGAGAAGAACACCCCGGCGAAGAAGCCGGCCCGCGGATGCAACGAGCGGGCGATCCAGGTGTACCAGCCGCCGGCCGACGGGAACACCTTGGCGAGCTGCGCGGCCGACAACGCCTGCAACGCCAGCAGCGCCCCGCCGAAGACGTACGCCCATGGAGTGACGATACCCGCAAAGCCCACGATGAAGACGAACGAGGCGAGAATCGCGAACGCCGGGGCGATCGTCGCGATGCCCTGCATCAATACGCCAGGCAGGCCGACCGCGCCCTCGCGCAGGTCGGTACCGATGCCTGTGGGGCCAGTGCGACCGGTGTTGGTTGCCACGATCCGCTCCCTTCGGTTGCCTTCCGGATTCACCCTTGCCGGGCGATCGTGCCGAGATCCTCGAGCGTCATCCCGACCTTCGCCGTCTGCCCTCCGTCGACCGCGAACACCGCGCCGGTCACGTAGGAGGCCTCGTCGGAGGCCAGGAACAGGGCCGCGGCCGCCAGCTCCTCCGGCTGCGCCAGACGGCCGATGGGCATCGCCTCCCCGAACGCCCGCAGCTCCTGGGGCGTCATCACGCCGCCGAGCATCGGCGTGTCGGTCGGCCCCGGTGCGATCGCGTTGGCCCTCACCCCCTGCTTGGCGTGGTCGACGCTGATCGCCTTGGTGAGCATCGCCACCCCGCCCTTGGACGCGACGTAGGCGGCCGTCCCCGGCGCCGCGTCGTGGGCGCCGGTGGAGGAGGAGACCGTGACGATCGAGCCGCCACCCCGCTCGATCATCCGCGGGATCGCGCTGCGCGCGCACAGGTAGGTGCCGGTCAGGTTGACCCCGATCACCCGGCTCCATTCCTCGGGCTCGGTCTCGACCACGGAACCGAAGCCGAGGACGCCGGCGGCGGTCATCAACACGTCGAGCCCGCCGAACTCGCGCACAGCGCGATCGACCAGCGCCTGTACCTGCTGCTGGTCGGTCACGTCCACGCCCATGGCGAAGGCGCGTCCGCCCTCCGCCTGGATCTGGGCGGCGACCGCCTTCGCGCGCTCGGCCGCGATGTCCGCGACCGCGACCGCTGCGCCCTCCGCGGCGAACCGCCTGGCGACTGCGCGGCCGATGCCGGAGCCCCCGCCGGTGACGATGGCGGCCTTGCCCGCGAGCCTGCCTTGCGAGGTCATTCCGTCCTCTGTCCTCCTTTCAGTCCGCGGCGTCCTTACAGTCCGAGGTCCTCGATGCCGAGCGACACCCCGAGGGTGGCTCCCCCGTCGACGATCACGTCCTCGCCGGTCATGTAGGCAGCGTCGTCGGAGGCGAGGAACAGCACGACCTTCGCGATGTCCTCCGGCGTCCCGTAGCGGCCGGCGGGGATCCGCCTGAGGTACTCGGGCCCGGCGACGGGATCCTCGATCAGCGCGGCCGATAGGCGCGTGTGGATGATCCCGGGGTCGACCGCGTTGATCCGGATGCGGTGCCTGGCGAGGTCCAGCGCGGCGTTGCGGACGAACATCACGATGCCGCCCTTGGTCGCGCTGTAGGGGACGTTCAGCTCCTCGGCGAAGAACGCGTTGGTCGATGCGAACACCACGATCGCGCCGCCGCCGCGCCTGGCCATCTCCTGGCCGGCCCGGCGGGTGGTCAGGAAGACGCCGGTGAGGTTCACGTCGACGATCCGGCGCCAGAGATCCTCGGGGAACTCCAGCAGGGGCCGCAGCTCCACGATCGCCGCGGTATGCACCAGCACATCGATCCCACCGAACCGTTCGACCGTCCGCGCCACCGCGACCTCGACGTCGGACGCCCGCGAGACGTCCCCGGTGATGGCCTCGACCGGGAAGCCGCGCGCCTCCAGCTCGGTCGACGTGCCGGTGAGGGTGTCGGCTTCAATGTCGAACAGCGCCAGGTTCGCGCCCTCTGCGCCGAAGCGCTCGGCGCAGGCCCGGCCCATGCCCTGGGCGCCGCCGACGAGCAGGACGGTGCGGCCTTCGAAGCGGCTCATCTGGGGACTCCGTTCCCTGGTGAGACCAGGATCTTGACCTGGTCGCCGGCGGAATCGGCGAGCCGCTCGATCCCCGAGGGGACCAGGTCGTGGATGTCGATCTTGCTGGTCACGATCCGCTCCACCGGCAGCGTCCCCGCCGCGATCTGGGCGAGGATCCGCGGCGTGTCGTAGAACTTGAACGACCAGACCCCGGCGAGCGTCAGGTCCCGCCAGACCCATCCCTCCGGCTGGACCGTCCTGGGGCCGAGGTGGATCGCGATCACCGCGACCGTCCCGGCGCGCCGCACAGAAGCGACGCACGCGTCCAGGCCCGGCTGGCTGCCCGAGCATTCGATGGCGCAGGCCGCGCCGAGGCCGTCGGTGCGCTCCATCACCTCGCCGGCGACGTCGTCGTCGCTTGGGTCGAAGGCCGCCGTCACCCCGAGGCGCCCGGCCAGCCCGCGCCTGGACGGCTGCGGCTCGGACACGAAGATCGACCCGGCCCCGGTGGCGGCGCAGACCAGCACGGCCAGTTGCCCGATCGGCCCGCCGCCGGTGATCAGGACCGAGGCGCCCGGCCGCAGGCCGGAGCGCTCCACGCCGTGCACCACCGTCGCCAGCGGCTCCAGGATGGCGCCCTGCTCGAACGACACCTCGTCGGGCAGCTTCACCGCCTGGTAAGCGGGGACCATGGCCTGCTCGGCCAGCCCGCCCCACGGCCAGGTCACGCCTGTGAGCCTCAGGTCCCTACAGAGACCCTGGCGCCCGCGGACGCAGTAGTAGCAGCCGCCGCAGAACACGTGCGGCAGCACCGCCACCCGGTCGCCCGGCCGCAGGCGGGTCACCCCGTCCCCGACCTCGGCGACCTGCGCGGAGAACTCGTGCCCGATCACCTGCGGCAGGTTCTCGGCCGGCGTGTACAGCGGGCCGTGGGCGTATTCGTGCAGGTCGGTTCCGCAGATGCCGCACCACACCGGCGTCACGCGCACCTGCCCGGGCGGCGGCGGGCCCGGCTCGGGCATGTCCTCCACCCGCAGGTCCCGGTTCCCGTGCAGCCGTGCGGCGAGCATCCGCTCCTCCGATCACATGGCCGTCATGCCGCCGTCGGCCGCCCAGACGGCACCGGTGACGATCACTCGCCTGCCCTCCAATCGCCCGCCCACGAACGCTCCCTCAGTCGCCGACGTAGGCGACGGCTTCGATCTCGATCAGCATCCCGGGGACCTGATGCAGGTCGCTGCCCACCGTGGTCCTGGCGGGGTATGGCTCGGAAAAGCGCAGCTTGTAGGCCGCGTTGTAGCGGGGGAAGAGGTTCGTGTCGACCAGATGGACGTTCACGTTGACGACGTCGGCGAGCGACGCGCCCTCGGCGCGCAGGACCGCCTCGATGTTGTCGATCGTGACGTTCGTCTGCTCCTCGATGGTGTCGCCCGTGACCTTCCCGTCGGGTCCGATCGGCCCGGTGCCGGTGACGAAGATGAAGTCCCCGGCTCGCCAGCCATGCGAGTAGGCGCCGAGCGGCGGTGCGCCATCTGCCGCCTTGATCACGCGTTTGGCCATGAGTTCCCCCTCCGCTCGTCACGTGTGGGCGGCGACACGCCCCTTGACCCGTTCCTCGATGAACCTGGCGACGTCCTCCACCAGGTCGAGCATCCGTTCGAAGTCCTCGTCCGGCGTCGTAAGGGGCGGCTTGAACTTGAGGACGTTGCCACCGATCCCGCCGAACTGGCAGAGCAGGCCGTGGTCGATGGCGAAGCGCCACGCCTCGGCGCAGACCGTGGTGGCCGGTTCCTTGGTCGCTCGACCCAGGACGAAGTCGACGCCGACGAACAGGCCGGGCCCGCGGACATCGCCGATCGTGTCGAACCGCCCGGCCAACTCGCGGAACCTGCTGGTGGCGCGCGCGCCCAGGTCCCGCGCCCGGTCGGTCAGGCCCTCCTGCTCCACCACGTCAAGGACGGCCGACCCCGCCGCCGCCGCGAGCGGCTGGTTCATGAAGGTGAGGATGTTCCACGGCTCGGCCTCGATCCCCTCGTCGACCAGGTCGGCCCGGACGGCGAGCGCGCCGATGGGGACGCCGCCACCGAGCGCCTTCCCGGCCACCAGGATGTCGGGCCGGACGCCGAACAGGTCGCAGGCCCAGGTCGCACCGCACCGGGCCAGGCCCGTCTGGACCTCGTCGACGATCAGCAGCACCCCGCGGGCGCGGCAGGCGCGCTGCACCGCCTCGTAGTAGCCGGGCGGGAACACGACGTGCCCGTTGGGGCCCTGCACGACCTCCATCACGAACGCGGCCACCTGGCCGTACCCGCCGTCCAGCGCGTTCTCGAGCGCCCGCACCGAGGCCTGCCAGGCGTCCGGGCCCTCGCCCAGCGGGTTCCGGTAGGCGTCGGCGTTCGGCACCTGGCGGAAGGTGGGCCAGCGCACCGCGCCGGGGAGCCAGCTCCGGTCGGGCGCGATGCCGGCCAGGCTCATCGTCGCCAGTGACATGCCGTGGTAGGCGCCGTGCAGCGAGAGGACCTCGGTCCGGCCCGTGACCCGCATCGCCAGCTTGATCGCCGCCTCGATCGCGTCGCCGCCGCCGGCGACCAGCGCGACCTTGGTGAGCCCGGGCGGCGTGAGCGCGGCCAGCCGCGTGCAGTAGGCCACCACCGCGTCGCTCTGGTGCAGGATGTTGGTGGTCGGCAGCGTCTGCATCTGCCTGGCGACGGCCTCGGCGACGCGCGGGTTCGCGTGCCCCACCATCGCCGGCCCGGCCGACCCCGACATCGTGTCGAGGTACATCCGGCCTTTGGTGTCCCACAGGCGCGCGTTCTCGCCGCGGACGAAGGTCACGCACGGGTCGCGCCGCAGCGAGTGCAGGACGAACCGGTCCGACGGCTGCCGGGCTTCTGCCTTGTCCATCACGACCCGGTCAGGTCCGCAGCCCGCGGGCGGCCACGCGCCAGACCTGCTGGACGCGGCCGTCCCGCACACCGACGATCTCGTTGGTCAGGTTGCAGCAGGTGCAGGCGTGGAACGGGTAGAAGCGCAGCTTCTCCCCGAGCGCCACGTCCCCCTTCGCGTGGCCCATGCCGTGCTCCTCGGTGAGCCGCTGGATTTCCACGCGGTGGTCGGTGGAGTAGGTCATCGCCGGCGGGGCGTCCTGGGCGTTGCCGGCGCCGACGACGCCGCGGTCGCCCGAGAACGTCTTGGACCCGCCGTCGATCGTGAGGTCGCCGTCGCCCCAGCGGCTGACCACCCGGCACAGCGCCGTCAGCGCCAGCTGGTCCTCGGCGGCGCTGCCCTCGTTCAGGTGCATCACGTCGTAGAAGACGTAGGTGCCGGCCCGCACCTCGGTGACCCCGGGGACCTCGGCGACGTACTTGCCGGTGAAGCTGCCGCCGGCGGTCACCTCCCGCACCTGCAGGCCCCGGGCGCGCAGCCGCTCGGCGATGTCGACCAGCAGCTGGCCCTCGGTGTGGCCTTCCTCTTGGCGGCTGCGCTTGCCCTCGAAGAAGTACGACCGGTGGGTGGTCAGGCCGTCGAAGTCGACGCCGGGCAGGGCGACGATCCTGCGCGCCAGGCGCTCGATCCGGTCGAGGTTGTGCATGTCGACGCCGCCGCGCCGCATGCCGCTGTCGACGTCGATCTGGAGATGCAGCACCACCCCGCGGGCGGCCGCCGCCTCGGACGCCTGCGCTGCCGCCTCCTCGCCGTCGCAGTTGACCGTCATCCGCACGCCACCCTCGGCCAGCTCGGCGATGCGCGCCCACTTCTGCTCGCCGAAGACCGGGTAGGCGAGGCAGATGTCATCGATGCCGACCGCGGCGAACGGTTCGGCCTCGCTGACCTTGGCGCAGCAGATGCCCCTGGCGCCGGCGCGCAGCTGTAGTAACGCGATCTCTGGGACCTTGTGGGTCTTCACGTGGACCCGGAACCGGACCCCGCGCTCGTCCATCCACGACTGCCAGTCGCGGATGTTCCGCTCCATCCGGTCGAGGTCCGCGAGGATCAAGGGTGTATCCAGGTCTTCGATATGGTCACCGACCTGAACGCGTGGCGAACCGGCCGCGTCTACCACTGAGAGCGCCATGCCGCACCCTCCTCACCGACGATCCGCGCATCGGACCCGGGGATGGAGCCGCCGGCGCGCGGCCTGGTTGGACGCCAAAAATGTATGCAGGTTGGAAGAACGCGTCAACGGGTGATCTTGCGCAGGACGAGCACCGACGCGCGGATGTCGACGACGAAGACTGGCCCTGGCTGACGATCGGGAGCCCCACACGACCGTCTTCGGCCCGCGAGACAACGCCGGTTCCTGGTTGGCGACCGCCGCCGATGGGGTCGGCGAGAACCAGCCGGCCTGCCGCAGCGACGCCGTAGTCTAGGGTGTGGTTGTTGGCCAGGGTGACGCAGTCGGTCCCGAGCAGGGCCAGCAGCTCGACCGCGCGGGGTGCGCCATGGATTCCGCGACCAGCGGGACGAACCGGGCCGGGGTGAGACGAGTGTCGGCGATCAGCCGGTCGCCTTCCTTCGCGGCCAGGTCCCGGCGGTCCCGGACCCACTCGGCGCGCAGGACCCCGACCAGGTCCTCGGGCGACCCGGATCCTGGAAGGTCGTGCCGTCGACCCCTCACGGCCGATCCGGTTGACCAGATCCCCGGCCGCCTCCCGGATCTCCTCGGCCAGCCGACGGTCCTGGTGGGTCCTCGTAGGCTTCCAGCCGCTCGCTGGCCCGATCCAGCAGCGAGGACAGCGCCCGCGCCTGCTGTTCGGTAGGCGCGATCTGACCCGGCAGCGCGACTCCTCTCCCCGGGCATCGACCATAGCTTCCGCTGCGCTCGTCCCAGGTTCTGGCAATCGAGCCGCCAACTGGAGTGTGAACCCGTGGGGTGCCAGAAGTCGATCGTGGACGCCACCGGCAGGTACCGCCTGACGAAGGGCTACGCTCCGTCCTCGCTTGCTCGCTCTCGTGGTGGAGGTCTCGTGTGATCTGGTCGTTCGTCTATCTGGCGCTGCGCCGCAGCCTTGAGCTGGTCCTGCTCTGCTTGTGGTCGACGGAGGCCAAGGAGATCGAGATCCTGGTGTTACGCCAGGAGCTGGCGGTGCTGCGCCGCCAACACCCACGACCCCGCATGCAGCCTCCTGACCGCGCGCTGCTCGCGGCGTTCAGCCGGCTGCTCCCACGGCCGCGCTGGTCGGTGTTCCTGGTGCAGCCCGAGACGCTGCTGCGCTGGCACCGGCGCATGGTTCGCCGGCGCTGGACCTACCCGAGCGCCCGCACGGGAAGGCCTCCGCTCCCTGACGACCTCCAGCAGCTCATCGTCCGGCTTGCCCGCGAGAACCCGCGATGGGGCTACCAGCGCATCCACGGCGAGCTGCTGCGCCTTGGCCGTCGCGTGTCGGCCAGCTCGATCCGGAGAGTGCTACGCGCCCACGGCCTCGGCCCGGCGCCCCGGCGCGCTCCTACGACTTGGCGGTCGTTCCTGCGTCAGCAGGCCGCCGGGATCGTGGCCTGCGACTTCTTCATCGTCGACACGGTCTTCCTGCGGCGAGTGTATGTCCTGTTCTTCATCGAGTTCGCCAGCCGACGCGTACACCTGGCCGGCGCCACCGACCATCCCACCGGCCCGTGGGTCACCCAGCAGGCTCGCGATCTGCTGGCCAGCCTTGGCGATCAGGCAGTGGCGTGGAGGTTTCTGATCCGCGACCGGGACACCAAGTTCACCAGGGTGTTCGACGACGTGTGGCGCTCGACCGGTGCCGAGGTGATCTGCACGCCCATCCGTGCACCCAACGCTAACGCCGTCGCTGAGCGTTGGATCGGGACGGTCCGCCGGGAGTGCCTCGATCAGCTGTTGATCGTCGGTCGCCATCAGCTTGTTCGTGTCCTACGACGCTACCTCGAGCATTACAACCAACGCCGCCCGCACCGGAGCTTGGCCCACGCAACGCCGGAGCCGTCGGCGGGTGCTGATCCGATGCCTGTGGCGGCCGATGGTCAGCTGCGCCGCCGCGACGTCCTCGGTGGACTGATCCACGAGTATGAGTACGCAGCATGACACCCGACTTCTGGCACCCCACGACATGTCTCCA
>Ga0307302_10000337_pt1 | contig 20951 bp, 19 predicted proteins | sample ER_DNA_183_FD_194490 | JGI IMG/M metagenome (GOLD analysis project Ga0307302, IMG submission 194490) | Bulk soil microbial communities from the East River watershed near Crested Butte, Colorado, United States - ER_DNA_183 | ecosystem: Environmental > Terrestrial > Soil > Floodplain | place...
CTTCGACGCCGAACAGGTACCGGACCCGTGGGGCGATCACGACCCAGACTCGGAGGGTTGGCTCGTCACGCCGGAGGATACTGTCGCCGATCTGACCGCACGGTTGGCGGCGATCGCCGCGCGCACTGAGGCGGTCGCCAGCCAGGCGGAGCTGACCCAACGGGCCCGGCTGGGTGGTCGGTTCTCCAGCGATCCGCCAACGCTCGGCTGGATACTCGCCCACCTACTGCAGGAGTACGCGCGGCACGTCGGGCACCTGGACGTCGTACGAGAACTGATCGACGGGAACGTCGGCGAATGAGCGGTTACTCTTCCGGATCGCCAGGAAAGAGCCAGCACAAGCCCGGGCCGAGGTGGTCCCGCCAAGCCTCCCATGAGTGTCCATCGGGTGACTCGACATAGTTGATCTTCATCCCGGTGCTGCGGAAGATCGGCAACATTCCGCGGTTCGCATCGACCAGGTCCTCATACGCCCCGCAGGAGATGAACGCTCGCTCCGCAGCGCGTACGGGGGCGGCGCGGTAATGATCAATGAAGCGCATTACCGGATCAAAGTCAGCCCCTTCGCCGTGGCGTACTCGCGGATCTGAGTAGAGGAATGACCCGGACTGCAGCAGCAACGAACCGTACGTGCCGGGAAACCTGACCGCCGTCGAAAGCGCTGACACAGCGCCGAAACTCGTGCCCATCAAGCATCTGCCGCTCGGATCCGCCAGTAGCGGAAACTGCCGCTCCAGATCCGGCAGCAGCTCGCACGTGATCCACTGGGCATGATCAGGATCGTCTGGATACTCGATGAGCCGCTCGCCGGGATAGGTGAATGCGACGATGATCTTGGCCAGTTTCTTGTCGTGGATCAGGTTGTCGAGGACGATCTTCATCGAGGAGTAGCCCAGGTAGTCCCCGCCGTCGTGGACGATGAGCACTGGGTAGCGCATCGAGGTCTCGAAACCAGCCGGCAGGTACACCGTGACGCGGTTGTCGCGGCCTTGGGCGAGACTGTGCACCTGCCGCTCGACGAGCTGGCCGGGGTCGGTGTCCGCACGGAAGGTGGCCCAGTCGGGTGCGGCATAACCCGGCCCGTAACACACCGAGCAGTCGCCCACCGGGCTCCGCGCCAGTCTCGGGTTGTACGGATCGTTGAATCGCCACCGTTCCCCGTCGCGGACTATCTCGAACTGATACTCCACCCGCGCGGCCCACTCGAGCTCAATGGTCAAGAACCAAACGTCGGTTCCCGGGATCGGCGCGAGCTCGAGATCATCCGGCCAGGGATTGATGCGATGGCGGAGGTGGACCGAGTCCGCTGCGGCGCGCGTTGCAAATGTGCAGAGATTGCCCTCCACCACAGGAAGGGCGTGGTCTGCGAAGAATGTCGCGGCGACGGCGTCCCGCTGTTGCTGATCGGACAGTCCAGAAACCGCGGATCTCAACTGGTCGATGGCCAGGTCGGGGTCGCCGCTCACCGGGGCGATGCTATCCGCAGTCGATAGCTCACCGCGGCGCGAGGATTGCAGCCTGCACCCCCGAGGAGTGGTTGCGTCGTGCGCAGATCTGAGTCACCCCGGGGCCGGTCCGTCGACGTTGACCACCGCTGGACCGTGGCCAGCACGGACCACAATGACCCGACACTCCTCGTCGCCCGGGTTGCCCTCCCGGTGGATCGCGCCCTTCGGCACGTGCAGGAAGTCGCCCCGGGCTGCCTCGACCACGTCGGCGCCGCCCGGCCCCGACTCCATCCGCAGCGCGCCGTCGACCACATAGATGGAGGTGTCGTAGTCGGCGTGGTGGTGCCATCCCGTAGTCATGTGTGCCTCGGTGCGGACCAGCCCGGCCCACAGCCCGTCGACGACAATAGCCTCTTCCCGGGTCATGCCCGGGGTGCGCTCACCCTCGACCCGATCTGCCGGGTGCACCAGCCGCACCGGATCCCCAGCGTTCATTACGTCGCCTCCTGGGCGTCGACCTGAATCTCTGGGCGCTCATTGTAGAACGCCGGGACTGACCGGCTGCAGGACGAGCGTAGGTGGCGATACGCTCGCCTTCGCTGAGCAGGACAAACCGAAGCCGCTTAAATGAGGAGACACCATGGCCAACTATCAGGCCACCCCACAACCAGCAGCAGATCCCGGCAATACGCTCGGGCTCGTCGGGCTCATCTTGGCCATCATTCCGTGCACATCGACCATCGGGCTCGTCCTGAGCATCGTGGGCTACATCCAGTCACGGCGCGCCGGATTCCAGAACAGCAAGGCTCTCGCAGGCATCATCATCGGCATCATCTGGATCGCGCTCGGCATCATCGCGCAAGTGACAGGAATCATCGCTGGCTTCTTCCAGGGCTGACGGAGACCGGGGTGGCGTCCGAGCCGGGCATCACCGCGGGAGCGACCCGCGGGGCACCATCACCTGCTATCCGATTGTCCTGCCGATCCGGGTGATCCGCTTCCACGTACGCTGCTGGGCATGACGACGGAATCCCTGCCGGCGCGTCGTGGACGCATCCGGTTTCCCGACATCAGCTCGCGCGCGTACGAGCATCCAGCCGACCGCGGTGCCCTAGTGGCGTTGCGTGCCATCCCCGGTTTCGACTCGGTCCTGAAGACACTTTCTGGAGCGATCGGAGAGCGCAGTATTCGGTGGCTCTACCTCGCCACTGCGATCCGCGTCTCGCCGCGCCAATATCCGCACATCCAGCAGATGCTGGACGAATGCGCGACCACGCTGGACGTGCAGCCTGTTCCGGAGCTGTACATCGAGCAGGATCCCACTCCGCAGGCCATGGCGATCGGCCTGGATAAGCCGATCATCGTGATCAGCACTGGAATGCTCGAGCTTGTCGACGACGAGGGACTGCGGTTCATCATTGGGCACGAGGTCGGGCACGTCCTCTCCGGGCACGCCGTCTACCGCACGATGCTGCTGGCGTTGATCAATCTCGCTGCTGCCATGGCGTGGCTGCCGATCGGTGCCTGGAGCATCCGGGCGATCATTCTCGGCCTCAACGAGTGGTTCCGCAAGTCGGAGTTGTCTTGTGATCGTGCCGGCCTACTGTGCTCGCAGGATCCCACCGCAGCGTTGCGGGTACACGCAAGTCTGGCTGGTGCCCGGAACCCCAACGACATGGATGTAGCCGGCTTCCTGGACCAAGCGGAGGAGTATGAGACCAGGGGCGATGTTCGTGACAGCCTTCTGAAGCTCCTCCAGTTGAGCAACAGAAGCCACCCGCTGGCCGCGTTGCGGGCGGCCGAACTGCAGAAGTGGGCAGCCGGGCCCGATTACGCCGACATCCTGGCCGGGAACTACGCGCGGCGCTCCGATGACAAAGACGCTCCCATGAGCGAGGAGGTCAAGTCTGCCGCCAACTCGTACAAACAGAACTTCACAACCTCAGGTGATCCGTTGTACAAGCTCGTGAGCAAGATCGGCTCGGTTGCGGGAACTGCCGGCGGGACAGCAGCGAACCGGGTGCGCGACTGGTGGCGGACTGGTCAGGGCGGAGGATCGAACACGTGATGTTGCAGGTGGGCGGGCACGGCGATCAGGTTGATCCCATTGCCGAGGCGGCAGCACGCGGAGCGACACTGGCGCAGTTCTTCCTCGGCGACCCGCAGGCATGGAAGGGCCCAGAGATCCGGTACGCCGGAGGCGCCACGGCGCTCAAGGCTGCAGCCGAGGAAGCCGGCATCGCGCTCTATGTGCACGCGCCGTACGTGTTGAATGTGGCAACCACCAACAACCGGATTCGCATCCCCAGCAGGAAGTTCCTGCAGCAGTACCTGGACGCTGCCGCCGAAGTCGGTGCCGCTGGAGTGATCGTGCACGGTGGACACGTGTTGAAGAACGACGATCCCGCGATCGGCTTCGACAACTGGCGTAAGTGCATCGACGGGCTGGACATGCGCGTCCGGCTGCTCATTGAGAACACCGCTGGTGGTGACAATGCCATGGCACGACGCCTGGAGCGGATTGCCCGACTCTGGGACGCGATCGGCCAGGCGAAGGGCGGCGACACCGTCGGCTTTTGCCTCGACACCTGCCACGCCCACGCGGGCGGTGAGGAACTGGTCGGCCTCGTCGATCGGGTCAAGGCCATCACCGGTCGCATCGACCTGGTACACGCCAACGACTCTCGGGACGCGTTCGACTCCGGCGCCGACCGCCACGCCAACTTCGGCGACGGCGAGGTCGGCACTGAGGCACTAGCGGAAGTCGTGCGCACGGCGAGCGTTCCGGTCGTCGTGGAAACTCCAGGCGGCCGCGATGGTCAGGGCGCCGACATCGCGTGGCTCAAGGAGAACGTCTGAGAGGAGCACTCTCGCAGGCACTCTCTGCGAGCGTCGGAAATCGCGCGCCCGACGATCGGAGGAGCGATGAGCGAACATGCTTTTCGTTCGCGAAGAGTGACGACGACGTCGGATTCCCAGCGCGCGATGCGCGAGCAGAGACTGATCAGGTCGTGCTGCGGGCGACCTGCTTGACGCCCACCCAGAGGCCGGCAGCGCAGGTAATGACCGCTGCTAACACCGCCCACCCGATCGCCGGATCGTTGAATGTCCCAGCGAACAGCGCGCGCTCCGCGTCCACGATGTAGGTCAGCGGGTTGAACATGCCAAGCACCTGGATCCAACGCGGCCCAGCCTCCAGCGGGAGCATCATGCCCGACAAGATCAACAGTGGGAACAGCAACGATTGCTGCACCGCCCAGAACATCCACTCGCGCTTCCGGGCTGCGATGGCAAGCGCATTGGAGAATGCACCCATCCCGACCCCGAAGACACCGAGCAACAACAGCCCAACCAGCACGTGGATGGGATAGAGCTTGAACCCGAACGGGATCGACACCAAGGTGACCAGCGCTGCCTGCACAACAAGCGGCGCCAGCTCCTTCAGCGCCTTGCCGATCAAGATCGCCGATCGGTGCAGCGGACTGGCGAGCACCCGCTCGTAGGAGCCCATGGTGATCTCGAACAGCAGGTTCGAACCGGTGGTGCTCGTTCCGAACAGGCAGATCATCACGATCACCCCCGGAAGAAACCACTGCAGCGGGGAAGCGCCGTTCAGGGCCGCCGGATCCACCGAGCCGGCCAGCAGCGGGCCGAACAAGCCAAGGAAGACCAGCGGCTGAACCAGAGAGAAGATCACCGAGAACGGATCACGGAGCACCAGCGACATCTCCCGCTGAAAAACGGCTCGGGTATCGGCAACCATGGTGCTCATGCGGCCACCTCGCTTTCCTCACGCAGGCTTCGGCCGGTCAAACTGAGGAAGACGTCATCCAGCGTCGGAACCCGTACATCGGCCGCTCGTACCTCGACTCCTGCATGATCAAGTTCGCGTAGCAGCCAGGGCAGCGTACGCGTACCCTGCTCAAACCGTCCGGCAATCGTCACTTCCCGCGATCCGTTGGAGGCAGTCAGGTCATTGCCCCGGCTGGCGACCACAGCGGACGCGGCAGCAAGATCGCTGCCGTCGACTGTCACCGTGATCCGGTCGCCAGCCAATGTTGCCTTGAGATTGGCAGCAGTGTCGTTGGCGATGATCTCGCCATGATCAATAACCAGCACCCGCTCAGCGTGGGAGTCGGCCTCGTCAAGGTAGTGCGTGGTCAGCACGATCGTCGTCTCCTGCCGATCGCGCAGTCGATTGATGTGTTCCCAGAGGTTGGCGCGGTTATGCGGATCCATCCCGGTCGACGGCTCATCGAGGAAGAGCAGCCCAGGACTGTGCATCAAGCCGAGCGCGATGTCGAGTCGGCGGCGCTGACCACCGGACAGCGTGCTGACCCGCCGCTTCTCCAGTGAGGTGAGGTCGAGCGTCTTGGCAAGTTCCCGGGCCCGAGCCAGCGAGTCGGAGCCGTTCATGCCGTAGAACCGGCCCTGCATGACCAGCTCGTCCATGACTCGGAAGCTGTGCCCAGCGCCGTCACCTTGTCCGATGTAGCCGATCCGGGAGCGGACCAAAGCAGCCTCGGTGGTGATGCTCGCACCCGCTACCCAAGCCGCGCCCGACGTTGGTGGCAGCAGGGTGGTCAGCATCCGCAAAGTCGTCGACTTTCCGGCGCCGTTGGGGCCGAGAAAGGCCACCAGCTCCCCCGCCGCGACGTCGATATCGACCCCCTTGACCGCTTCGATCGTTTCCTTCTTGCTGACGAAGTGCCTAGTCAGCCGTTCTGTGTGGATCATCACAACCCTTTCTTGGGGGCATTCGCGCATCGCGCCTGGAAGCCGACGATGTCGTCGCTCATCGCGAACACATTCATTACGCAAGGACAATCGCCCCGCGTGGAGTGTTCGCTCAGTCGCTCCTCCACTCGTCGGTGCGCGATTCCCGACGCTCACGCCCTTTCCGCTCGAACTCCGTACGCTGTACCGGAATTAGAATAACATACACTGTACGGAGATAAGGCGATCACAACCCACTGACACTATGACGGGCGGTCCGCTTCGCCGACTGCAGGAGCTCGCGGCGGAAGGTAGTAAGGGGCTGACGCCATGCGCGCGAGCGACGGAGGCGAATCGCGGCCGCTCGTCAGAGTGCAAATCAAACACTGACAGTTTTCGAGCTGAGGATGCCAGCGTGACTGAGCCAACCGGGCCAGAGGATCTACGCCCCGACGGCCGAAGCTCCACTGAGGACCGCTCCGAGGAGCAGCCAGGTACCTCGGAGGGTCGTCGAGTCGTCGAGCTCCTCTGGGACGCCCCGCCGCCACCTCCGGTACGCGGGCCCAAGCCTCGTATCAGCCTCGCCGATGTCGTTGCGGCAGGAGTGGCCATCGCTGACACCGAGGGCATGGCCGCCCTCTCCATGCGGAAGGTCGCGAGCCGTCTCGGCGTAGGCGCCATGTCGCTCTACACCTACGTACCCGGCCGCTCCGAGCTGGTCGAGCTCATGATCGATCGCGTCTACGGCGAGCACGCCCTCCCCAATCCAGAGTTGCCGTGGCAGCAGCGGGTCGAACAGTGGGCTCGAGAGACTTGGCGCATCTACGCCGCCCATCCATGGCTCCTCGACTACAACATGGCGCGGCTTCCGGTCGGGCCGCACGTCCTCGATGTTTCCGAGGCGCTGTACGCCGCGTTGCTCGCCGCCGGATTCACTGGCGCGGAGAACGTCGCGATTTCCAATCTCATCCAGTGGCAGCTATTGGGCGCCGCCCGCTCCATGATCAGTGACGCTGACGAGGCGCGGCATACCGGTGTCTCTGCCGAGGCCTACTGGGATTCCCGTGCCAGCTTCTGGGGGACCTACTTCGATTGGGACCGTTACCCAACCATGGCCGCGATCTGGGAGGCCGGCGGATTCGACGATCCAGCCGGCTGGGACTTCGAGCGGATGCTGCACCGGCTGCTGACTGGCATCGAACAGTTGGCCGTGGTCAGCTAGGAGCCTGGAACGTGAGGGGCTCCGAGCGCTCGCCACGACCGATGACGCAGCGGAAGTAGTTCTCGTCCGGCTGCTGCGGCCCCAAAAACAAGATCTCCCAGTCCGAACGGCGATCCCGGGAGCGCAGCATCGAATTCGCGATCTGCGTCGTGCACACCCTGCGGATGTGGGCATCCGAATCCAACTGCGATTGCCGGCGGAGCTCGTACGTGAGCCGGCCGGCAATGAATGTTTGGTACACGTGGGTCTTGTCGCAGACCTGCTTGGTCCCCAGCGACGGGATGTCGGAGTACCCGATGACGCCCGCCCAGCATTCTGGTCGAGAGGCGCAGTAGGTGTCAGCTCCGAGTTGCTTAGAGCAGTCGATGAGTCCCGCCGGCACGACAACAGGCGTTGTGGTTGGGGTAGCCACGTTTGAGGTGAGAGAGGGCGCCGGTGTGGCCACAACAGCCTGCCTATCCCCCGAGAAGAGGTTCACCAGGACGAGCGCCGCAACTACGGCGATGACGACGGCGGCGATGGCAAGCGCCGCCAGCCCGCGATGCTCCCACTTCCGCGGTCCGTTAGCAGGCGGCTCGACCTTGGCCGCGACGGCCGTCTCAGGGGAACTAGGCGGTGAGGGTGGTTCCTGCGTGGCCTCCAGCAGCCGTGGCGACTGCTTGGTCGTCAGATTGAGCGCCGACAGTTGATCACGAAATTGCGCAGCTGTCGGCCGGTTCTCTGGAGCCTCTGCCATGGCATTGAGCAGTACATCCATGAAGGCCTTGTCAACTCCGGGAATGCGCTTGATCGGAGCCCTCTGGCGCTTGATGATCTCCGGAATGCTGGGCGTCTCGGTGGTATCGGACCAGCGGGGCGCGCCACCACTGAGTACTGCGTACAGGGTGGCAGCGAGGGAATAGACGTCCGCATACTCGGTAAGCGGCTTCTTCGCGAAAACCTCCGGCGGCGCGTACGCGGGAGTAATGGCCTCCACGGTTTCGCTGAGCGGTGTGTCGGGATCGATAAGTGCGGCGAGCCCGAAGTCAGCCAAACCGGCGTTGTTGTACGCGTCGATCAAGATGTTGGCCGGCTTGACGTCACGATGCAGCACCCCAAGCAAGTGCGCCGCGGACAATGCGTCCGCGATCCGTACGCCAACGTCGCGTACCCGGCGCTGGCTCGGTCGTGGATCTTGGGTCATCCACCGCGTCAAGGAACCGCCCGGACACAGTTCCATGACGAGGAAGGGCCGGTCGTCGCCCAGCAGGCCTGCGTCATGGACGGTGACGATCCCCGGGTGACCCGACATCCTGCCGGCAGCGCCGGCCTCGCGCAGGAAGCGCCGCCGTTCGGCGTCGGTGTCGAGCTTGCGTTGGTCGACCTTGACGGCCACCAACCGGTTCAATGACTCTTGCCGAGCCTGCCAGACGATAGCGAAGCCGCCGCGGGCGAGTGCGCGCCAATCCGCCATACCCGGAATCTCCGGCGGAACGGGGGCAGCCACGCGAACCAAGATAGTTCCGACTCCGGCGCCCCGACGCTCAGACCACGTGACTTGCCGATAACGTCAGATCCGTGAGCCGCAGCGTCTACGTCGCATCACCCGAGGGTTTGACCGGCAAGTCGGCCGTAGCGCTCGGCTTGCTCGACGCGCTAACGCGCGAAGTCGGCTCAGTCGGGGTGTTCCGGCCACTGACCACTGCAGGCTCCAGCAGTGACGACATCGACCTCATTGTTGATCTTCTTATCAACCAACCGGGCATCTCCCAGTCCTATGACGAGGCCATCGGGGTGACCTATGAGGCTGCGCGCGAAGATGCCGATGAGGCCTTGCACGTCATCGTCGAGCGCTTTGGTCAGCTCACCGATCGCTTCGACGTGATCATGGTCGTGGGCTCGGACTATACCGACGTCGCGACCGGCACGGAGCTGTCCTTCAATGCCAAGATCGCCGCCAATCTTGGATCTCCGGTCGTATTGGTGGTGCATGGTCGAGAGCGCAGCCCGGAACAGATCCGAGCCGCCGCCGCCAGCGCGATCGCGGAACTGCGAGCCAACCACGCGCAGACGGTGGCAGTGATCGCAAACCGAGTTGATCATGAGGCCGCGGATGCGATTCGTATGGCGCTTGCCGATCTGGAGGACATAGTAACGGCCGCTATCCCGGAAAGCCCGCTCCTTTCCGCGCCGACGTTCAGAGCACTGGTCGAGGCCGCTGACGGCGAGCTGGTATTGGGCAGCCAAGCCTGGATGGATCGGGAAGCCTTGGAACTGATCGTGGCGGCGATGAGCCTGCCGCACGTCTTGGATCGGCTCATTCCTGATGTCGCAGTGATTGCGCCGAGCGACCGTACCGATCTCATCCCAGGGCTGATGCTCGCCCATCAATCGGGCACCTTCCCTGCGCTGGCAGGAATCTTGCTCACTGGTGGGTACGAAATCCCCGAGACCATCCAACGGCTGTCCGAGGGTGTGCAGCAGGATCTGCCGATCGCCATGACCGACCTGGGCACTTTCACCACGGCCGAGCGATTGATGCGGGTACGCGGGCCCATCACCAAGGATTCGAGCCGCAAGATCGAAACCGCACATCGGGTGTTTGCCGAACAGGTTGACCAGGCGGCCCTGCTGTCCGCGATTGATGTTCCCGGCTCGGAGGTCCGTACGCCGCTGATGTTCGAGTACCAGCTCATGCAGCGGGCGCGAGCCGATCGGCAGCGGATCGTGCTGCCGGAGAGCCAGGATGATCGAATCCTCGAGGCAGCGGCCATCCTGCTGCGGCGGGGTGTCGCCGACCTCACCTTGCTCGGGGAGGAAAACAAGGTCCGCGCCCGGGCGTCGGCGCTCGGTCTTGATCTTGACGACGCGTCCATCGTGTCGCCATTGGATCCTGATCTTGTCGAGAAGTTCGCTGTGGCGTACGCGGACGCGCGAGCACACAAGGGGATGACCGTCGAGCGCGCCCGGGAGATCGTCACCGACATCTCCTACTTCGGCACGCTGATGGTCCATCTCGGGTTGGCCGACGGCATGGTCTCCGGTGCGGTGAATACGACCGCGCACACCATCCGGCCGGCGTTGGAGTTCATCAAGACCAGGCCGGGGGTAAGCACCGTCTCCAGCGTGTTCTTGATGTGCCTGGCTGATCGGGTGCTGGTCTACGGCGACTGCGCGGTGATTCCTGAGCCGACGACCGAGCAGCTGGCCGACATCGCGGTGTCGTCCGCAGAGACGGCGCGACAATTCGGCATCGAGCCGCGGGTAGCGATGCTCTCGTACTCGACCGGTACCTCCGGATCGGGCGCGGATGTGGAGAAGGTACGTGCCGCGACGGCGCTGGTAGCCGAGCGTGCCCCTGATCTGCAGCTCGAGGGTCCGATCCAATACGACGCGGCGGTCGATCTGGAGGTGGCACGGACCAAGTTGCCGGACTCATCGGTTGCCGGCCGCGCGACCGTGTTCATCTTCCCGGATTTGAATACCGGCAACAACACCTATAAGGCGGTGCAGCGCAGCGCCCACGCTATTGCCATCGGCCCAGTGCTACAGGGGCTGCGCAAGCCGGTCAACGATCTATCTCGGGGGGCGCTGGTGTCCGACATTGTGAACACCGTGGCCATCACCGCCGTCCAGGCGCAAGCCATCAAACAGCCGCAGCCGGCGGAGGCTGCGGCTACCGGGAGCCCCGCATGAAAAAGAGCGGGAGCGAAGCGACCACCAGCCCCAGCGGCGAGCTGTGCGCATGAGCGAGGCGCCTGTCCTGGTCCTGAATGCCGGATCTTCGTCGCTGAAATATCAGCTACTGGTACCTGAGACCGCCGAAGTGCAGGCCAAGGGAATCGTCGAGCGGATCGGTGAAGCGGAAAGTCCGGTTGCTGATCACGCCGCGGCTATGCAGATGATGGAAGATGATTTTGCCGCTGCCGGTGTTGATCTTGACACTGTCGGCTTGCGCGCTGTCGGGCACCGCGTCGTTCACGGCGGACCGGATTTCTCCGATCCGACTGTCATCGATGACGACGTGCTCGACGAAATCAAAGATCTGATTCCCCTTGCTCCTTTGCACAATCCGGGAGCCGTGTCGGGCATCGAGGCGGCGCGAGCTGAGTTCGACGTACCCCATGTTGCGATCTTCGATACCGCCTTCTTTAGCACCTTGCCGCCGGCCGCGGCGACGTACGCGATCCCTCGTGATCTTGCTCAGAAGTATCGGATCCGGCGCTATGGATTCCACGGCACGTCGCATCAATACGTGTCGCGAGCTGCCGCAGAGTTGGTTGGCCGTGATCTTGGTGAGCTGAATCAGATCGTGCTGCATCTGGGGAACGGCTGCTCGGCGTCAGCGATACGCGGGGGCGTGGCGGTTGAGACGTCGATGGGGTTGACGCCGCTCCAAGGCCTGGTGATGGGAACCCGGTCCGGCGATGTCGATCCAGGGCTGCACACCTTTCTGCACAATGAGCTCGGGATGTCCATTGGCGACATCGACACGTTGTTGAACAAGCAGTCCGGGCTCAAGGGCATGGCCGGTGTGAACGATTTCCGCGAACTGGAGGAGCGGCGGGCCACGGGTGATGAGGCGGCGCAGCTGGCGTTCGATGTGTACGTCCACCGGCTCAAGCATTACGTCGGCGCGTACCTGGCACTTCTCGGTCGCCTCGACGTACTCAGCTTCACGGCCGGCGTCGGGGAGAACAACGCGGCACTGCGGGTCGCGGTGGTCGACGGTTTGGACAGTCTCGGGTTCCAGGTGGATCCGGAGCTGAACAACGCACGGTCGAAGGTGGCGCGTGTGATCTCTGCTGACGGTGTACCGATCAAGATCGCGGTAGTGCCCACCAACGAGGAGCTGGCGATCGCCAGAGAGACCGCTGCACTCTTGGAGTCCCGCTCCGACTGACAACAACTCTGCCCCCGCACACGCCGAAAACTACGTGCACGTGGTCTTCTGACGGTCTGCATAGGTCGCAACCTGTGCAGACCGTCAGCAACCTAGGTTTACATAGGTTGCTGCAACAGGGCTCAGGGCGTGCGTCGGCATAGGGTTGTGCGCATGGCAACCGCGCTGATCACTGGGGGTACGTCAGGCATCGGCGCTGCGTTTGCGCGGGCACTCGCGGCACGCGGGGATGATCTCGTGTTGGTGGCGCGCAACGCCGATCGGCTCTCGGAGATGGCGACGGAGTTGAAGGAGCGCCACGCAATCAGCGTCGAGACGATCGTCACGGACTTGGCCATACGCGATGAGGTGGTCGGGATTGCCGAGCGCCTGACGAGTGTCGAGCGGCCGATCGACATGCTCATCAACAATGCTGGCTTCGGAATCCGGGCCAGGCTCACCGACGCAGACACCACTCCGCAGGAACACGCCATCGACGTGATGGTCAGAGCAGTGTTGATACTCGGCGCGGCCGCGGGACGGGCGATGCGCCGGCGCGGAGCCGGCACCATCATCAACGTGTCCAGTACCGCCGGCTTCGTGGCCATGGGCGGCTACTCCGCTATCAAGGCCTGGGTGACGACCTACACCGAGAGCCTGGCGAATGAGCTGCATGGCAGCGGAGTCACCGTCACCGCGCTTTGCCCTGGTTGGGTGCGTACAGAATTCCACGAACGCGCGGAGATCAAGATTGGCTCCATCCCAGACGTTCTCTGGTTGGACGCTGACCGGCTGGTGGCTGACTGCCTGGAGGACGTAGTCGCGGGCAAGGTGATCTCCATCCCGTCCAAGCGCTACAAGATGTTGATCACGATTTGCGAGCATCTGCCGCATCGCACCGTGCGGGCGGTCTCCCGCAAACTGATGGGCCGCCGCCACTAGCACTGGATCTTGACAGGAAACCAATTGGTTTCCTATTGTGGGCCTCGTGGAGATGGTCTTCCGGGCGCTTGCCGATCCGACTCGGCGCGCCCTGCTCGACGCACTCTTTGTGCAGGACGGCCAGACGCTGGTGGCCCTGACCGCCCGCCACGACATGACGCGGATCGCCGTGGCCAAGCATCTCCGGCTGCTCGAGCACGCCGGCCTCGTCGTAAGCCGGCGCCGTGGTCGGGAGAAGTTGCACTTCCTGAACACCGTCCCGATCCGGCTCATCCATGACCGCTGGGTGAGCAAATACACCGAGCCGTGGACCGCCGGTCTGGCCGGCCTCAAACGTGAACTGGAGCACCCGATGGAGAAGATCTTCGAGATCTACATCCGCACGACGCCGGAGCGGCTGTGGGAAGCGATCACCGACCCGGCGATCCGCGCCAAGTACCACTTTGGCGCCGGGATCGAGTCCGATTGGACGCCGGGCTCGCCTTATGCACTGACCCATCCCGGCGCAGACGGCCCACTTGTCGAGGGTGAGAACCTCATCGTCGACCCACCACGCCGACTCGTGCAGACCATGCGGATCTTGTGGAGCGAGGAGGCCGAGCGCGCCGGCACGTCGCGGGTGACGTGGGAGATCGAACCGGTCGGTGACTCGTGCCGGCTGACCGTAATCCACGACCAGCTCAGCGAGAGCGCACCATCCGAGCTGTACGGCGGCTGGCCGATGATCTTGTCCGGCCTGAAGACCTGGCTGGAGACCGGCCAGACCCTGACCACTCCGGGCTCCCTGATGTACGGGCAGGTCTGAACACCAACGAAAAGGAATTCCGATGCCCAGAACAACACGTGGCGCGCTGGACAAGACCTTTAGCGCCGCTCTGCACAAGAGTCCGGCCAAGGGTGGTTGGACGTACGTCGTGACCGACTGGAGCGCTGATTTCTTCGGTACCCGCGGCCTCGTCAAGGTCGCTGGAACAGTCGACGGCAATCCGTTCCGCAGCTCCTTCATGCCACTCGGCGACGGCACGCACAAGCTGCCGATCAAGGCCGACCTGCGGCAGCTGATCGACAAGCACGAGGGTGACACCGTCAGCATCCACCTCAGCGAACGGCTCGGGTAGCGCGGCCACGCGGCCGGGCCGAGATCGGCCCGCAATACCCCCACCGCCGGTCGGGTTACGCTAACTCCATGTCGATCCGGAGCCGCTACACCTCGCCACTACACGCGGGTACGCGGTTCGTTGCGCAGCGGGGCCTGCTCAAGCCGCTGGTCTGGCGGCTGACGACCGTGACGGTGCTCGGCGAGGAACATCTCAAGGACCTCCGCCGACCATTTGTGGTTGTCTCCAACCACGCCAGCCATCTCGATGCACCGCTGATCTTCGGATCCCTGCCGCGCAGGCTCGCCCGCTACGCGGCAGCCGGAGCCGCCGCCGACTACTTCTTCGACGTGTGGTGGCGCAAGGGCCTGACCTCGCTGTTCTTCAACGCGTTCCCAGTCGATCGCACCGGACTTCGTGGGCGCCATGGTCTGGCCACAAGCCTGCTGGACGACGGCGTACCGCTGCTGCTCTTCCCCGAGGGCACTCGCTCGCGGACCGGTGAGATAGGCGCGTTCAAACCCGGCGCGGCAGCACTCTGCATCAGCCGGGACGTACCGTGCCTGCCCATTGCGATCGTCGGCGCGGCCGAGGCCATGCCGTACGGCCAAAACTGGCCCAGCCGTGGGCGACCACCGGTGTTTGTCACGTTCGGGGAGCCGATGCGCGCCGAGGACGGTGAGACGGTCGCCCAGTTCTCCGAACGCATTGCCAAAGAGGTGAGCGGGCTCATCGACTACACCACCACCTACCGCGCCAGCCAGGCCTAAGCTGCTCACTTCAGAGCGAAGGAGAACGACAGGGATGCCCGACGTCAAGCACATGAAGTGGTGGGGCTGGGGAGTCGACGGGGTGAGCTTTCATCACGAGAACAAGCCTGCCTTTCGGCCTTTCGTGATCAATGCCATTGATCTTGACGTCGACACACCGCCCACGGCGCCGATGTCGCTCGATGATCTGTCCATCCCTACGCCGATGATCAGCGACCAGGTGCTCGCGGAGCTGACGGACGCCGTCGGTGCCGAGAATGTCGTACAAGATGATCTCGATCGGATCGTGCACACGTACGGCAAGAGCGCACGAGACCTGCTTCGGATACGCGTCGGCGACATCCCGCGAGTGCCGGACGTTGTGGTCTATCCCGGCGACGAGGCTGAGGTGCAGCTCATTGTCGATCGCGCCGTCGCGGCGGATGCGGTGATCATTCCCTACGGCGGGGGCAGCAATATCTCCGGCAGCTTGCATGCTCCCGAAGATGAGACCCGACCCGTCATCTCACTCGATCTTGGTCGGCTGATCCAGGTGATCGACATTGACCAGGAGTCTGGCCTGGCGCGCGTTCAGGCGGGCGTCCAGGGCCCTGACCTGGAGGAGCAGCTGACCGGACAGGGCTGGACCATGGGACATTACCCGGACAGCTTCACCCACAGCACCCTCGGCGGCTGGGTGGCCACTCGCTCCTCAGGCATGCAATCGGACAAGTACGGCGACATGTCCGACATTGCACGCGGCATGCGCGTAGTCATGCCGGGCAAAGTGTTGGAGGTCCGGCCGTTGCCCCACACCTCAACCGGCCCGAGCGTACGCGAGATGGTGCTCGGCTCCGAAGGCCGGCTCGGCGTGATCACCGAGGTGACGGTGCAGGTGCACCGGATCCCTGAGGTACGGCTGATCTTGGGATACCTGTTCCCGTCTTGGGAAGCCGGCGTGGCTGCCATGCACGACATCTCAACCAGTGACGCGCATCCATCCATCACCCGAGTCTCGGACGCGAAGGAGACGGCGTTCTCCTTTGCAACAAGGAAGAAGTCGAGCCGCATCTCGATCTCCTCCTTGATCAGCAAGGGATTGATGAAGGTACTCGAACGGCGCGGTTGGAAGCTCGACGAGGTCTGCCTGTCCTTTATTGGCTACGAGGGCGGCAAGGCACATGTAGCCCGGCAAAAGGCGATCGTCAAGGACATCGTGGGCAGCCACGGTGGGATTGTGGTCGGCAAGGGTCCTGGCGAGCTGTACGACCAGAAGAAGTTCGACACGCCATACATCCGTGACTTCCTGCTCGACCGCGGCGCGATCGGCGACGTATCCGAGACTGCAGCGCCGTGGTCGAAGCTCATGCCGCTGTATACGAATGTGATGGCGGCCGCGGAGAAGGTCTACGCACACCTTGGTGTCTCTGGCTGGATCATGTGCCACCTCTCGCACTCCTACCATTCGGGTGCTTGCCTGTACTTCACCTTCGCCTTCAAGCACGACGGCGTCGACCCGCTCGGTCAGTACGAGCAGCTCAAGAATGCGATCCAGCAGGCGTTCGTCGACTCGGCCGGCACGCTGTCGCACCACCACGCGGTCGGCACTGAGCATGCCGCGTGGCTGGAGCAGGACATCTCCGCGCCGGGTGTGCACATGATCGACGGGCTGTTCACCGCGATGGATCCCGGTCGGAACTTCAACCCAGGCAAGATCATCGCGAAGTAACCGACTTGTGATCATTCCAGCCGTGCTATGTAACAACTGAGACGCTGACAAGTCGAGGCCTAGGGGGATAAGGTGCTTTGTCGTGCTTCCCCACATGATCAACACCCATCGCCGATGGTCGCTGCCGGTGATCTTGGGCAGCGCGGTGCTGCTGCTCGCGGGAACCGGCCTCTTCCTGATCGTGCGCCCAGCCGCCCGGGCTACCGCGTCACCGCCAAGTCCGTCCAGCAAGCCGCCAGCGACGTCGTCATCCCCGACAGCGTCACCGAGCGGCCCAGAATGGAGCGACTGGGATGATCTTGGTGGCTCCTTCAACGCGGGTCCAAGCGTGGCCTCCTGGAGCGTGAACAGGCTGGACGTCTTCGTTCGCGGCGCCGGCCAGACCATGCTGCACCGGGCGTACGACGGCAAGACGTGGTACCCAGCCGACGATCTTGGCCCCGCCATCCTGGGTGGGCCCGCAGCGGTGGCGTTGAGGCCGAACCGGCTCGACATCTTCGTTCGCGGCGGCGATAACCACCTCTGGCAAAGAGTGTGGGACGGAGGGTGGCTGGGCTACTTCCCGCTGGGCGGGTTCCTCACCTCGAGCCCCAGCGTGTCTTCGTGGGGAACAAATCGGATGGATGTCTTCATCAGGGGCAGCGACAACGCGTTGTACCACAAATCGTGGAACGGTAAGTGGAGCGCGTACGAGCGGCTCGGCGGCAACCTGGAGGGTGCACCTGCAGCCATCTCACGAGGACCGAACTTGATCGACGTCTTCTTCCGCGGCCGCGACAACCACCTCTACCAGAAGTCCTACGACGGCTCCACATGGCGGAGCATTGTCGATCTCGGCGGCGGAGTGCATTCAGACATCGCTGTGTCCTCTTGGAGCCCGGATCGGCTCGACCTCTTCCGCAAAGGAGACGACAACACACTGGAGCAGCGATCATGGGACGGGAAGAGTTGGACCGACTGGGTGATCATCGGCGCGGGGATCAGTGAGACGCCGTCAGCGGTCTCATGGGGTCCGACCCGCATCGACGTACTTGCGCTTGGCCTCAACGGTGAGCTGCTGCATAAGCACTTCCCCGTTACCCAGACTTCTTGATCTTCGGCAAAGTTCCGAAGCGGGACCCGGAATAGGCGGTCCGCACAGGGGATGGGACCTGCCCGCGCGGGGAAACGCGGGACTGGCCGATGCGTCGGGCCTATTCCGGGAGCATGAGACCCGAGTTCAAAATACTCGCCTGTGGAGGTTTTAGGGCGGAACTTTGTGTACTGCAACTAAAGAGTGGCTTTTGGTCACGATTCAGCATGCGGACAGCTCATGGGCCCAAGCCCGCGTCAGGAACCTATGTTTACCTAGCTTGCAGTCGGGTTGCACACGTTGCAACCCGTGCAAAGCGTCAGGAAAATACGTGAACGTGGGTTTCGACTACTACATTCTCACCTGTGGCTCTTTCGGTACGGACCATCGAGGCGGAGCGGCACCGCGAGTTCAATGCCGCCCAACCCTCGGTGAGCTTCCTCCAGACGCCAGCGTGGGGGCAGGTCAAGAGTGAGTGGCGCAGCGAGTCGGTTGGTTGGTTCAACGGCAAGGACGGACCTGTCGGCGCGGGACTTGTGCTCTATCGGCAGCTTCCCAAGATCAAGAAGTATCTTGCCTACCTGCCTGAGGGTCCGGTCATTGACTGGACTGCTCCCGATATCGGGGAATGGCTGAAGCCACTGGCTGATCATGTACGCTCCGCTGGTGCTTTTGGGATACGGATCGGAGCGACGGCGATCGCCCGACGCTGGAACGCCGAAACGATCAAGGCGGCGATCGCTGACGATCGGGTCACCCGGCTGAGCGAGGCAATCCCCGATCAGGTCAACCACGAGACCACCCGCACCCGCAACCGTCTCCGTGAGCTCGGTTGGCGACCGCCGGAGGATGAGGAGGGTTTCACCGCAGGCCAGCCCCGGTTCGTCTTCCAGCTCCCGATCGCCGGCCGCACGAGCGATCAACTGCTGGCTGGGATGAACCAACTGTGGCGGCGCAACATCAAGAAGGCCGCGAAGGCCGGGGTCGTCGTGCAGCGCGGGAGCGTTGACGATCTGTCTGAGTTCCATCAGCTTTACGTCGAGACAGCCGAGCGTGATCATTTCCGACCGCGGCCGCTGTCCTACTTCCAGACCATGTTCGATGCGCTGCTGGCCGAAGATCCCGACCGGATCCGGCTGTACCTTTCCCACCACGAAGGCGACCTCGTCGCTGCGACCACCTGGGTGCGTGTTGGTCAGCACACCTGGTATTCCTACGGCGCAAGCTCAACCGCCAAGCGCGAGGTGCGCGGGTCGAATGCCGTGCAGTGGAAGATGATCACCGACGCGTTGGAGGCCGGCGCGACGGTCTACGACTTGCGCGGCATCACCGAAGGGCTCGAGGAGGACGATCCGCATCTGGGCCTCATCCAGTTCAAGGTCGGCACCGGCGGCGAGGCGGTGGAATACCTGGGTGAATGGGACCTACCCCTCAATCCGCTGCTGTACAAGGCCTTCGATCTCTACATGAAACGTCGGTGATGAGTGCCCCGATGAGTGTCATGGTGTTGACGACATGAGCGGCGTAACTCTGCGCCTTGACGGGGAACGATGGCGGGAGCACCTGCGAACGGTGGCAGGCGCGACGCCAGGCATCGTCCCGGTGATCAAGGGCAACGGCTATGGCTTTGGTCTGCGCCGGCTGGCCGAGGAATCCGCGACTTTGGGCGCGGACACGATCGGGGTCGGTATCCCCTCCGAGGTGGGCATCGTACGCGAGGCCTTCCCGGGTGATGTGGTGATCTTGAACCCATGGGACGCATCCAGCAACCTCGCTCGGGAGCTGATCAACGAACCCTCGGTGATCACTACCGTGTCCCGGCTGGGGGACCTGGAACTGCTCGCTGCCAGCGGTGATCGTCCGCGAGTACTGGTGGAGGTGTTTACCTCGATGCGGCGACACGGAATCCCGGTCGATGATCTTGGTCAGGTGGCGGCCTTCCTCCCTGGCGTGCGCTTCGAGGGGTGGACCCTCCACTTGCCGCTGCACACCGACGGCCGCTACGCCGAAGCCGAGCGGCTCGGTCACGCCGCGCTCGCTACGGCGCCCGGAATGCTGTGGTTCTCCCACCTCCCGCCGGAGGAAACGGTCGCAGTTGCGCGCCAGCTGGGTGGCGCGGACGCGGATCCTGTGCCAGTTCGGCAGCGGGTCGGCACCCGACTCTGGCTGGGTGACAAGACAGCGCGCAGCACCACAGCCACGGTGCTGGATGTGCATGAGATCAAGCGGGGCGACCGGGCCGGCTATCGGCAGCGCGTCTGTCCGGCTGACGGCTGGATTGTGGTCGTTGCCGGCGGCACATCGCATGGCATAGGAATGGAGGCGCCGACTTCGGCCAAGACTGTGCGACACCGGGCGATCGCCTTCGCCACCGGCTCTTTGGCAGCCGCCGGGCTTGCCCTCAGCCCGTACACGATCAATGGCAAGAAACGCTGGTTCCTCGAGCCGCCACACATGCAGTCAAGCCAGGTCTTCCTGCCGCGCAAGGAGCGACCGCCGCGAATCGGGCAGGAGATTCCGGTCGAGTTGCGGCTGACCACAGCGACCGTCGACTGCGTCGCCTGGAACTAGTGTCGACTTGTCACTGGCCACTAGCTGCGCAGCTTGGCACGCAGCTGGTCGGTGTCATCATCGGTCCAACCCATCTTGATCAACATCTGCAGCACGCTGCCGAAGGTGTTGTCGATGTAGCGCAAGAAACTGATCATGGTCTCTGGATGGCTGAGGTGTGATGACATGGGCCGGCCCTCGAGGTTCTCGGCGTACGTCGACGAGGCCATCAGTCGGCCAATGACCCCCTCGACACGCTCCGAGCTCGCCGCGTAGTCATCAACGATGGCTTGGCGATCTGCATCTGCCACGGACAACGCAAGCGCAACGACGGTGCCGGTCCGGTCCTTGCCAGCGGCACAGTGAACCAGCGCCGCACCCGGTGCCCGGGCGACTGTGCGCAGCGCGGCCAGCACCGAGTCTGGGCGATCCAGGACGTAGGAGAAATACGTCGAGGCGATCTGGTCATCCAGTTCGACACTTGGTTCGAGGTCGATCCATGGCAGGGCCTCCTCCGGCATCACCTCAGGGCGTACGTCGGGCTTCGGCTCCCCCACCCCGACCT
>Ga0307302_10000338_pt1 | contig 20918 bp, 17 predicted proteins | sample ER_DNA_183_FD_194490 | JGI IMG/M metagenome (GOLD analysis project Ga0307302, IMG submission 194490) | Bulk soil microbial communities from the East River watershed near Crested Butte, Colorado, United States - ER_DNA_183 | ecosystem: Environmental > Terrestrial > Soil > Floodplain | place...
CGGGGAGGATGGGGATGACCGGGATGCACGGGCCAACACGTCAGTACCCCGGCCTAGTTCACCTAAACAATTCGAATCTTTTAGGGACTCGCAATCTGGGGACCCGAGTCCCCAGAGTTTCTCTCCGAAGGATGGGGGCTATCGGTGCACAATCGGTAGGTTTGGGTGTGTGTTGGCGCAACGATGTTGCAAATTGTGCGGCGAGACGTTCGAGGTTGAGCGTAAGCCTGGCAGGCCACGCATCTACTGCGGTGTGTGTTCGCCGCCTGGCTATCAGGTTGTGAAGGTGCCGCATCAGTCTCGGGTGAAGTTGCGGCGTCGGACGCCTTTGACGTCTCGGGTGCCGAAGAGTGAGTGGCCGACGGTGTCTCGGATAGGCGGGTCCTGACGCTTAGCTTGGGGCTGATGTTGATCTAGATCTAATGCTTCGGTTGAGGCTAACTATCAGCTTCGTCCGTAGTAGAATTGCGGTATGAACGATGCCGCAGTGTCTGCTGTTATGCGGTCGTTGTCGGCCAGGCGGTGGCGCGGTCAGGTCCCGGCACGACTGGCCCGTGAGCTTGTGCCACGGGTTGATGAATTGCCTGAGGTTGAACGTAGGCAACTTCTCGACGCATTGACCAGGGGCGCCGAGGGTGAGCAGTCATGAGTCTTGGCGGGGCGCGTCAACGTCACCAAGTTGAGTTGAGTAGGCATGGGGCTCAGCTTGGATCGAAGGTCGGCCCAGTGAGTGTTTCCTTTCGCGCGCGTATATGCCGTTCCTGCGCCGCCCTGCCAACACAAACTAAGTCTTGACCGATCGGAGAAACACCAATGTTCCGTAGCACCCGTCGCCGAGCCACCCCACGACGACGTGGACCTGGCCGACCTTATTCCGCTGTCTGTGCTTGAGTTGGACCTGGTTGCGCCGGTTGAAGGGTGGGCTGTTTTCCTCGCTAGCCGTGGTGTTGAGGTTGTCACCGATGACATTGGTAGGCCGGCGATCGCCCGTGTCGACGCCCGGATGGTTATTGCTAAGCAGCGTGAGCGTGAGGCTCAGGCTCGTGTGAAGGTGGCTGCGGCGGAACAGCAGGCAATTGAGGCTGACAAGCAGTGGCGGGCGCAGTTGTGGCCCGGCGTATCGGCAAGCATGATGCCGCCTGACGTGGCCCCTGCGGCTGCGATGTTGCAGGCCGCCCGCGACGCCCAGCCGAAGAGAGTGTCTCCGCTGCAGGAGGCGCTGACCCGCACGCCGGGCGAGCTGACCTACCACAGCATCTCCGGCGCGTCGGATGAGGATGAGTCGTGACCGCCGCGACTTGGTTTGGACACTAAGTGCCTGTCAGCGGCTCGGAAGTTGGCTGAGACTGAGCAGCAGCTCGCCCGCCGTCTACATGAGCGGCAAACGCTGGCGGTACAGCGGCGGCAAGACGCGTTGCAGCGGCTTGTCGCTGACCCGTCCGGGCCACTCGATGAGCCGGTTAGCCAGTACGTTGCTGAGGCTCCATGGGTTGACTTGGAGCTGGGGAAGGAGCATCCAATCGGTGTCGGGATGATTAGGGATGCTCGCCGGCTGGTCGCGAGCCAGGTTGATTCGGCTGTCTCGGCTCAGGGCGCCCGCATCTTCGAAATGGTGCGGGAAAAGGCCGCCGAGGTTGTTGCTGATGTTGCCGCGCTGCCGCCGCTGCCACCTGAGGTGTGGTCTCTGAATCATCCGGGTGAGGCGTTGGCGAAGTATCCGGCGCACCGCGCAACCTATGGGCTGCTGCTGTCGGCGCAGCAGATGTTTGGGCTGTGCCACACCGTTGCTGATCTGTTCCGAGACTTCCTCGGTTATAGCCAAGACCAGTTGGATGGTGCGCCATCGTCGGCTTTGGCTTATCGGAATTGGCACGCGGTGCTGTCTGATCCACAGTGGCTGAATATCCGCGGACCGCTGAAGCTCAAGTATGCGTGCGAGCGCGGTTTTGAGCCGGGCCTTTGGCTTCCGTCTGAGGTTGAGATAAAAGCCGAAGATAAGACTTTCGGTGCGCGGCTCAAGAATCTCGGTTCGGCTGTGTTCAGCGGTTCCTGATCTTCCGGCGTAAGCAGCAGTCGGCGTGTCATCGTTCAGCACGGCCGGCACCGAAGGTGACACATAGGGCGCGCCCTTTCTCGCATCTGTTTTAAAAGGTCACCTGCGCCGGGACGATGGCCCGCAACTTGATTGGGTTGCGGGCCGTCATTTCTCTCAGCACGCCAGCGAAGGATTTTACAGCCGCGTCACCGGTCAGACGATACTAACTTCGCTCTCCGTTAGTTTTCTGACTTCTTTTCTTAGTTTGCTTTGTCTTCGTGCTGGGCGTCTTCGTCGAAGTCGAAGCTGTCGCCGCTCTTTTGCGTGTCGGCGTTGTGGATTTCCTAGTGAACAGGCTCTTAATCGCGTCCCGCGCCTTGGCTGAAAAAGCCAGAGTTGCCAGGATTGCTACTCCGACCGTGCCTGCGACTTTGCTCAGAAGTACCCATTGGGTCTGGAACCAGTACGCCAATCGATCAATACGAGTAGCCGTGACGTTGACCGGTGTCTTATAGTCGGCGGTGGTCGTCGTGCTTCCGCCTGGAATGAGTTCAGCGCTTTTTGCGGCTGGCTTCAGTTGAAGGAGTAACTCTTGGGAGGCCGGCGTGCTAGGAGTTACAGACCACGACCACTCCAACACCCCTGAGGGTGTGAACTCCAGATATCTCCATCCGTCCGCCCTTGCATCAGCAGGGATCTCCACATCAATCCCGCTACTTACTGGAACCAGTCTGGCGCCAACGACGCATTGGACGTGAACAGAGCCAGTTGCCGGATCAGGCGAGTCAATCTCCTTCCCAGGAGGTGCAGGGGCATCGCGGATATCGACAGCTGTGCTATACGTAGTCGCCTGCCCCATGCGGGCCGATAGCGTGCGCGGGTAGTCCACCTGTCCCCGTACCCATCGGTCTGCGTGCCGCTCGCAGGCCCGGGTAAAGGCTTCCAACTCTGCGTTCCTCGCTGGCGGGGCACTCGGGGATGGCCTGGCACTCGCCGAATTCTCTGGCCCAGCCGGGTAGACGGGCGTGCCGCTCTGAGTAGTAGGCCCAATTTCCCCGAAGAAAATCAAAACCAAAGCCGCGAGGACTAGTGCATTACCCAAGAACAAGAAGACGCCGGCCGCGACAACCGCTATGAGCTTGGCCCGCGAGCCCGCAGGCGGTCGTGCGTAATCTGTTGTAGATCGATCCGACGGATCTTCTCGATGCCCAGCCACGGCCCACCTTCCTAAGGATGCTGGACAGCGTGAATCCCCTTTGTTCAGGCTAGTGCGTTGCGCTCTGGCCGTACAGCTACGCTGCTGCGTGCCAGGGTTCGTGCGGTGCCCGTGGACTGTTCGACGCCTCCACCCGTAGGGTCGGGCGGGCGTGGGCCGACCGGGGCAATGGCGGCGTGAGACCTGGGACCCTGCCGTCGGTCCGCGCAGCACCTAGCAGACTCGAACATTCGTTCGATATGCTGGGGCATGTCCACTCCAGACCAACTTCTCTACAGCGCCCTTCACGGCACCGCGATGCGGTACGCCGCCGAGCGTCGGAACTTGGACGAATCGATCGAAGAGCTGCGCCAGATCGCCGACAGCCGTAACGACATCCTGGCCGAGGCCGCCGGGATCACAGCGGGCTCCTGGTATGCCAGTCCAGCCAGCCACGTCGGCTATGAGCTGATCGGCGCCGGGATGCTGATCCTGGCGGGAGGCGGTCACGGATTCCCGCTGGACTATGACGAGCTAGAGCGGTGGACGCGCGTCGGGTTCGAGCGGGGGGCGAGGTCACGCAAGGGCGAGCGATGACCGTAGGGTGCGGCTAATTGCGCCTGCTCGGTAGGGAATAGTCGAGCCCCGGAGAGAATTCCCCGGGGCTCGACTCATGTGCGGTTACAGCCTGCGTGCCTTCCACTGTGCTAGGGCGGTGGCGGATTCGGCAATCAGCCGTGTGATCGCCGCGGCTACCGCCGGGTACGCCTCTGGTGTGGCCACAGTGGGTTTGGCCGGCCAGTTCACGGCAATGAATGCCGGCGTGTCTGGCGGTTGGATGAGTTCGACGTGCAGCCGTTCGTGGCCGTTGACAGCTCCGGCGGCGAGGTCGGTACGTTTGTGCATTGGGTGACTCCTAGATGCAGTAGGGGTTTGCCTAGGCCCGTCGGTGTTCGCGCACTGGCGGGCCGCTTACTTAGCGGTCAAGCGTTGTTGATCTTGGGTGCCTCCCGTCTCTGCAAACCGTTTGCTAACGGACCCGTTAGCACGGGATCGGACAAGGTGAGATGACGAGGGGTCGCGAGAGAGGCGGAACCCCTAGTGAAAGGCGTTTTCGGTGGACGCGGCGCTACTGGCTGCGACGGGGGTTGTCGGATACTAGCTCTCCTGGCGGCTTTCCCCCGGATTGCTCAAAAGCCAACGCCTGCTCGAGGATGGCGACGGCGGCCGCCGCATCGATCACCTCGCGTTGCTCCTTGGCCCGCTTTCCACCCTCGTGGAGCCGCTGCGAGGCCGTAGTGGTCGTCAGCCGCTCGTCCACGAGCCGTACAGGTACCTGGATCGCACCGGCCAGCCGCGCGGCCCGCTCCCTGGCCTTCGCCGCCGCCGGACCCTCACCGCCACGCAAGCTCAGCGGAAACCCCACGATGATCTCGATCGGCTCGTACTCAGCCACGACCGCGACCAACTCGGCGATCTCGGACGCGCCTGCCCGAACCGTCGTGAGCGGATACGCCAGCGTCCCCTCCGGATCACACGCCGCCACCCCAATGCGCGCGTCCCCCCAGTCGATTGCCAGCCGTACGCCGCGGCGGAAGCTCACGCTCGCGGGCCGGCGCAGACGCGGTCGTGAACGCTGCCGTAAGCCCATGGGCTCAGGCGGCTCGGGAGAGCCGCGCGTTCGCCGGCGACCCTACGCCGCAAGCCAGCCATCGAAGCACACCGCTCATGACGGCCGCGCGACCCCGGTCGGAGGCGAGGGGCTCGGCGGCGGGACGGCGAAAACCTAAGATGCATGAAACCCGGGCAGCAAAGTCCGCTCGCCAACCAAACCCAACCACCACGTTTCGCCGGCCCGCCGCCGAGCCCCTCGCCGAAGCACCCAACAGAACGCGCGACCGTCATGACTGCAGCGTGTGCCCGATGGCGTACTCCACGGCTTTCAGCGCCTCGGCCGCGCGGCTTCCGTCGGTGCCGCCGCCCTGGGCGATGTCGGGCTTGCCCCCACCGCGACCTCCGAGGGTTTCGCTGGCGGCACGGACCAGCTCGCCCGCATCGAGGCCGCGGTCACGGGCGCCTTGGGTCGTGACGATGACCACGCTCGGCTTGTCGCCTGCTCCGCCAACCACCGCAACGACGGACGCAGTGTCTTGGACGCGGTTGCGAATCTCGAACGCGAGGGTCCGCAGATCATTGCCGGACACGCCGTCAGCGAGGTGGGCGATGTAGCCGACGCCCCACATGTCGTGGCTCTTGGCAACGATGCTGCCGACATCGGACAGCACCGTTTGGCTCCGCAGATCCGCGACCCGCTTCTCGGCCTCTTTGAGCTGCGCAACGAGCTTGTTGACCCGGTCGGGGAGTTGCTCGGGCTGCACCTTGAGTGCTTCGCTGAGCTCCAGCACCAGCGACCGTTCCTTCGCGAGGTAGCGGAACGCCTCGATGCCGACAAACGCCTCAACGCGCCGAACTCCCGATCCGACACTGGACTCGCCGGTGATCGTCACCAATCCGATCTGGGCGGTGTGTTGGACATGGGTGCCGCCGCACAGCTCCCGGGACCAGGGACCACCCATCTCGACGACCCGGACCTGTTCGTCGTAAGTCTCGCCGAAGAGCGCCAGCGCACCAATCTCGCGAGCCTTGGCCAGCGGCATGATGTTCGCGGAGACGTTCAGGTCTTTGCGGATCGCCTGGTTGGCCGCCTCCTCCACGTCTGATCGCACCTGCTTGCTGAGGCCGCTCTGCCACGCGAAGTCCAGGCGGAGGTATCCCGGCTTGTTGTACGAGCCGCTTTGCAGCGCAGTCGGGCCCAGCACCTGCCGCAGCGCCGCATGCATCACGTGAGTGCCCGAGTGCGCCTGGCAGGCTCCAAGCCGCCACTCACCATCAACCGCAGCCAGCACCTGAGCGCCGCTGAGCAGTTCGCCCTGCTTGACCCGAACGCGATGCACGATCAGGCCTTTCACCGGACGCTGGACATCGACCACCTCGAGTTCGACACCATCGCCGATGATCCGACCAGAGTCGGAATCCTGGCCGCCGGACTCTGCATAGAACGGCGTCTGTTCCAGCACAACCTCGACGAGGTCGCCCTCCTCGGCAGCCTCGGCGAGCTCGCCGTCCACGACGATGCCCCGAACCTTCGACTCGCTGCTGAGCTCGGTGTAGCCGGTGAATGGCGTGGCTCCGAGAGCTCGCAGCTCGCGGTAGATCTCTACCGCCTGAGCGCCTGCCTTCTTGGACTTGGCGTCGGCCTTGGCACGATCCTTCTGCTCCTGCATCAACCGTCGGAAGCCCGGCTCGTCCACGCTCAGCCCTTGCTCGGCGGCCATCTCCAGGGTGAGTTCGATCGGGAAACCGTACGTGTCGTGCAGTTGGAAGGCCCGCCCGCTGCTGAGCACTGTTTCGTCGTCCCGCTTGGCGTCGGCAACGGCTAGGTCGAAGATCTGGGTGCCGGTGGCCAGAGTCCGGCGGAAAGCGTCCTCTTCGGCGTACGCGATCTGGGAGATGCGTGGCCAATCGGAGGCGACTTCCGGATAAGACTCAGCCATCAGATCGCGGCTGATCGGCAGCAGCTCCGGCAGCACTGGCTCGGTCACTCCGAGCAAGCGCATAGCGCGTACCACCCGACGAAGCAGCCGGCGCAGCACATACCCCCGCGCCTCGTTGCCTGGTGTGACGCCGTCAGTGATCAACATCAGCCCCGATCGGACATGGTCGCCGACCACCCGGAGCCGTACGTCGTCATCGTGCTGGTCGCCGTAGTGCCTGCCTGCGAGCTGTGCGGCGTGGTCGATTACCGGGTAGACCTGATCAATCTCATAAAGGTTGTCCACGCCCTGCAACAGGTAGGCGACGCGCTCCAGGCCCATGCCGGTGTCGATGTTCTTCCGCGGCAGGTCGCGAGCGATGTCGAAGTCGTCCTTTCTCCGAACGCTAGACAGCTCTTCCTGCATGAAGACCAGGTTCCAAATCTCCAGGAAACGATCCTCGTCCACCACCGGCCCGCCATCCGGGCCATACTCGGAGCCGCGGTCGACGTAGATCTCGCTGCACGGACCACCGGGTCCCGGGACGCCCATGTGCCAGTAGTTGTCGAGCACCCCGCGCCGCTGAATCCGCTCAGCTGGCAAGCCGGCGATGCTCGCCCACAGCGCCGCGGCCTCGTCGTCGGTATGCAAGACGGTGACCCAGATCTTGCCGGGGTCAAACCCGTATCCGCCGCCGGCTTGTGAGCCGGTCACAAGCTCCCACGCGTAGCGAATGGCTTCAGCCTTGAAGTAGTCGCCGAAGGAGAAGTTTCCGTTCATCTGAAAGAACGTGGCATGGCGGGTCGTCTTGCCGACCTCGTCAATATCGAGGGTGCGGACGCACTTTTGCACGCTCGCCGCACGGTTGAAGGGCGGCGTCTCGGCCCCAGTGAAGTATTTCTTGAAGGGCACCATGCCGGCGTTGACGAACAACAGGGTTGGATCGTTGTACAGCAGCGGTGCTGACGGCACGACTTCGTGATCACGCGATGCGAAGAAATCCAGGAAGCGGCGCCGAATCTCGGCGGTTTTCATGACGTGTTCCTCGGGTGATGAATTGAGAACAGGCTAGCGTCAAGCTTGATCATCGGGCAGGCCGAGCGTTTCGCGGAGCTCTGTTTCACGCTCGGCCATTCCGGCTCGTACCCGATCGACGAACCCGCGGGCCGACTCGCTGATGCCGCTCGCGGACTCGGCAACACGATGACCGATCGCATCCGGGCGCGCCTTCTTCAGATATGACCTGATTTTCATGATCACAAAGACGGCGACGCCCGCGCCAATAGCGAACCAGAACAAGCGTCGGACCATCACGCACTCCGCTTCGCCTTACGGCGGCTCGAGCCGTTGCCACGAATCGCCTTTCGGATGCCATAACTGAACGCCGCCGTCTTGACCAACGGTCCGCCGAGCGTCGCAGAGAACAAAGTGGTCATCTGTGCGGCGTTCTCGCTGACGACGGTCGCGTTGCGACTGACCTTGGCGGCGTCCTCGGTCACCACGCTCAGCTTGACGAGCTCGTCATTGGTCGCGCGGACCGTGCCTTGCAGCTCGGTGAGGATCGGGACCGACTCATGGCCGATGTCACGCACGGCAAGCCGAACCTCCTCGAGCACACGCCCGAGCTTGAGTAACGGCACGGCCGTCAGCGCCACCAAGGCAACGAATGCAATGGCGGCGATCAGGCCTGCGATCTCCCCTACGGACATCGAATTTCCTTCTAGTTGTGGACAGTGCGGACGCGCGCCGCTCGGCGTGACTATGCGACCTTACCCTGCGGCTCGGTTCGGCGCCGCTGGGAATCAGACGTCAAAACAGACGGACCAGTCGAGGCCGATCCGGGCCGAGGCAATTCATCCGGGATGATCTCCGTGACCGGCGTCTTCAATCCATGATCGACCGAGGAGTTCCTCAATGCGTGCCAGCCTCGCTGCCATGGCTGCCTCAGCGCCGTGCTCGGTCGGGACGTAGTAGTGGGCATCGGCCAGCTCGTCCGGCAGGTACTGCTGAGCCGCGATACCGTGCGGCTCGTCGTGGGCATAGGCGTAGTCCTGCCCGTGTCCGAGCCGCTTGGCGCCTGTGTAGTGAGCATCCCGCAGATGGCGCGGCACCAGTCCGATTCGGCCGGCGTTGACGTCGGCGAGGGCAGCGTCAACCGCCGTGATCACCGCATTTGACTTCGGCGCCAGGGCAAGCGCAATGACCGCTTGGGCCAGGTTGATCCGCCCCTCGGGCATCCCGATGAACTCGACGGCATGCGCGGCCGCGACTGCTGTTTGCAGCGCCGTTGGGTCGGCCAGACCGATGTCCTCCGAGGCCAAGATCACCAGCCGCCGGGCAATGAAGCGCGGATCCTCCCCTGCTGCGATCATCCGGGCAAGGTAGTGCAGCGCAGCCTGCACATCCGAGCCTCGGATCGACTTGATGAATGCGCTGATCACGTCGTAGTGCTGGTCGCCGGCACGGTCATAGCGGACCGCTGCCTTGTCCACGGCACGCTCGACCATGTCAGTCGTGATCATGGTCTGGTCAACAGCGGATGCGCCCGCAGCCGACTCCTCCAGGAACGTCAGCGCGCGCCGTGCATCGGATCCAGCAAGACGCACGATCATGGCGCGGGCGTCAGGCTCAAGCTCGTAGGCCCCAGCCAATCCACGGTCCTCAGTCAGTGCCCGATCCAGCAGATTCGAGATGTCGTCATCGGTCAGCGGCTTCAGGGTCAGCAGTAACGATCGTGACAGCAGCGGTGAGATGACCGAAAAGCTGGGGTTCTCAGTGGTCGCGGCGATCAGAGTGACCAGCCGATTCTCCACTGCTGGGAGCAATACGTCCTGCTGAGTCTTGGAAAAGCGATGCACCTCGTCGATGAACAGCACGGTTTCCCGGGCCGTACGCAGATCTCGGCGGGCCTGGTCGAGCACCGCCCGGACCTCCTTGACGCCGGCGGTGACCGCGGAGAGCTCAACGAATCTCGAGTCGCTCTGACGCGAGACGACCGCTGCGATGGTGGTCTTGCCGACGCCCGGTGGTCCCCAGAGGATGACCGACATGGGCTCGCCCGCGGCAAGCCGCCGGAGTGGGGATCCGGGCGCCATCAAGTGATCTTGACCGACGATTTCTTCCAACGTGCGCGGTCGCATCCGTACGGCGAGTGGCAGGCCAGCACGGTCGGTGTCGGCCAAGCTGCCACTGGGTATGGCCGTCTGACCGCCGACGGTGCCGCCGAAGAGATCCTCGCTCATCGCCAGCGATCCTACGGACACCGCCCCAACGTCAAGGAGGATGATGCGCACCATGGGTGAGAACGACGTGAGGACTCTGTACGACAGGCTGATCGCGGCGTGGAACGATCACGATGGAGTCGCGATGGCTGAGCCATTCGCCGCAGACGGAGTTGTCATTGGATTCGACGGCAGCGTGAGCTCCGGCAAGGAGACGATCGGTACCGAAATGTCGAACATCTTTGCCGATCACGAAACCGGTCGTTATGCCGTCAAGGTGCACTCCGTTCGGCCGCTAGGGGCTCAGGCCATGATCTTGAGAGCCATTGTTGGACTGGTCCCGCCTGGCCGGACTGCGATCAACCCGGAGACGAACTCTCACCAGACAGTCGTCGCTGACAAGCAGGGCGGCGAGTGGAGGATTGTGCTGTTCCAAAACACTCCTGCTCAATTCCACGGCCGCCCCGGCCTGGTGGAGGAAATGACTCGGGAGCTGCAGGCCGTCGCCGACGCTAGCCCGTGACCGGGTGGTTTGATCGGAAGAGATCGTCGGGGTCGTAGCGCTGCTTGACCTCGCAGAGGCGGTCCACGGTCTCCGGCAGGAACGCCTTGGTCATCTCGAAGCGCTCCTCGGCAAAGTTGAGATAGATGCCGGCGTCGTAGGGCTGTAGTGCGGCCTTGAAAGCGCCCAGCCAGGCACGGGTTGGGGCCATCATCTCCGGCATTGGGACGAAGTTGACCCCGAAGGCGAGGAAAGAGCCCGGGAATGTGGCGAGCGCGCCAGCACCCTCCGGCGTCCGCGAGAGGGCACCGCCGCAATGCCGCAGCTCGACCGAGATCAACTGGGAGCCGGAACCAGGCCCAATCGCCTTCAGCAGGGAATCGATCGCCGCAGGCGACAGGTCGCCGATCACAAGGGAATCACCCAAGTACGGCAGAGGGTCCGGCGGATCCATGTGCAGCTCAGCGATCCCCTGCGGTGGCTGGACCGCCATCGTGTCCATGCCGACAGTCCCGGCCTCGCGGAGCGGAGCCACCAACCCCTCCCCATCGGCCGCGTCGCCGCAATAGATCGCCTCGATCGCTGTGTACGAGTTGCCGCGGAAAGGCTCGGGTATCTCAGGAACGGGTGGAAAGTTCAAGATTCGCCAGACGGAGGTCATTTCCTCGGGCACGTCGGCGATCCACTCCTGCCAGCTGCGGAGAACATCGCTCGACTGGTCGGCAGGGAAGAAGAGGGCGCCAGCATAAATCTGCGACAAGGGCAGCAGCTCAAACTCAAGCGCCGTGACCACGCCGAAGCTCCCACCGCCGCCGCGCAATGCCCAGAACAAATCGGGCTCGTTGTCGGCGTCGACACGGACCTGCTCGCCGTCGGCCGTGACAAGCTCGATCGCGGTTACCCGGTTACAGGCAAGGCCGTGCTTGCGAGCGTAGAAGCTCAGGCCGCCGCCAAGCGTGTAGCCGGCGATGCCGACGCCTGGGGCCGAGCCGTGCAAGGCGGCGAGGCCCAGCTCGGATGCCCTAGGCACCACGTCGCCCCAGAGGGCGCCGGCGCCGACTCGGGCACTGCCCGCAGCGCTGTCGATCTGAACAACGCCGTCAAGGCCAGCCGTGCGTAGCAGCACGGTATCGGCAAGAGAGCCGAGGGGTGCTGCTAGGTGTCCGGTGCACTGGGCGGCGACTCGCTTACCGTCGGCGGCCGCGGAACGGACCACATCGCTTACGTCGTCTGCGCTACGCGGGATCGCGATGCCGGCCGGTTCCTGGTCGATCAAAATATTAAAGGCCCCACGTTCCAGGTCCCAGTTGGCGTCCTGCTTTGTCACGAAGTCCGCGGCCATGCCTACTCTCCTTTGAACAGCGGTTAGGGCCCTGGCCTGAATTTACTCGACACCGTTGAAATTACCGCTCAGAAAAGTGCTCCAAGAGTCCAGACGGACCTCAGACATCTGGCTGGACGTCGATTCCAGCCTCATTGCGCTGCGCGGCGGTGATGGGTGCGGGAGCGTCGGTCAATGGATCCACGCCACCACCGGTCTTCGGGAACGCGATCACGTCGCGGATCGAGTCGGTTCCGGACAGCAGAGCGCAGATCCGGTCCCACCCGAAGGCGATTCCCCCATGCGGCGGCGGGCCGTAGTTAAAGGCGTCGAGCAAGAAGCCGAACTTCTCCTGCGCCTCCTCCTTCGACAAGCCCATCACGGCGAATACCCGCTCTTGGATATCTCGGCGATGAATACGGATGGAGCCGCCGCCGATCTCGTTGCCATTGCAGACGATGTCGTACGCGTAGGCGAGCGCCGAGCCGGGATCGGTGTCGAAGGTTTCCAGATCCTGCGGCGCCGTGAATGCATGGTGTACGGCAGTCCACGCGCCTGCTCCGACCGTGACGTCGCCCGCTGCCATCGCGACACTGGCCGGCTCAAATAAAGGTGCGTCGACCACCCAGCAGAACGCCCAGGCGTTCTCGTCGATGAGCCCCACCCGCCGCCCGATCTCCAGCCGGGTGGCTCCGAGCAGCGCCTGTGCCGGTGCTCGCAGACCGGCCGCAAAGAAAATGCAGTCCCCTGGCGCCGCCCCCGCCTTCGCGGCCAGGCCAGAACGCTCAGACTCCGAGAGGTTCTTGGCCACCGGCCCGCCAAGCTCCCCATCCTCGCCGACCAACACGTACGCGAGGCCACGGTGCCCGCGCTGTCGGGCAAACTCTTGCCACGCGTCCAACTGCTTACGCGGCTGGCTCGCTCCAGCCGGCATCACTACTGCACCGACGTACTCGGCCTGGAACACCCGGAAGGGTGTCTCAGCGAAGTAGTCCGTCAACTCGACGAGTTCCTGTCCGAACCGCAGGTCCGGCTTATCGGTGCCGAAACGGTTCATCGCATCGGCGTAGGTCAGGCGTAGCAAGGGGGTGGCGACCTCTACACCGATCAGCCGCCAGATGGCGGTGATCAACGCCTCGGTGAGCTCAATCACGTCGTCCTGGCCGACGAAGCTCATCTCGACATCGAGCTGGGTGAATTCGGGTTGCCGATCTGCTCGGAAGTCCTCGTCGCGGTAGCACCGGGCGATCTGGAAGTAGCGCTCCATGCCGGCCACCATGAGCAGCTGCTTGAAGAGTTGCGGGCTCTGCGGCAGCGCGTACCAGCAGCCCGGCTTGAGCCGCGCCGGAACCAAAAAGTCGCGCGCGCCTTCGGGGGTGGAACGAGTCAAGGTCGGTGTCTCGATCTCGACGAAGCCGCGCTCGGCGAGCAGCGTACGAGCCACGCGATTGACGTCACTCCGCAACCGGATCGCCGCGGCAGGCCCTGGGCGCCGCAGGTCAAGGTAGCGGTATTTGAGCCTCGTCTCCTCGCCCACGTTCACGCGCTCATCAATCTGGAAGGGCAGTGGTGCGGAGGCGCTCAGCACTTCCAACTCGGCGGCGACGACCTCGATCTCACCCGTTGGCAGCGCAGTATTGGCGTTGCCCTCGGGTCGCAGCGCAACCTCACCGGTGACCAAAATGCAGTACTCGTTACGCAGCTCATGGGCGCCTGATGCGACCAACATCTCATCACGCACCACGACCTGAGCGACACCAGATGTATCCCGAAGATCAAGAAAGGCGACCCCACCGTGATCGCGGCGGCGAGCTACCCAGCCGGCCAGAGTCACTGTGGTTCCGGCTTGCTCGGCACGCAGAGTGCCGGCGCCGTGGGTGCGCATCACGAGCTGCATCCTTTCCAAAACATGCGCGGGAGCGGAGCGACCTCCAGCCCCAGCGGCGAGCTGCGTCCGTGAGTGGAGCGACATCCGATCCTACGGGCCAGCCGCCATCATCCGTACCGCTTTCCCCGCCAGCCCCTCCCCCCGGCTGTGCTGCCGAAACCTCCGTTTGCGTAGTTCTCGGTCGGTCTGCACAGGTTGCAAAGTATGCAGACCGTCAGCAAACCATGTAGACCACACGCTGCGGTGCGCGCTGATCATCGAGCGTGGCAACCACTAGAGGTGCCCGAGAAGGAATGTCGCAGGCGAGTGGCAAAGTCGTATCCGTGCTGAAGCGGCTACGCGGGAGGCAGGAGTGGCACTTCTTTGCCGTGCTGCCCAAGGCCGACCCCGTGCTGGCCACCGTCTGGTGGGTGCTACTGATGCTCAATGGAGCGATGCCCGCGATCTTCGCGGTCGCCATCGGCGTTACAGTCGGCGCGGTCCAGCAGGCTCGGCCGGTCGGCGGCCCGCTCGCCCTGACCGGTCTGGTGTTCGTGCTCATGCTGATCTTGAATCCGATCCAGACCGCGGTCAGCATGAACCTTGGCAACAAGGTGTCTGCTTGGCTCAACGAGGCGCTAATTCGCGCCTGCGTGCAACCACCCGGCATCGGACACCTGGAGGATCCCGATCTTGCTGAAGATCTGACGACCGCGCGCGAGTTCGACCGCGGCATGACAGGTCCCCCGATGTACCTCAATGTCGACTTCCTCGCCTCGAATCTGGTCATCGCCGTGGGCGGTGTCGCTTCGGCTGTCGTCCTCGTCGGGTTCGCGTGGTGGGCAGCGTTGATTCTGGTTGCGGCTTGGGGATCGACACACTGGCTGCTGCGCGAAAGCGGGGTCTGGCGCGACCGCAACACTCCCGAGGTGCGCTCGGCCCAGCGCCATGCCGACTATGCCTACCGACTCGCTGTCGATCCGCAGCCGGCAAAGGAGCTGCGACTCTTTGGTATCGCCGGCTGGACCGTGGAGCGCTTCATCGCTCGCCGCAAACGGCTGTTCGAGTTGCAGTACCGTGCAACTCGGCTGCGTGAGAAGTCGGTGATCTGGTGCATGATCATCGTGATCGCGGCCAACGCGGCGGTCTTCGCTGCCCTCGGCCTCGGTGCCCTCTCCGAAGGCATCCCGCTGGATCGGCTCGTCGTGTACGCCCAGGTAGCCTTCGGGGTCAGTCTCATCGCGTTTGGCGGTCTCAACTGGGTGTTGGACGGGGCCGCGGCACCGGTCGCAGCCGTCGCTCGGCTCGGTCCGGCGATGGCACCCCTCGGGGCCCTGACTGTCGGGCACGAGCCTGCCACCGGCATGCCGAGTCGGGAAATCTCCTTCCACGACGTCTCGTTCTCCTACCCAGGCAGTAAGCGCGCCGTCCTTTCCGGGCTCGAGCTCACCGTTCCGGCTGGCACGTCACTGGCGATCGTCGGCCAGAACGGCGCCGGCAAGACCACCCTCGCCAAATTGCTCTGCCGTCTCTATGACCCGACCAATGGGGCGATCACGGTAGACGGAGTTGACCTGCGCAGCCTCGAGCGAGCCGGTTGGCGGCGCCGGCTCGCCGCAGTTTTTCAGGACTTTGTCCGTTTCGAGCTCTCGCTGCGCGAGAACGTCGACCCCGCCGCCGAGGCGAGCGACAGCGACATTCGGGCCGCACTCGTCGACGCTGGCGCCGAGACCCTTGCCGAGCTCGACACGCCCTTGGCCAAGGGATACCCCAACGGCATCGACCTGTCAGGTGGTCAATGGCAGCGGATTGCACTCGCTCGCGCGTTGTGTGCCGTACGACGCGGTGCAGGGCTGGTGCTGCTCGACGAGCCGACTGCGCAGCTGGATGTCCGAGGCGAGGCAGAGGTGTTCGAGAGGGTGCTGCAGGCGACCCGCGACGTCACGACCATCTTGATCTCGCACCGTTTCTCCACCGTGCGGCACGCGGACCGGATCTGCGTCCTCGAGCACGGCCGCGTGGTGGAGCTAGGTAGCCATGACGAGCTGATGGCGCTGGGCGGCCGCTACAAGACGATGTTCCAACTCCAAGCCAAGAGGTTCGAGGCCAGCATGGATGAGGAAGGCGTCGTGTTCGATGTCCTCTCCTAGAGACGACCTACCGCCGGCGCTGTCATCAATGTGGCGGCTGTGCAAGCTCGGCTACACGCACGAGCCGAGGCTGGTCGTCTTGGTGGTCACACTCACCCTGCTGCAGGCGGTGCCTGACGCACTGTTCGCTCTCTGGCTGAAGCTGATGGCTGATGCGCTCATGGCGGGCAATTCGGCCGTACTGTTCGCCACACTGGCGGCGATGGCGGCCTCGGCGACTCTGACCTGGCTGCTCCGCGTGCTTGCCACCCGCCTGACCCGTCGGTTCCGCGACCGGGTCACGATCGCGCTCGAGACACACGTCGCGACCCTCCAGGCGTCGGTCTCGGGGCTGGAACTCCAAGAGCGACAGGACTATCTCGACCGACTTGCCGTCCTCCGCAACCAGGTCTTCGTTCTGGACCACATGTATGCGTCGGTGCTCAACACGATCGGCTGGACCGTACGCGTGATCATCACGATCGTATTGCTGACCAGCATCGACCCGCTGCTTGCACTGCTGGTGGTCTTCGCAGTGCCGACCGTAGTGAGTTCGGCGTGGCGACCGGGAGTGGAGCGGCAGGTGGAGGAACGATTTGCCCAGCACAACCGGCTTGCTGAGCACCTGTTCACCACGGCGACGAGTGCCGCCGCCGCCAAGGAGGTGCGGGTCACTGGGATCGGTGACGATCTGGCTGACCGGCGTCGTACGGAGTGGCAACGCTGGTTCGCGCCGGTGGCGCGGGCCCGCTGGGGCACGGCCATCTCACATTCGCTCGCGTGGGCAATCTTCGGGTTTGGCTACGTCGGCGCTGTCGTGTTCGTTGTCGTCGGGCTCCACGCCTCCGTCGGGTCGGTGTTGCTGATCTTGGCCGCCGGCGCGCGGCTGTCGGGCTACGTCGGTGGCACGATCGGTGAGATCGGGTTCCTGCGCGGCATCTGGCTCGATGGATCGAGGCGGCTTGTGTGGCTGGAAAACTACACAGCAGCGTTGAGTGCCAACACCGATATCAAGGTGCCCGACCGACTGGTCGACGGCATCCGCCTCGAGCATGTGTCGTTTGCCTACCCCAGTTCCGACCGTCTCGCGCTACAGGACATCACGGTGCACCTGCCACCCGGAGCGGTGATTGCGGTCGTCGGCGAAAACGGCGCAGGGAAGTCCACACTGATCAAGTTGCTCGCAAAGATGTACGAACCAACCTCGGGTGACATCTTGATCGACGGCCAACCGCTGCGACGGATGTCGGCGGCAGAGTGGCGCAGCCGGCTCACCGGCGCGTTCCAGGACTTCTTCCGGTTCGAGTTCAGCGCACAGCACAGCGTTGGCCTCGGAGATCTGCCGCGGCTCGACGATGTGTCGGCGGTGACTGACGCGGTGCGGAGAGCGGGTGCCGGTGACGTGGTCGAGCGGTTGCCAGAGGGCCTACACAGCCAGCTGGGCCCGACATGGCCGGGTGGTCAGGAGCTGAGCTTCGGCCAGTGGCAGAAGCTGGCGCTATCCCGCGGCTACATGCGCGCTCTACCGCTGCTGATGGTGCTGGACGAGCCGACAGCGGCGCTGGACGCCGAGACCGAGCATGAGCTGTTCGAACGCTATGCAGCTGCGGCGCGTGCCGGCGAGTCGGCGAGCAGTGACGTCGGCGGCATCACGATCTTGGTCTCCCACCGATTCAGCACCGTGCGGATGGCCGATCTCATCGTTGTCCTCGACGGCTCGCGGCTCGCCGAGGTGGGCAGCCACGAGGAGCTGATGCAGCGCGCTGGCCCGTACGCCGACCTCTACCGCATCCAGGCCGCTGCATACCAGTAGCCATGCAGCGATCTTGTATTCGGCTCCAACCCAACCCAGACTGGCCAAGTGAGGAGGCTCACGCTGCGCCTGCTGGCCCTGGCGGCCTCACTGCTGCTCGGCACCTGCCTCGCACTCGTAGATACCACAGAGGCGTTCGCCTGCAGTTGTGCCGGTATTTCAACAAATCGAGCTCTGCGGGAGGCGGATGCAGTCTTCCGCGGCACGGTCAGCAGCAAAGAGGAGGTGGGCAGGGCTGGTGACGCGCGGGTCGACATCCGCTTCACCGTTGACCGGGTCTACAAGGGCACCGTCTACCGCGAACAGGTCGTGGCCTCCTCGCGTGACCCGGATGCATGTGGTCTCGACCCCGAGATCGGGAGTACCTGGGTGATCTTCGCCATCGAGGGAATTGCCGGCCAGGGTGACCGGGCTGTCAACCGGCTCATCACCACGTTGTGCAGCGGCAACCTGCCGACCGGCGTCGCACCCCCCTTGCTCCGGGCACCCAGACCGCCGCTGGATGGCGCATCCGATCGTGAGGAAAGATCCACCAACACCGATCGGATCCTGACTCGCGGGCTGGCCATCGCGGGAATCGGAGCACTATTCGTTGGTGCCCTCGCTGTGATCGGCCTAGGCGTGCTCTGGCGACCCCGGCGTTCCTAGTCCGGTGGACGCCGCCGTCACGGGCGAAAGGCTGAGCCCGTTTGCTCCAGGGCACCTTCTGCCACGGGAAGCGCTCCGCGACGCACCGCCTTCACCAGTCCCGCGTGGTCAGCTTCAGTCTGATCGGCGTAGGCCCGAGCGAACTTCGCGAGCGCCTGATCCAACTTGTCGTTAGCCCCCGCGTAACCGGCAATCATGGAAGCCCCGCTCGTTCGAGCGTGGCCTTTGGCCAGCAGATGACCGACGATGCCGGCGTAGTCCGTGAGCGCTGCCGCATCGATCGCGTCCAACGGAATGGTCCCCTTCATATTGCGAAATTGCCGTACGTAGTACTGCAGCCCGTCGATCGTGGTCCAGCCGAGCAGCGGGTCGCTAACGGTCTGCAGCGCCTGCTGGTACTCCACGACGCGCTGACCCTGATGGGCATGCCACGCGGAATCGCCGTGTACATATTTCGCCAGCACCGAGCGACGCGCCTGCTTGAGCTGCAGAAAGACCACGTCCTCCGGACTGCTCCCCTCCAGCAGCGCCACGTAAGCCCGCAAACCCACACTGCCGACGCCAACGACCTTGTGCACTACATCGATGAGCGTGTAGCCACCGAGCGCACGCTGCCAGTGCGGCGCCAAGGTGCGAAGGTAGTCGTCCAGCGCCTCAGCGACCGCCTCATACTCCTGATCGCTCAGCCGAGTGATCAACGGCGGATCTTCGATAATGTGCCGCTGGCCGTCGCGCTCCGCAGTAAAACGCGGCAGGGCTCGGTCGCTGGTCCGCGAGCGCGCACGCTTGGCGGACCGCTCAATCTCATCGCGAAGCGACTTCTCGGTGGCCGTCTCGTGAAGCCGGCTGACGTCAAGACGGTTGTAGCTGCGCATCAGCAGCGGCTGGTCAGCCAGGAATCGGACCTCACTGCGGTACGCCGCCACACACGCCTGGACAGACGAGCGGCACTGATCCTCCGACGAGCCATTCTCCCGGCCGGCCACCCAGATGCTGGCGACCAGCCTGCGCAGGTCCCACTCCCAGCTGCCTGGATGGGCTTCATCGAAGTCGTTCAGGTCGATGACCAGTTCGCCCTCGGGGGAGGCGTAAAAGCCGAAGTTGCCCAGATGCGAGTCTCCACAGACAACAGGGGTGATACCAGTCGCCGGGAGCCGGGCCACGTCTTCGGCCATCACGATCGCCGTACCGCGCAGGAACCCGTACGGCGAAATCACCATGCGGGCCACCCGGACCGGAATCAGCCACTCGAGGCGACCCTGGTGCGACTCCATGATCAACTGGACCGGGTCGGGACGATCAGGCGATGCCCGCCAACCGGCCAGGCTCTTGCGCGGCACCTCGCGCCGCAACGCCCGGCCCATTGCGTATCGCTCCGCGCGCGAGCTGGGACGCTTGCGAAGCGAGGCATAGACGTCGCTGTCCGCCGAGGCCAAAACGGTATGGCCGGACGACCGCACAGTCACGAACTCCTCCTCGCCTGAATAGGACGTCACCCTATCGGCTCCCCCTTTTTTGTCTCTGCTCGCGCGGCGCCCCGGGAAGCTGGTGCCGTCGTCGCTCTTCGCGATACGACGGTAGTGAATTTGCTCGCTCCGCTCACGGGCGTGTTTCGCTCTATCGTTCCTCCGGTCACCAGCGGGCGCCTACCGACGCTCGCAGAGAAGCTCAGCTCCCGATCGTCAGCTCCAACTCCTTTCCAGCAAAGGCTGCCAGGTCAGCGGCCGCGGCCTCCACCAGCACCCGCGAACGTGCCACTACGCCGGGAGCCAGCGCAATCTCCATGATCATTTTCTGACCCTGGACGGTACGCCGCCAGGTACCGACATTCGTCTCTGCGATGATCACGGAGCCTACGAACAGGTCCTGGCCCGGTGCATGCGGATGGCCGTTCGCTTGCGGAAAGTTGATCATCGGATAGCTCAGGGTCAGCTCGTCGTACAGCGGTAGCAGCAGAGCCTTCGGCGACGGACCCACCTGTGGCGCATCCGGGTCGAACCACAGCTCGACTGCCTCGACAGTGACACTGTCGAGCCGGTCTTTGATCGCCTCCACGGCCTCGCGACATTGGCCGACCGTAAGGGAGGACCAGCGGGCCAGGTCGTGGATGGTTGCCGGACCGTGACCCAGGAAGAACCGGCGTGCGAGTTCGGCGATATCTCCGGTTTTTGTGCTCGTGTCTGCCGAGCGTGGCACCCGCTCATCCAGCAGTGCGTAGGTCTGCTGCGCACTGCGCATCGGCCCGCTGCAGATGACGCCTTCGAGCTCGGCGTTCATGACAATGTAGGCCAACCCCAGGCGCTCACTGGCCAGGCGCCGATCGGCCAACGCGTGGCCGAGCTCGGCCCGCGTCCGATACCGCCCGTCCTTGAGTTCCTCGACGATCAGTGCGAGGCCGCGCTCCAGAGTGGTCGGATCGAGACTCTCCTGCCGGTAGATCGTCTGGTTGAGCTTCTGAATCCGCGGCGCCGTGACCTTCAAGATCCAGCGGACGTCCTCAGCAGCCACGAAGTGCCACGTTGGCCGCAGGATGTGCGTCCGGAGGAAGTCTCCGCGATCGAACTCGCCCTGGGCGTCGGTAACCGTGAGCCCGGCGGTGCGCATTCCCAATGACCACAGAGCATGGGCGTATTCCTGCGACTGCACACAGCCGA
>Ga0307302_10000341_pt1 | contig 20864 bp, 20 predicted proteins | sample ER_DNA_183_FD_194490 | JGI IMG/M metagenome (GOLD analysis project Ga0307302, IMG submission 194490) | Bulk soil microbial communities from the East River watershed near Crested Butte, Colorado, United States - ER_DNA_183 | ecosystem: Environmental > Terrestrial > Soil > Floodplain | place...
ACAGTGATCAAGAGCCCGGGAGTGCCGGCTGAGGCGCCGCTCGTCGCGGCGGCACGAAGCCGCGGCATTGCCGTCTGGAGCGAGCTCGAGCTCGGCGCGCGCTTGCTTCCGAACCCGATCCTCGCTGTCACCGGGACAAACGGGAAGACGACGACGAGCGAGCTTCTCGGCGTCATGCTCGGCGCGCCGGTCGCAGGCAACGTCGGTCGGGCGCTCTGCGATCTCGACGGCGATGTCGAGCCCGAGCAAATTGTCGTCTGCGAGGTCTCGAGCTTCCAGCTCGAGGACGTACACGAGCTCCGGCCGCGTGTCGCCGTGCTCCTCAACGTCGAGCCTGACCACCTCGACCGGCACGGCACGCTCGAGGCCTATCGCGACGCGAAGCTCCGCATCTTCGAGAACCAGGGCGAAGGCGACACTGCGGTCCTGCCGCGCGGTTTTGGCGACGTGCCCGGCAAGGCGGCGCGGATCGAGTTCGACGGAGACGATCCGCTTCCGGCCGAGCCGCGGATCCCCGGTGCGCACAACCGCGAGAATGCCGCCGCCGCGACGGCCGCTGCTCGAGCGCTCGGCGTCGAGGACTCGCGCATCGCGCAGGCGCTGGAGACTTTCCCCGGCGTCGCACATCGCCTCGAGCCCGTCGCCGAGGCGGGCGGCGTGCTCTACGTGAACGACTCGAAGGCGACGAATACGACCGCCGCCCGGAGAGCGATCGCAGCCTACGAGGCCCCGCTCCACGTCATCCTTGGTGGCCGCGGCAAGGGCGAGAGCTACACCGAGCTCGCGCTCGAGCTCACAGGCCGCGCCCGGCGCGCCTACCTGATCGGCGAGGCTGCGCGTGACTTGGCGGTCGCCCTCGAGCTGGCCGGAGTCCATCATGAGCTGAGCGGCGACCTCGAGACCGCGGTCCGGACTGCCGCGAGCAAGGCAAGGCCGGGCGAGATCGTCCTGCTCGCGCCCGCCTGTGCGAGCTACGACCAGTTTCGCGATTTCGAGGAGCGCGGCGACACCTTCCGCCGGCTGGCCCAGGAGCTCGCCGCGTGAAGAAGGGTCAGCTCGATACCCACATCCTCGTCCTCGTCACGCTCGGCCTGACCGCGTTCGGGCTCGTGATGGTCTACAGCGCAACCTCGGCGGCCGCAGCCCTCGGCGGCTCGGACCCGAGCTACTACCTGAAGCGCGAGGCGATCTACGCCCTGGTCGGCGTCGCCCTCTTGATGGTGCTCTACCGGATGGACTATCGAGCGCTCCGCTACCTCGCCCCGGTGCTGATGCTCTCGAGCATCGGTCTCTGTTTCACCGTGCTCGTCATCGGCCAGCAGGTGAACGGCGCCCGCCGGTGGCTCGGGGTCGGATCGCTGAGCTTCCAGCCCTCGGAGCTGGCGAAGCTCAGCCTCGCCATCTGGGCAGCGGCGTACCTCGCACGCCGGCCGGCACCGCGTACGCTCGGCGAGCTCTTCCGGCCGATTGGACTGACCACTGGGCTCGTCTGTGCGCTGATCCTCGTCGAGCCCGATCTCGGCACCGTAATTGCGATCGGCATCGTCCTCGGCGCCATCCTCGTCGTCTCGGGCACGCCGCTCCGCGTGCTCACGGCCGGAGGCTCGCTCGCAGCAGCGCTCGGGATCGCAGCGATCTGGCTCGAGCCCTACCGCCGCGCGCGCTTCTTCAGCTTCCTCGACCCTTGGCACGACGCGCAGGGAGCCGGCTACCAGACCGTGCAGGCGATCATCGGCCTCGGCTCGGGCGGGCCGTTCGGCGTCGGGCTCGGCCACGGGCCCTCGAAGGTCAACTACCTCCCCGAGGCGCATACGGACATGATCTTCGCCGTCATCGGCGAAGAGCTCGGCCTGCTCGGGACGACCTTCGTGATCGCCATGTTCGGTCTGTTCGCGTACGCGGGATTCCGAGTCGCCCTGCGCTGCCGCGACCCCTTTGGCAAGCGGCTCGCGGCCGGCCTGACGACGCTCGTCTGCGGCCAGGCGCTGATCAACCTCGCCGCCGTACTAGGTCTCGCCCCGCTGACCGGGATTACGCTTCCTTTTGTCTCCTATGGCGGGTCGAGCCTCATCGTCTCGCTCGCGTCGGTGGGCGTGCTCCTTAACATCGCGGGACATGGCGGACGCGCGAGCGCTCAAATGCCTGATCGCAGCCGGCGGAACAGCCGGCCACGTGCTGCCGTCGCTCGCGGTCGCCGAAGCGCTCGTGGAGCGCGGCGTCAAGGTGACCTTCGCCGGGTCGCCGGATCGCGTCGAGGCTCGGCTCGTTCCTGAGGCCGGCTTCGAGCTCGACACCTTCAGGATCTCCGGGCTGCCGCGCCGGCCGACCCCCGCGCTCGCCCGGTCGCTCGCCCGGGCTGTGAAGGCGCCGCGGGCCTGCCGCCGCATCCTGGCCGAGCGGAAGCCGGGCGTCGTGCTTGGGGGAGGGGGCTACGTAGCGGGCCCGATGGTCTATGCGGCCTCGCGCAAGGGGATTCCGGCGGCGCTGATGGAGGCCGATGCCCACCTCGGGCTCGCCAACCGCCTCGCCGCGCCCTTCGCCGAGCGCGTCTTCCTGGCCTTTCCGATCGACGGACGCGAGGGTTCCAAGTACCGGCTAACGGGCAGGCCGATCCCGGCCCGCAACCGGGCAACTTCGCGCGCGGAGGGGCGGCGCGTCTTCGACCTGCCGCCGCGGGCGCGCGTCCTACTCGTCTTCGGCGGGAGCTTGGGAGCCGCGAGCCTCAACGACGTCGTGGTCGAATCCTTCGGGCAGATCGGGCCGGCGATCCTGCACCTCTGCGGCGAGCGCGACTACGAGCGCCTGCGTGGACGAGTGCAGCGCGACGACTACAAGCTCGTGCCCTTCACGGACGAGTTCGGTGCGGCGCTCGGGGCGGCGGATCTGGTGCTCGCGCGCGCAGGCGGGTCGGTCTGGGAGGTCGCTGCCGCTGGGAAGCCCGCGATTCTCGTTCCCTATCCGCTTGCGACCGCGGACCACCAGGCGAAGAACGCGCGCTACTTCGAGCGCACCGGCGGGGCGATCGCGGTCTCGGAGACGGAGCTCGGACGCGTACCCGACCTCGCCCGCTCACTGCTCGGCGACGCGGAGCGGCTGAAGGAGATGGGGGAGGCGATGAAGCGGGTTGCGCGCCCCGACGCCGCCGATCACATCGCCCAGGAGCTCATTGCCATTGGGTCTAGGGCGTGGTCGTGATGGATCGAAGCGGGTCGACAGGTCATTTCAGACGGTCGTACGGGCAAAGCCCGCGCGACCTGAAAGCGGCGCCGCCGAGTCGGCGTCTTAGTGATCGAAAGCTTTGGTTTGTCGGGATCGGCGGCGCCGGGCTCTCCGGATACGCCGTCCTCGCGAAGGCTTGGGGGGCCCAGGTAGCCGGGTGGGATCGTGTCGAGACGCCGTACCTCGAGCACGTGCGCGCAGTGGGGATTCCTGTCAGCGTCTCGGAGAAGATCGAGGCAGCGCCTGGGGGTTATGAGGCAGTCGTCTCGACCGCGTTCACCGGGCAGGTACCCGGTCGCACCCGGGCGGAGCTCTTGGCGGAGCTCGTTTCCCAGCAGGATTCGATTGTGGTTGCTGGCGCGCACGGCAAGACGACGACGGCCGGCATGATCGCGTTCTGCCTCGACCGCCTCGGCCGGGATCCCGCCTTCCTGATCGGAGGCGAGATCCCGCAGCTCGGCGGCAACGCCAGGGCCGGCTCGGGGTGGCTCGTCGTCGAGGGCGACGAGTCCGACCGGACGATCGAGCAGCTGCGGCCGAAGATCGCGGTCGTCACGAATGTCGACCTCGACCACCATTCGGAGTTCGCCTCGCGCGCCGAGGTCGATGAGCTCTTCGAGGGCTGGCTCGCCAAGGTGCCGCAGGTCGTCCGCGGAGACGAGCTCGAGCCGGTCGACTTCGAGTTGGCCCTGCCGGGCGAGCACAACCGCAGAAATGCGGCCGCAGCACTCGCGGCTCTGGAGCTCATGGGAGTGGCCGCGGACGAAGCACAGGCGCAGCTCGCAGGGTTCGAGGGCGCCGGGCGGAGGCTCGAGCATCGTGGCGAGGCGGGCGGCGTGACCGTGCTCGACGACTATGCGCACCATCCGGCGGAGATCTCGGCGACGATCGCGGCAGTGCGGAACGGCGGGCGGGTGCTCGTGCTCTTCCAGCCGCACCTGTACTCGCGGACGCGTCATCTCGCGCATGAGATCGCGGCGGCCCTCGCGTCTGCGGACGTGGTCGCCGTGACCGAGATCTACCAAGCCCGGGAGAAGCCCGTCGAAGGTGTGAGCGGCAAGCTTGTTGTCGATGCCCTCGCGGAAACGCGGCCCGGGATGCCGGTCGGGTGGACTCCCACCGTTGAGGACGCTGCGACTTTCCTCGCCCGCCGCGCGCGGCACGGCGACGTCGCGCTGACTGTCGGAGCCGGCGATGTCGACCGCGCTGTCCCCCTCCTGCTCGAGCAGCTCGCATGAGGATCGAGGAGAACGTTCCGCTCGGCCGCCTGACCACGGTCGGGATCGGTGGGCCGGCCAGGCACTTCGCACGGCCCGGCACGCTCGCCGAGCTCGAGGAGGCCCTCGTCTGGGCCGCGGAGCGAGGGCTCGACGTCGTCACGATCGGGCTCGGCTCGAACCTCCTGATCGCGGACGAGGGCGTGGAGGCGCTCGTTCTCCGGCTCGAAGACGGGTTGGCCGAGGCCCGCGCCGAAGACGGGCTGCTCGTCGCAGGCGGCGGCGCCGTGAACGCCGTCTGTCTGCACCGCGCCCGCGCCGCCGGGCTCGGCGGCTTCGAGTTCGCCTGCGCGATTCCGGGCACGGTCGGCGGAGGCGTGCAGATGAACGCCGGCGCCTACGGCGGCGACTGGAAGGCGATCGTCGAGCGGGCGCTCGTCGCCTCTGCGGAGGGCTCGGAGTGGCGCACGCCAGCCGAGCTCGGTCTCGCCTACCGCCGCTCGGGGTTGCGCCAAGGGGAAGTCGTCGCCCGCGTGGACTTCCGGCTCCAGCCTCGCGCTCCGGAGGAGATCAAGCAGGTGGTAGCCGACATGCAGGCGCAGCGAAAGGCTGCGCAGCCGACGAACAAACGCACCTTTGGATCGGTCTTCAAGAACCCCGAGCACGTGCTGTCGGCGGGTCGGATGCTCGAGGCATGCGGGCTGAAGGGCCATCGGATCGGCGGCGCCCAGATCTCCCCGCGGCACGCGAACTTCATCGAGAACGCGGGCGAGGGGACAGCAACCGAGGCGGTCGCGCTGATGGCCGAGGCGCGCCGCCGGGCACTCGAGGAGTACGGCGTCGAGCTCGAGCGCGAAGTGCGGTTCGTCGGCCGGCTCGAGCTGCCGGCCGCAGGCGACACGCTGTAGGGCTTCCCTCGGTGGTGCCGAACTGTGGTTCGTGGCCGAGATCCGCAAGCCTCGCTCTGCCGTCGTTGCGCTGCCGGGCCGCCGCCAGGCGGTGCCAGTTCGGTTCGCCCGCGTCCTACCCTCCGGCCGCTCCCTGCTCGTGGGCTTCAGTCTCCTCGCTTTGGCAGTGGGCGCGTATCTCGGGGCCCGCGAGACGTCGGTCTTCGCCGTGCAAGAGGTCGAGGTCTCGGGGGCCCGACCGTTCGTTGCGCGCCGCGTCGGCGAGGCATTGGCCCCGCTCGAGGGCAAGAGCCTCGTCTCCCTGGACGCGGCCGCGATCGATCGGCGGCTCGAGGCCTTGCCGGACGTCAAGCTCGTCTCCTACGACCGCGCCTTTCCGCACACGGCCCGGATCGTCGTGTGGGCCGAGCGCCCGGTCGCCGTCCTGCGCCGCGGTTCAGAAGCATGGCTGGTGTCAGAGCGCGGCCGGATCCTGCAGCGACTGGGCGACCATCCGACTTTGAGGCTGCCGCGGATCTGGATCGCGGAATCGTCGGTGCCGAGTGACGGAGCACTGCTCTCGGACGAGGAAGCGCTGCAGCCGGCGCTGACTCTCGGGCGAGTGCTCTCGACGGACAGGCGCTTCTTCGGAGGCGTGAGCGAGGCTCGGGAGCTCGACGGGGACCTCGTGCTCGTGCTGCGCTCCGGGACGGAGGTGCGGCTCGGCCCAGCCGAGGATCTTCCACTGAAAGTCGCAGTCGCACGGCGCATCCTGGGCCTCGTCGAGCCGGGTGCCCAGTACGTGGACGTCAGCGTGCCCGAGCGGCCGGTGGTTCTCCAGTAAGTCTCAAGTCTAAGCTCGAGAGTGATAGTTGCGAGGCTCACCTTCCGTTGACATGCGGGTTCCGGGCGCGTAGTCTCTGGCCGGTTTCCGTCCGCCCCGCACCCTACGCTCCACTAGAGGTTGAGCCTCACGGCCCTTGAAGATGCGTGATCCGTCCCAGAAATTCCTTGCAGTCCTGAAGGTCGCCGGTGTCGGCGGCGGGGGCTCGAACGCCGTCAACCGAATGGTCGATGCGAGCCTGACGGGGTGCGAGTTCATCGCGGTCAACACCGACGCGCAGGCGCTGCTGATGACGGACGCGGACGTGAAGCTCCAGATCGGCGCAGAGGTCACTCGAGGCCTTGGCGCGGGCGCGAACCCGGAAGTTGGGAGCGCCTCGGCGCGTGAGAGCCGTGACGAGCTGAAGGATGCGTTGAAGGGCGCCGACATGGTCTTCGTGACCGCTGGCGAGGGCGGAGGAACCGGAACCGGAGCCGCGCCCGTGGTCGCCGGGCTCGCACAGGAACTCGAGGCGATCACCGTCGGCGTGGTGACACGGCCGTTCTCGTTCGAGGGCCGCAAGCGGGCCGAGCAGGCCGAGCTCGGGATCCGCGAGCTGCGCGAGAACGTGGACACGCTGATCGTGATCGAGAACGACAGGCTGCTGCAGGTCGTCGACAAGGAGACCTCGATCGTCGATGCCTTCCGGCTCGCGGACGACGTCCTGCGCCAGGGCGTTCAGGGCATCACCGACCTGATCATGATCCCCGGCCTCGTCAACCTCGACTTCGCCGACGTGCGCACGATCATGCGCGACGCCGGCTCTGCGCTGATGGGCATCGGCGTCGGCTCGGGCGAGAACCGCGCCGGTGAGGCGGCCCGTGCGGCAGTCTCGTCGCCGCTCCTCGAAGCCTCCATCGAAGGCGCGACCGGGATTCTCCTCAACATCACCGGGGGGTCCGACATGGGCCTCTTCGAGGTGAACGAGGCAGCCGAAGTCGTGACCGGGGCGGCCGACCAGAATGCGAACGTCATCTTCGGTGCGGTCATCGACCACGCGCTCAAGGACGAGGTACGAGTGACCGTGATCGCGACCGGCTTCGGGCCGGAGCGCTACCGCCGCCGCCGCCGCGGCCGCGAGGAGGAGCCCGCCGAGGAGGGAAGCGGAGCTCGAGCGCCGTCTTCGGTCGAAGAGGGGGCTTTCGAGCTGCCCGACGACATCCTCGAAGTGCCCTCGTTCCTCCGCGATTCGTAGCCTCAGCGCCCGACACTTCGTTTAGGAATTCGCGGCCGCGGTACCTCGACCGTGCCCTCCCGGCGGGCCTCTTCCGGGCCCGCCAGTTGTCTGGTCAGCCGTTCCGTGCGGAGCGGCTGACCGGCGCTTCAAGCCTGGACTAGCATCCGCGACGCATGCAGACCTTGCTCCGCACGCCGCTCTACGAGCGCCACCGAGCTCTCGGCGCACGCATGGTTCCGTTCGCGGGCTGGGAGATGCCCGTCCAGTACGAAGGCGTCATCCCCGAGCACCGCGCCGTCCGCGAGGATTGCGGCGTCTTCGACGTCTCGCACATGGGCGAGCTCGATGTCGAGGGCCCGCAGGCCCGCGCGCTGCTGCAATCGCTGCTCTCGAACGACCTCGACCGGGTGGAGGTCGGCGGCGCGCAGTACACGCTCCTGACGAACGAGCGCGGCGGAATCGTCGACGACCTCATCGTCTACCGGCTCGAGGGTGGGCGGTACCTCCTGGTCGTGAACGCTTCCAACAGGGACGCCGACTACGAGTGGCTCAAGGACCGGGAGCGTCCGGGATCGGACATCCGGGACGTGTCGGACCGGTACTCATTGCTCGCGGTGCAGGGACCTCGCTCGCTCGAGCGGCTCGGTCTCGGCGATGCTCCCGCCTTCACGTTCGAGATGGGCGAGATCGACGGCGTCGAGTGCATGATCAATCGCACCGGCTATACCGGCGAGGCGGGGGTCGAGCTGATGGCGATGGCCGAGGACTCCGAGCAGCTCTGGGACGCGATCCTCGCCCGTGGTGCCAAGCCGTGCGGCCTGGGCGCGCGCGACACCCTGCGCCTGGAGGTGTGCTACCCGCTGCACGGAAACGACATCGGCCCGGAGACGGACGCGATCTCGGCCGGTCTCGGCTGGGTCTGTGCGCTCGACAAGGAGTTCACCGGCGTCGAGGAGCTGCGTCGGATCAAGGCCGACGGCCCGGAGCGAAAGCTCGTCGCCTTCGTCATGCAGGACGCAGGCATCCCCCGCCAGGGGATGGCGATCGCCGAGGGCGGTGAGGTCACGTCCGGCTCCCACTCTCCGATGCTCGATCGGGGCATCGGCATGGGCTACGTGCCCGCCGAGCACGCGTCGTCGGGCTCGACGCTGACGATCGACATCCGCGGACGCGAGCGCCGAGCCGAGGTCGTGCCCAAGCCCATCTACAAGCGCGAGGAGAGCTAGTGCCGGCAGACGAGACGTATCCCGATGGCCTGCAGTACCACTCCGAGCACGACTGGGCCCGGATCGAGGGCGACGAGGCGACGCTCGGCGTCACCTGGTTTGCGCAAGATGCGCTCGGTGAGCTCGTCCATTACGAGCCGCCCGAGGAGGGCGCTGAGATCGCGAAGGGATCCTCGTACGGCGAGGTCGAATCCGTCAAGGCCGTGTCGGACCTGATCGCCCCGCTCTCCGGTGTGATCGTCGAGATCAACCAGAAGGTCGTCGCCGAGCCCGAGACGGTCAACGACGACCCGTACGGCGAAGGTTGGCTCGTCCGCATGCGCCTCAGCGACGCGTCGGAAGCCGACGACCTCATGGACGCCGGCGCCTACAAGAGCTTCGTCGCCGAGCAGTGAGCTTCCTCTCACTGACGGGTCGCGATCGCGACGAGATGCTCGCGACGATCGGGGTTGACTCGATCGACGAGCTCTTCCGCGAGATCCCGGAGGCCGTGCGCTTCCGCGGTGAGCTCGAGCTCGAACCGGCACTCTCGGAGCCCGAGCTCGTGGCACACCTCGAGGCGCTCGCGGCCCGTAACGTGGATACCGGCCGCGAGCTCTCCTTCCTCGGCGCGGGCATCTACGACCACTACGTCCCGGCGGTCGTCGACGCCGTCCTTCAGCGCGGCGAGTTCCTGACCGCGTACACGCCCTACCAACCGGAGATGAGCCAGGGCGTGCTGCAGGCGATCTTCGAATACCAGACGGCCATCTGCGAGCTGACCGGCATGGACGTCTCCAACGCTTCCGGCTACGACGGCACGACCGTGGCCGCCGACGCGTGCTACGTCGCGAAGCACGTCACCGGCCGCACGCGCGTCGTGCTCGCCGAGACGCTCAGCCCGCAGGTGCGTCAGGTCGTGAAGACCTACGCCCCCGGCTTCGGGCTCGACGTGGTCGAGGTCCCGCACCGCGACGGCGTCATCGACCCAGACGAGCTCGCCGCGGTAGCGCAGGGCGCCGCCTGCGTCATCTTCCAGCAGCCGAACTTCTTCGGCTGTCTCGAGCCCGCGCCCGATCTCGCCGCCGCGGCGAACGACTCCGGCGCCCTTCCAATCGCCCACGTCGATCCGGTCTCGCTCGGCGTCCTCGAAGCACCGGGCGAGTACGGCTGTGCGCTCGCGATCGGCGAAGGGCAGGGAGCGGGCAATTACCAGTCGTACGGCGGACCGCACTACGGCTTCATCGCCGCGCGCTCGGACTATGTGCGGCGCATGCCCGGCCGGATCGTGGGTGAGACGACCGACGTCGAGGGGCGACGCGCCTATGTGCTGACGCTGCAGACCCGGGAACAGCACATCCGCCGCGAGAAGGCGACGTCGAACATCACGACGAACCAGACGCTGCTGGCGCTCGCCGGCCTCGTTCACCTCTCATGGCTGGGCCCGCAGGGGCTGAGGGAGCAGGGGGAGACCTGCATGGCCCTGGCCGCCTACGCGAAGGAGCGGCTCGGCCTTCCGCTTCTGTTTCCAGTTCAGACAACATTCAAGGAGTTTGCCATCCGGGCCGGACGGCCCGCGGAAGAAGCGATTCGCGCCGCCCGCGAGCAGGGCGTCCATCCGGGGTATGCGCTCAAGCACGACTACGCGGGCATGGAGGATGCGCTCCTCGTCTGCGTGACCGAGAAGCGGACGCAAGCCGACATCGACCGGCTCGCCGAGGTCCTCGCGGCGTGAAGCTGATCTACGAGCAGTCCCAGGAAGGACGGCGGGCCTCGAGCCTGCCGCCGAACGACCTGCCGGTGCCGGAGATCCCCGCGAAGCTACGCCGCGAGCGACCGCCTCGCCTGCCCGAGGTCGCCGAGCCCGAGCTCGTCCGCCACTTCACGAAGCTCTCGACGCGCACCTTCGGAATCGACACCGGCTTCTACCCCCTCGGCTCCTGCACGATGAAGCACAACCCGCGCGTCAACGAGCGGGTCGTCAACCTCCCGGGCTTCCGCGACCTGCACCCGCTCCAGGAAGAAGAGGCGGCGCAGGGCGCGCTCGAGCTGATGTGGCGGCTGCAGGAGATCCTGGCGGAGATCGCGGGGCTGCCGGCGGTCTCGCTCCAGCCGGCCGCCGGCTCTCAGGGTGAGCTGACGGGGCTCATGCTCATGCGCGCCTACTTCGCCGACCGCGGCGAGGATGAGGCGAGGCGGAAGATCGTCATTCCCGACACTGCGCACGGGACGAATCCCGCAAGCGTGACGATGGGCGGGTATGAGCTCACGCCCGTGCAGACCGATCCCCGCGGGGACATCGACGTCGAGGACCTGCGCGGCAAGGTCGACGAAAGCACCGCGGGGCTGATGCTGACGAATCCTTCGACCCTTGGTCTCTTCGACGAGAACATCGAAGAGATCACGCGGATCTTCCACGAGGCCGGCGCGCTCATGTACTACGACGGGGCGAACCTGAACGCGGTCTGCGGGATCTCGCGCCCGGGAGACATGGGGTTCGACATCGTCCATTTCAACCTGCACAAGACCTTCTCGCAGCCGCACGGCGGCGGCGGGCCCGGCGGCGGGCCGATTGCCGTCCGCGACCGGCTCGAGCCGTTCCTGCCCGTGCCCGCGGTCGTGCGCGACGGCGAGGCCTTCCGGCTCGACTACGACCGGCCGAAGTCGATCGGCAAGGTGCGCGGCTTCTGCGGGCCCTTTGGCGTCTTCGTCCGCTCGTACGCGTACATCCGGTCGTACGGGCCGGGGCTGCGCGAGATGTCGGAGGTCGCCGTCCTCAACGCCAACTACCTGCTCGCACGCTTGAAGGGCGCGTACGAGCTCCCGTTCGACCGGCTTTGTATGCACGAGTTCGTGCTCTCTGCGCGGCGACTGAAACGCGAGCACGGGATCACCGCGCTCGACGTCGCCAAGCGGTTGATGGACTACGACTTCCACCCGCCGACGATCTACTTCCCGCTGATCGTCGCTGAGGCGCTCATGATCGAGCCGACCGAGACCGAGCCGAAAGAGATCCTCGACGAGTTCGCAGACGCGATGCTCGAGATCGCCCGCGACGCCGCTGAGCGGCCCGACCTGCTCAAGGAAGCGCCGCACGACCGGTCGGTGCGCCGGGTCGACGAGGTGAAGGCGGTCAGGCGCGCGGTCGTCCGCTACCTGTTCGAGGACCATCCGGACTTGTCGGCCGAGCCGAGCGCGGCGCGAGAGCTCGAGGCGCAGAAAGGTGCGTAACGCCTAAAGCAGATCGATGTCGACTTCGCGTTCCTCGAACCAGCCGCGCCGGGCGCGTTGACGCCTGAGCCACCAGGTCATTGCGGCGATGAACGCGCCAAAGAGCAGGATCCGCGCGTCGGCCCAGGCGATTGCAAACCACAGGACGACGACGCTGGCGTAGGCGGCCCAGCGAACGAGACGGTCTTCCTGGACGAGTTGCCAGAGAGAGGCGGCAATGTTCATGGCGATCCTTTGATTGCGGTTCCACGCACAAGATCGGCGTGGAGGTGCCAAGGGCCGATCCCCCACCTGAGGTCGCGTTAGGATCGCCGGAGCGTGAACGAGCAATCCCAGGAGCGGCCGCCGGAGCAGCATCCGATCCGGCTCATCGTCAACGACGATCTCAAGCGCTCACGGCTGACGGTCTTCTTTCGCTTGCTGCTTGTGATCCCGCACGTGATCTGGCTCCTCTTGTGGGGAATCGTCGTCTACGTCGTGGTGCTCATCGCCTGGTTCGCCACGCTTTTCATGGGCCGCTGCCCAACAGGGCTTCACAACTTCATCGCCCGCTACCTCAGGTACTTGACCCATGTCAACGCCTATCTGTACCTGGTCGCGAATCCGTACCCGAAGTTCACGGGCCGGCCCGGGTACGCCGTTGACCTCGAGGTCGACCCACCCGAACGGCAGAACAGATTGGTGACGTTCTTCCGCATCATCCTGGCCATACCGGCGTGGATCGTCGCCGCCGTTCTCATCCAGGTGACGCAGATCATCGCGTTCCTCGGCTGGTTCGTCTGTCTCGCCATCGGGCGAATGCCGCGGGGGATGCGAGATCTCTCCGCGTACTGCCTGCGCTATTCGATGCAGACCTACGGGTACATGTTCCTCCTGACCTCGCGCTACCCGAGCTTCGCCGGCAGCCCCTCCGCGTAAGCCGCCACAATGAGGTCGTGATCGACCTCCGCTCCGACACGGCCACGAAGCCCACTCCGGCGATGCGGGAGGCGATCGCCGCCGCGGAGGTCGGCGACGAGCAGCTTCGTGAGGACCCGACCGTGAACGAGCTGGAGCGGCGGACGGCGGAGACGCTCGGCCAAGAGGATGCCGTCTTCGTCCCGACTGCGACGATGGCGAATGAGATCGCTCTGCGCGTGCTCGCCGATCCAGGCGACGAGCTGATCGCCGAGGAGAACGCGCACATGCTGATCGCCGAGCTCGGCGGCCCGGCAGTCCATGCGGGGCTGATGACTCGGCCGCTGCCGAGCCGAGCCGGACGCTTCGCACCCGAGCAGGTGCGCGCGGCCGCGCGAAGGGGCGATCTCGGCCACATGCCGACGACGCGCGTCGTCGCGATCGAGAACACCCACAACAGCTCCGGAGGGCGGGTCTGGCCGCTGGCGGAGGTGGCGGAGATGGCCGAGACTTGTCGCGAGCTCGGGCTCGAGCTCCACCTCGACGGAGCGCGGCTTTTCAACGCGGCGGTCGCGAGCGGGGAAGAGCCGGCCGCGATCGCCGGGCATGCAAGCACGGTCACGATCTGCTTCTCGAAGGGCCTCGGCTGCCCGCTCGGCGCTGTCGTCACCGGGTCGGCGGAACGGATGCTGCGCGCGCGTCGCTACAAGCATCAGTTCGGCGGTGCGATGCGCCAGGCGGGGATCGTCGCCGCCGCGTGCGTCTACGCACTCGACCATCACGTCGATCGCCTGGCAGAGGATCACGCGCGTGCACGAAGGCTCGCCGAAGGGCTGGACGAGGCGGGGGTCCCCGTCGACCTGGAGCAGGTCGAGACGAACTTCGTGCAGATCGACGTCGGCTCCCTCGAGCTGGCTGCCGGTGACGCGCTCGAGCGGCTGATCGGGGAAGGCGTCCGCCTGTCCGGGACGATCCGGCCAGGGGTGCTGCGGGCGGTGACCCACCTCGGCATCGACGACGAGGACATCGACCGCGCGCTCGCAGCGATCCCCCGGGCACTGGGCGTCACCGCCCGGGTCTAGTAGTACTACTAGCCCCGGTCCCCCGCGAGGAAGAACGAGACGGCGACCGCTGCATAGAGCGCGATCAGGGCGGCTCCGTGCCAGTTGCTCGAGCGGCGATCCCAGAAGAGGCTGCCGACGACCAGCGTCGAGCCGGTGAGCGCCGCCAGCTCCACGGGCCGGAACGACAGCGCGAGCGGCTCGATCGCCCACGAGAGCAGGGCCACTGCGGGAATGAGGAAAACCGCAACCTGCGCGCTGGAAGAGAGGGCAATCTCGGCGGCCAGCCTGATCTGCCCCCGGTAGGCGACGATGACGGCCCCTCCATGCTCGGCCGCGTTGCCGACGATCGCAACGATGACTGCGGCGACGAAGAAGTCCGAGAGGTGGGCTTGCTCCGCGAAGGTTTCGATCGAGCCGACCAGGATCTCCGCGATCAGGGCCGTGACGGCGGTTGCGGCGGCGAGCACGGCGACCGAGGTCGAGAGCCGCCAGACCCCGTCCGCGAGCTCGGGCGCCGTATGCCGCCGTCGGTGCTTGCGGAGCTGCCACCACGTGGCCGAGACGTAGACGAGCAGCACGACGATCGAGACCGGCAGGGAGAGGACCGCGAGGGAATGGCGCTCCGGGTCGCCGTGCCAGCTCGGGACGGCGGTGACCAGGAAGGCGAGCGCGGCGACGAGCACGAGCCCGAGCCAGGTGAAGCTCGACTGGCGATCGATCGACTCATCGCCACGGCCGAAGAGGAGCGAGAAGCCGAGGACGAGCAGCAGATTGCCAACGACGCTCCCCGTCAACGAGCCGCGTACAACCTCGGTCAGCCCGTTCGAGATCGCGATCAGCGAGATGATGAGCTCGGGCGCGTTGCCGAAGGTCGCGTTCAGGAAGCCGCCGATTCCGGGGCCTGTGTGGTGCGCGGCGTGCTCCGTCGCCTCTCCGATCAGCCAGGCCAGCGGGACGAGCGTGAGCGAGGCAAGCACGAAGAGCGCTGTGTCGCCCCAGTGCAAGACGTAGTCGGCGAGAAAGGTGAGCGGCGCGAGCGCGAGCGAGCCCAAGAGGATCCTGCGCGCCACGGCGCTAGCCTAGCGGCATGCTCCGCGCAGTCCTCTTCGACTGGGGCGACACGCTGATGCAGTTCGGCTACGACCCCGCGCTCGTCGAGGCCGGGCAACACGCCGGGCTGGAGGCGCTGGGGCGCGACGGCCTGCCCGACGTCGACGCGATTACAGACCGCTTCCGGGAGCAGTACGAGCCGCTCTTCTGGGTGCCTGGGACGCTCGAGGAGATCGAGTACCCCGGGCTCGTCCGTGAGTTGCTCGGCCACTTTGGGATCGACGTCTCGGATGAGGAGCTCGGGCGCTTCCTCGAGGCCGAGCACGCCGCCTGGGCGCCGGCGCGCGTTCTCGGGTCGACGACGCACGCGCTGCTCGAGTCGTTGCGGAACCGCGGCCTCCGGCTCGGTGTCGTCTCGAACGCCTTCGACCCGGGCTGGCTCTTGCACCGCGACCTCGAGCAGATGGGAATCGCCGAGCGCATCGACTTCGCTGTCTTCTCCTCCGAGGTCGGGAAGCGCAAGCCTCACCCGGCCATCTTCGAGCGCGCCCTTGACGCGCTCAGCGTCGTGCCCGACGATGCGATGTTCGTCGGCGACCGGCTCTACGAGGATGTCCGCGGCGCAAACGAGGTGGGGATGACGAGCGTCCAGGCCGTCTGGTTCCGCGCCGACGAGCACCCGGAGGGAGGGGAGCCTGACCATCAGGCGTTCACCCAGATGGACGTCCTCAACCTCGCCGACCGAGCGCTGACCGCGGCCTGACCAAGCATTTTCGCGCGCGCTTGTCAAGTCTTGCGAACGCGGTCCGCGGTGCCGACAATGTTCAGACGATGCGGCGCCTAGAGGTTGTTCCGCAAGAGCTCCCTCTCCACCCACAGGACGAGGTCGGGTGCCGGCGCTGCGAGGTTCACTGCGACAAGATCGTGTATCCCTCAGCCTGCGTCGAACGGGAGTGTCCGTTCCTCTACTCGTTTGTCGAGCTCGGTCGCACCTACGTCGGCTGCATGCAGAAGGTATTCGACGTCGAGATCGACCTGGCGTTGATGCTCGAGGCCGAGGAGCACGGAGAATTCGGTGCCGTGCGCGCGAGCCGGCGGCCACTGCCAATGTGTCGGGTCGAGGTCGAGAGCTGCTACGAGGGCCGCGAGGAGGACCTCGGGTGCGTGAATCCCGAGTTCCACGAGCTGCCGCTCGGCGAGCCGAGCTTTCGCATCTTCGCGCAGGTCAAGCCGAGCGCTTAACGCCTGATCCCGCCGCGACGGCGCGAGCGTGGAGCTCCTTTGTCTGCTTCACCTGGCCCGCGTCCGGACCATGACCGTCCGGCCCCGGCACCTCGAGCACGGCCGGCAGGCCCTGCAGCTTCGGATGGCCGAGAAAGACGCCCAGCTTCTCACCAAGCAGGCCCTCGCCGACGTTGTCGTGCCGGTCGAGGTTCGAGCCCAGCGGCGCCTTCGAGTCGTTCACGTGCAGCGCACGCAGGCGGTCGAGCCCGATCGACCCCTCGAGCTCGTCCAGCACCGAGTCGAGCGCGGTCTCGTCGGTGACGTCGCACCCGGAGACGTAGAGGTGGCAGGAGTCCAGGCAGACTCCCAGCCTTGGATGGCCGTCGAGCCGGTCGTAGACGAGCGCTAGCTCCTCGACCGAACGCCCGATCGTGCCGCCGGCCCCGGCCGAGTTCTCCATCAACAGCCAGGTCGTCTCCGCGCCGCGGTCGAGCACCTTCTTCATTGCCTCGACCACGCGCTCGAGCCCGGCGTCCATGCCGGCGCCGAGATGCGAGCCCATGTGGAAGACGACGCCGTCTGCCTCGATGGCGCGCGCGACGTCGACCGTGTTGCACATCGCCGTAACCGACTTCTCGTAGAGGTCGTCTTTCGGGCTCGCGAGGTTCACGAGGTAGAGGGCATGACAGAAAACCCCGTCAATTCCGGCCTCGGCCCGCCGCTCCTTGAAGCGCTCGAAGTTCTCCGGCGGATGGTTCGTCGGCCGCCACGCGCGCGGGCTCTGAGTAAAGACCTGGACGGAGTCGGCTCCCATGGCCTCGGCCCGGTCGATCGCGGTGTGGATGCCGCCGGACGACGAGACGTGGGCGCCGATGAACACGCCTCGTACGATACGTTCGACCATGCCCCCGATCGTCCGCTTCGCGCCGAGCCCGACCGGCCACCTCCACATCGGCGGTGTGCACACAGCGCTTTTCAACTGGCTCTACGCGGGGCACGAGGGCGGAGAGTTCCGGCTCCGGATCGAGAACACGGACACGAGCCGCGAGGTCGCCGAGGCGACCGACCAGATCCAGGGCTCACTACGCTGGCTCGGCCTGGACTGGGACGGTGAGCTCACGTTCCAGCTCGACCGCATGGAGCGCTGTCGCGAGGAGGCGCAACGCCTCGTCGCCGAGGGGAAGGCCTACGAGGACGAGGGCGCGATCCGCATGCGCATGCCCGACGAGGGCGTGACGGCCTGGGAGGACCTGATCCGCGGGCGGATCGAGTACCCGAACGAGAAGCTGGAGGACCTCGTCCTCGTCCGGGCGGATGGCCGCCCAACTTACAACTTCGCCTCGCCGGTGGAGGACTGGCTCGACGGGATCACACATGTCCTGCGCGGCGACGATCACATCTCGAACACGCCGAAGCAGATCCGGATCCTCGAGGCGCTCGGCGCGCCGCTGCCCGCGTACGGGCACCTTGCGAACATCTTTGGGCCGGACGGCAAGAAGCTCTCCAAGCGCCACGGCTCGGTTTCGGTCGAGGACTTCCGGCGCGAGGGCTACCTGCCGGACGCTCTCGTCAACTTCCTCGCACTCCTCGGCTGGAGCTACGACGACAAGACGACGGTCATGTCGCGCCAGGAGCTGATCGAGCGCTTCACGCTTGAGCGGGTCGGGGCGAGCCCGGCGACCTTCGACTACGCAAAGCTCGACTGGCTGAACGGCGTCTACCTTCGAGCGCTCGACCCCGACGAGCTCGCCGGCTCACTCCTCAGCTGGCTCCGCGAGCAGGGCTACGACTGGGACGAGCAACTCGTCCGCGCATCGGTGCCGCTCGTCCAGGAGAAGATCTCGAAGCTCTCCGAGTACCCGGATTTCGTCCGCTTCCTCTTCGAAGACGTCGAGCCCGACCCGACGCTCCTCGACGGCAGCGTGCTCGGCGAGGCGGAGGCCGCGCTGGCAGAGGTCGAGCCGTTCACGGCCGATGCGATCGAGCGCTCCCTCCGTGTTGTGACCGAACGGCTTGGGCTGAAGCCGCGCGAGGCCTTTCAGCCGATCCGCGTGGCCGTGACCGGCTCTCGGGTCTCACCCGGCCTCTTCGAAAGCATCGAGCTCCTCGGTCGTGAGCAGACCTTGCAGCGGATCAGCCGAGCCCGCGTGGCGGCGGCCTAGGGCTCGCAAGCGGATCAAGCGCGCGCTCGAACTCTCGCCAGGCCTGGCGGCGGAAACGGGGCGTGGGACCCAGGCTCCTCAGCCAGGCCCAAAGCACTGCCGCCATCCCCTCCGGCAGCTCCTCGTGATTTACCACTTCGAACTAGGAAACGCCGCATCCCTCGAAGAAGGTACGCCGTGGAGATCAGAAATCCCAGCAAAGAGCGGACATTTGAGCAAGCACGAGGAAAGGTTGAGTCGCGTCCCGGCGTCTGGTCGTCGACAGCAATATGCGCATATGGTCCTGAACTCACCGCTCCCCAACGGGGGCACCGCGGCACCCACTGTGCTCGTCGTCGAGGACGATCCGTCCTTGCGCATGCTCTGCCGCGTCAATCTCGAGCTCGAGCACTACCGAGTGCTCGAGGCGGAGACGGTCCAGCGCGCCGAGGAGCTCGTGGTCAACGAGCCGATCGACGTCGTCCTGCTCGACCTGCACGTGGGCGAGCGCCATGGGCTGGAGCTGCTCCCGTTGCTCCGCAACGAGCGGCCGCAGACAGCTGTCTGCCTGCTGAGCGGCACGTCGGAGGCGGATCCTCCGCTGGTGGAGGGCGTCGACGGTTTCATTCGTAAGCCGTTCGAGCTCGAAGATCTGATCGGCACCGTCCAGCGGTTGCTTTCCCAAGAACCGGCGCAGCCCTGACACCAGTCCGAATATCCGGGGGGATATCCGGGCGTGTAGATTGCCACCGATGAGCGTCGCCACCGTCCGCAGCCCCGCCGAGTACGAGGAGCGCCTGCGCAACTACCTGTTCGAGCGTGCCGAAGAGGTGCGGGCCGTGCGCGTCGGCGAGAAGGAGGTCTCGGAGCGAGCGGCGATCGTGGCGCGCTACGCAGACCTCTTCAGCCGCGCGCAGCTCGATGCCCTTCGCTCGGCAGAGGGCGAGGCCGAAGGGGACGATCGCGAGCGGCTCTACCGACTGCGCAAAGAGTGCGAGGCCGGGGTCGCCGACCAGGAGCTCTCGGAGCGGCACGACCAGCTCGAGAACGCAATCCTCGCGGAGCGCGTCACCTTCGAAGGCAAAGAGGTCCCGCTCAGGACCGCACAGGCGATGCTGGCGGTGCTGCCCGAGTATCGCGATCGCGAGAAGCTGGGCAAGTTGCAGGGCGACGCCTCGGCGCAGTTCAACGACGGGCGTCGCGAGCTCATTCGCGACGAGGACCAGCTCGCCTCCGACCTCTCCGGCATCCCGAGCACGATCGAGCGCAACGAGGAGGAGAAGGGGATCTCGCTTCCCGACCTCGCCGCTCGTCTCCAGGAGGCGAGCGATTCGAGCGGCGACGCGTATCACAAGCTGCGCGATCACTGGTTCGTGGAGCTCCTCGGGCCCGAACGCGACACGATCCCCGCCTCGTATCACGTCGCCTACATGAGGAGGCTCTCTCCGTTCGCGGCGACCTACACGAAGGAGCGCGCGGTCGAGGTCTGCATGGACACCTTGTCGAGGCTCGGCTTCGACCTCGCGAACGACTCGAAGATCCGGCTCGACCTCGACGACCGTCCCCAGAAATCGCCGCGAGCCTGCGTCATCGCCTCGGACGCCCCCAACGTCGTCCACCTGATCACGCGCGCCCAGGGCGGTCTGCACGACTACCAGGCGTTCCTCCACGAGGCCGGTCACGCGCTCCATTACGCGGGGTGCGATCCGGAGCTCCCGTACACCTTTCGCAACCTCTCTCGCGACCACGCGCTGACGGAGATCTACTCGTTCATCCTGGAGGCGATCTCGCGCGAGCCGGCGTGGCACTCGGCGTACTTCGGGCTCTCGGACGAAGAGGCAGAAAGAAACGCGGAGGCGACGACCTTCCTCGAGGCGCTGCTCTACCGGCGCTATGCGGCGAAGCTGGGGTTCGAGCTCGAGTTCTGGCGTCGCTTCCAAGACGACGGCGGCACATCCGACGGGTACTCCGAACGCCTCGGGGAGGCGACCGGGGTCCGGTACCGGCCTGATGCCTACCTCGCCGACATGGATGCCGGCTTCTACTCGGCCGATTACCTGCGTGCATGGATCCGCTCCGCGCAGCTGCGCAAGCATTTGTCGCAGGAGGTCGGTGCGGAGTGGTGGCGGTCGCCGGAGACCGGCGAGCGCTTGCGCGCGCTCTTCAGTGAGGGCACGCGGCCGTCGAGTGAAGAGGTCGCGGCGCGGATCGGCTTCGACCCGCTCGACACAGAGCCGCTCGTCAGCGAGCTCGGCGCCTAGGCGGCTGCGCCTGCTCGGCCTTTGAGCCGGCGCGAACTGCTGCGAAAATTCACCTCATGAGTTCCTATCGTCAGGGGCCGAGCCTGGCCGCGGCCGTCGTCGCGGTCTATGTCGCCGGGTCGTTGAGCTCGTTCGTCTGGGATCTCCTCGGAGCCGCTGTCGTCGGGAGCGGGCAATATCTGGACGCGCGCCCGTCAGCGTTGGCCGTGATCGCCTGGCGCATCGGCGGCGTCGTCGCGACGAGCGTGCTGGCGGCACTAGTGGTCAAGGCGATCCTCGACCTCGAGGGAGGTCGTGGAGTGTCCTATGGACGCTCGTTCGCAGCGCTCCTTGTCGGCAACATGGCCGGCACGCTTGCGTTCCTCGCCTTGCCCTATATGGGGCAAGAGGGTGTCTCGAACGGCAGCG
>Ga0307302_10000347_pt1 | contig 20685 bp, 27 predicted proteins | sample ER_DNA_183_FD_194490 | JGI IMG/M metagenome (GOLD analysis project Ga0307302, IMG submission 194490) | Bulk soil microbial communities from the East River watershed near Crested Butte, Colorado, United States - ER_DNA_183 | ecosystem: Environmental > Terrestrial > Soil > Floodplain | place...
GAGCGGAGCACGCGGAACGCATCGCCGTCCGCCTCGAACCCGCGGTTCAACGCGTCGATCGCGCGGGCCTGCTCCGCGAGCTCGGCGGGCGACATGCCGTTCGCGATCGTGAGCGCCTGTGAATGGTCGGTGACGGCTACGAACGGCCGCCCCAGGGACCTCGAGGCCTGGACCATGTCCTCGAGGGGCAGGGTGCCGTCGCTCCACGTGGTGTGCATCTGGAGGTCGGCGCAGGGGGTCGACTCCCACGAAGGGTCGACGTCGAGCGTCCGGCGGACCTCCGCGTACGTGAGGAACCCGCGCCGCGTCTCGTCGGGCTCGGCCGCGGGAGGATCCTCGAACCACGCCTCGATCCGTGCGGCGACCCACGGCCCGACGGCACGCAGCTCCGTGAGCGGGCGACCGGAACCCGCGAGCTCGCCCGCCTCCTCCGGCCAGAACCGCGAGGCCCTCGAGGCTCGCTCCAGCGCCCTGCGGCGGTGGTCGTTCTCCTCGCGGGCGGCACGCCGGAGAAGCTCGCCGAGATCGCCGTTCGTCGGCGATGTGGCCGATGCGTTCCGGGTCGGTCGGTCGCTCACTCCCTCAGCTAACGGGCTCGCACGAGATCTCGCAGGGTGCACCGATCGTTCAGCCGGTCGCTCCCTACCCCGACGGAGGCGGGCTCGGCGGCGGCGTCGTGGCGGAGGGAGCGGTCGAGGACGCGGCCGGAGCCGCGGCGGCGGGAGCGGACGAGGACGCGGCCGGAGCCGTGGTCGGGATCGTCACGACACCCGAGCTCGGGGCCGGTGTGACGGCCGGCTGCCACCTCTCCTCGTACCGCTTGGCCGCGATCTTCCGGTCGATCCAGTCGATCAGGCCATGCGCACCCAGCGCGAGGAGCCCATACATGAACATGGCGAAGAGCATCGACACGTCGAAGACCGAGCCCTGTTCGCCCTCGACGGAAGGGAAGATCCCCCGGAACGGCTGCATGATCCTCTTGGCCGCCCGGTAGACCCAATCGACGAACGGCGCCGTCGTATTCGCGTTGAAGAGCTGGAGGAAGAACGCCATCGCGAGGATGACGATGCACGCGATCGCGAAGCCGTAGACGAACAGGATGATCGCGCGGCCGATCCAGTAGGCCGGACCCGCCCGGCGGGCGGCTTGATGGGACATGCGGGCCTCCTTCGTCTCGACGTGCTCAGGCGTCCTTGGCGGCGTCGGTGGCCTTCGCTGCGGCGTCCTTCGCAGCGTCGGTGGCCTTCGTGGTCGTGTCCTTCGCAGCCTTCGTGGCTGTCGTGGCGGCGCCCTTCGCAGCGTCGGTGGCCTTCGCGGCGGCGTCCTTCACAGCCTTCGTGGCTGTTGTTGCGGCGTCCTTCGTAGCGTCGGTGGCCTTCGCGGCGGCGTCCTTCACGGCGTCGGTGGCTTTCGCGGTGGTCTTGGACGCCTGCGCATACACGTCATCGGCGGCGAACGAGTCCCATTCGTCGATGCTCGAGCCCGAACGCCGCTTGATGACGGCGATGGCGGCGATCACGCCACCGAGGATCAGCAGCCCGATCAAGAGTTTCCTCATGGTCACCTCCTGCCCGTAGCCTCTCAGCCTAACGTCATCCGAAGTTCGATAGCCACTCGTCCGGGTGCCGCGCCGGGGCGCCGGGAGGGGCAGCGACGGCCGCCGGAGCGCTCGATGCTACGCTCCCCCCCATGCTTCGGCCGATCGCGGAACTGCCGGAGGGCGTCCTCGGGTTCGAGGCGACCGGCGAGATCCAGGCCTCCGACTACCGCGACGTCCTGATGCCCGCCGTCCGCGAGGTGTGGGAGCGGGGGGACGAGGTCCGGATCGTCCTGGTGTTCGAGCGGTGGGACGGCATGTCGTCCGGCGCGGCGTGGGAGGACCTCAAGGTCGGGATGAAGCACCTCACGAAGTGGAAGCGGATCGCGCTCGTGACCGACCTCGACTGGATGATCACCGTAGCGTCGCTCTTCGGCTGGATGACCCCCGGCGACCTGAAGCGCTTCCCCGTCGCCGAACGCGCCCGGGCGATCGCCTGGGCCGCCGGAGAAGGCTGACCGGGACTCACGATCGTGATGAAGGCCCGCACGCGTGCCTGGCGCTTCCGCCGTATCGCGACGCGGTACCTCGATCCTTTCCTCCGCCCGCTGGCGGCGAGGGTCCCGACGTTCGCCGTCATGACGCACCGTGGCCGCACGAGCGGACGGGTGTATCGCACGCCGATCAACGTGTTCCGCCGTGGGGGCGCGTACCTGTTCTTCCTCACATACGGAGCCGACGTCGACTGGGTGAAGAACGTCCTGACTGCTGGGGGCTGTTCGATTCGCACCCGGGGACACGACGTGGCGCTCGTGGATCCGGAGCTGATCGAGGACCGGGTGCTCCGCGACGCGCCGCTCATCCTTCGCTTCATCGAGCGCCGCGTCGCCGGCGTCGACGCCTACCTCAGGATGCGGGCGAAGGCGCAGCCGTGAGGGTGATCTCGTCCGTGGACGACACGTGAAACTCGCTTCGAAGGAGGTCGATCGTGAAGGTGCTCAAGATCGGTTTCGTCGGAACCCGAACGGCCCAGCCCGCTGCCATGGTCGACTTCTTCGAGCGTGCCCTCGAACTTCGGCCCATGCACGGCGGCGACGACATGTGGGCCTTCCGGCTGCCGGACGGCGGCATCGCCGAGGTGTTCGGACCTACGCAGAACGACCACTTCACGACCGGACCGGTGGTGGAGTTCCTGGTCGAGGACGTGGCGGCGGCGACCGAGGAGCTCCGCGCCGCCGGCGTCCCGATCCTGCTCGGCCCCGTTCGATCGGACGAGGTGGGTCTGACGTGGACGCACTTCCGGGCGCCGGACGGCAACGTCTACGGTGTGATCGAGATGGACGAGGCTCCGGGCGCGTGACGGTTATCGCGCCCGATCGTGTTCGTCGGCCAGCGCCCGCTCGAGCCGATCCAGGAACGGGGCCTGCGCGGCCTTGATCTTCTCGCGGGCAACGTCCAGGCCGAACCACTCGACGCGATCGATCTCGGGGAACTCCCGCATGCGTCCGGACCGGGGAGGCCACTCCATCTCGAAGGAGTTGCTCACGGCGGTCTCCGTGTCCAGATCTCCCTCCACTGCCCAGGCCACAACGCGCTTGCCGGACTTCTGACGGATCTCGCCGAGCTCGATCGTCGGACCTTCCGGCAGCGGATGTCCCGTCTCTTCCTCGAACTCGCGCCGGGCGACGGCCACGAGGTCCTCGCCCGGATCCACCTCGCCCTTCAGCACGGTCCAGTGATCCGCGTCCTTGCCCGCGAAATACGGACCCCCCGGGTGGCCGAGCAGAACCTCGAGGCGACCCACCCGCTCGCGCCACAACAGGATGCCTGCGCTGGTGCGGCCGGACTTGTCGACCTTCGGCTTTCGGACGCCCGCCATCTCTGGTTCGCCGGAGCCGAACGGCGCGCTCAGGCCCTGGACTTGGCCCGAGCCTTGACGATCGTCCGGATCGTGAGCAGGGCAACCACGGCGACGACCTGGGCTCCGAGGACGACCCTGTTGAGATCGACGGCGGGCCGCCACATCACCTCGTCGCCCCTGATGAGGAACGCCCCGACCGGCCGCGCGTTGAGGCCGAAACCGCTTCCCGAGCCCTTGCCCTGGCCATCGGGACCCTCCCCGCCTCCTCCTCCCGCGCCACCCTGAACCCTGGCGGCCGGGATCACGGTCACGCCGTTCCTCTCATAGGGTTCGCCGAACACGCGCTTGACGGAGAGCGTGTCCCGGGCCTGCGAGATGACGTCGTTGACCTCCATGGCGGCCTCCTTCCGCTTCCCCCGTCCTCCCATCTTGCACCTTCGCGAGCGTTTCCCGCAGTCGGATCCTGCGCCGACATGCGTCGCACATGGCAGGATCCGCGAGCCTGACGGAGCACCTGTGCCCCGAGCGAGATCACTGTCTTGCGAGGATCGGCGGCCCGTTCGACACTGCCGGAATGCGGCCCCCCACGTGCGGACACAACAGCGTCTGCGCGCGCGGGTACCGGACAGGCGCCCTCGTGGCCGCGCTGCTGCTCGTCCTTGCGGCATCCTGCACGTCCGAGCCGGAGCGGCGGGACCTTCCCGACGTCGACATCGACGTGCCGGCGGACCCGACGACCGACGCCCCCTCCGCCGGCCCCACGCCGACCGTTGCATCGGAGGTCGCCGGCCTCCCCGGTCGCCTCGCCATCCTGAACGCCGCGGGCGACCTGGTGACGATAGATCCGGACGGTTCGGACGAGCTCGTGCTCGACAGGGTCGAGGCAGGTCGGAGCCAGGTCCGGCAACCGACGTGGTCACCCGACGGTCGCAGGGTCGGGTGGGTCCATCTCGAGATCACGGAGGCGGGCGCCCTCTCGGCCGCCGTCGCCACGTCCACGGACGACGGGACGAGGCCGACGGAGGCCCGGACGGCGGTCGTCCCCTTCTACCTGTCGTGGGACCCGACGTCGTCCCGAATCGCCTACCTCGGGTCGCCGAGCGAGGACGGGATCGAGCTCGGCATCCTGGAGATCGCCGGTCGGAGCGCGGGCACCCCCCTCGACACCGGCCAGCCGTTCTACCTCTCGTGGGGACCGAACGGCGACCAGCTGCTCGTGCACGTCGGCCAGGACCGACTCGAGCGGCTCGGCCTCGACGGGTCCCTTGCCACGATCGCCGAACGACCGGGCACCTTCTCCGCTCCGGTGTGGACCGCGGACGGCCGGACCTTCGTCTACGCCTCCATCGACGCAGGCGACCAGCGGCTCGTCGTGCGGCGCGCCGAGGCCGGGAGGGAACGGACCCTCGTCCCGTACGACGGGTTGATCGCCTTCGTCGTGAGCCCGGACGGGGAGCGGATCGCGTTCCAGGTGCTCGAGCCCGAGCGCACGCTCCCGCTCTCGGTCATCGACCTCGGCACCGGCGAGACCGTCGAGATCACCGATCACGCCGTCGCGTCGTTCTTCTGGAGCCCCGACGGGGAACGCCTGCTGTTCCTGGACCCGGATCCGGGAACGGAGCAGCTGTGGTACCGCTGGGGCGTGTGGGACGGGACGTCCTCGTTCGTCACGCCGCGCTTCGTCCCGAGCCCGCGGATGGCGGGCGAGTACCTCCAGTTCTTCGAGCAGTACGCGCAGAGCATGAGCCTGTGGTCGCCCGACAGCCGCGCGTTCGCGTATCCCGGGACGAACGAAGACGGGGAGGAGGGCATCTGGATCCAGTCCGCCCGCCCCGACCGCGCGGCGGTTCTGGTGGCCGACGGGGACGTCGTGGCGTGGTCGCCCGCCTGACGGGTGCCGCGGTCACGTGGCCCGCGCCTTCGGATCGTTCGGGACTTCTCAAGGGACGCCCTGCCGAACGATGCACGAGAATCGGGTCGTGGAGACCCCGACGCAGACGCTTCACCGGCTCACGTCCTCGACGTGGGGCTGGTACGAGCCCTCCCGCGAGGACGACGACCTCGTGTGGTCCGTCCCCGTCGACGACCCTCGCGTCCTGCGGGATCTCGTGCCCAACGACCTGGATCGGCTCCCGTGGTTCTTCAAGCGGTACGCGGACCCACCGCCGCGTGTGGCGCTCCCCCGCGAGCTGCCGGCCACGACGGCCCCGGCCGTCGCCGTCCTCGCGGGCACCGCGGAGGTCCCCCCGATCGAGCTCGACCCGCCGCACCTCTCCCGGCTGCTCCATTTGTGCGCCGGAGTCGTCAGGACGACGGAGCGGCCGTTTACCACCTGGCCGTTCCGCGCGGCCGGGTCGGCGGGGGCGCGCTTCCCGCTCGAGGTGTACGTCGCCGTGCCCGACGGCTCGGCCTTGCCCGCGGGCGTGCACTGGTACGACGCACAAGGTCACGCGCTCGTGCGGGTCGGACCTCCGCCGCGCGGCGACGCACCGGCTCTGGTCGTCACCGGCGTCCCGTGGCGCACCGGGTGGCGCTACCGCGAGCGCGGATACCGGCACGTTTACTGGGACGCCGGCACGATGCTCTCCCAGCTGCTGGCGGCGGCCGACTCCGCCGGGATCGGCGCGCGACTGCATACCCGGTTCCAGGACGCCGCGGTCGGCGCGCTCGTCGGCGCGGACGGGGTGCACGAGTGGCCGGTGGCCGTCGTCGCGCTCGGCGACGGCGCGCCGGCGCTCGAGGCGAGCGGTCCGGCCACCACCGGAGAGGTCGACGCGGCGCCGCTCGAGTTCCCGCTCGTCACGGCGGCGCAGCGCGCGGGCGAACTCGATGCACTCGGTCCGCCCTGGGAACGCGGCGCGCCGGTCGCGGTTCCCGACGGGGGAACCGACCCGGTCGAGACGGTGGTCCTCGCGCGCGGATCGCAGAAGCTCATGGATCGCGCGCGCGGCCTGCCCGAACGCGTGTTGCGCACGTCCCTTGCGGCGGCGATGCGCGGCGTCGATGTCCCACACTTCGTCGCGGTGCACGACGTCGAGGGGATCGCGCCGGGGATCTACCGGTGGCCGCGCCTGTCGTCGCCGGTCCGCGCGGGCGCGATGCGCGACGAGCTCTACCTGGTGAGCATGGAACAGGGACTGGCTCACGACGCCGCGTTCGTCGTGATCGGGGCGGCCGACGTCGGCGCGCTCGACGACCGGCAGTACCGCGAGGCACAGCTCGCCGCCGGCCTGGTCGAGGGCCGCCTGCATCTGCTCGCCTACGCCCTCGGCGCGAGCGCGTGCGGGATGACGTTCATCGACGGCGAGGTGCCGCCGCTCCTGGGCGAACCGCTCGACGGTCTGCTGCTCACGTGCGTCGGGGTGCCGGAGTACCGGTCGACACCCGGTGGCCCGCCCGGCGCACCGGTCTCCATCCACTCCGTCGCTCCGCGCGTTTCGAATCGGCCGGTGAAGGGACAACCACCGAGCTCGAGATGGGAACCGGAAGTGCGCCGGCCCAGGTCTTCGACGTCGCTCGAGCCTTGACCGCCCGAGACGCCGGAGCGGGCCCGCGCGTGGCAGGCAATCTCTTCTTCGATACCGGAGCCGGAGGCGTGTATCGGGCCCTTTCGCCCTTACACCGTCGACAGCGTTACGATATATCGCGACCCGTTGACGAGAGGTCGAAAGGAGCAGATCATGCGCCATCCGAGGCACCCGCACCACCACGACTCTCCCTTCGGTGGACGGCACTGGGAGAAGGGTTGGTTCGGCGGCCCGCCGTGGGGCGGCGGCCACCGCGCGCGGCGAGGCGACGTTCGAACGGCACTGCTCTCGCTGCTTGCGGACACGTCGATGCACGGCTACGACCTGATCCGCGAGCTCGAGCAGCGGAGCGGCGGGGCGTGGAGGCCGAGCCCGGGATCGATCTACCCCACGCTCCAGCTGCTCGAGGACGAGGGACTCGTGACGAGCGAGGAGCAAGACGGCAAGCGCGTCTACACGATCACCGATGCAGGCCGGGCCGAGCTCGAGGAGCGCCGGGAGCGCGGGCGTGGAGAGCCGTGGGAGTTCGGGCCCCTCGGCGAGGGGCTCGGACAGCTCCGCGAGGCCGGGGGCCAGCTCGCGGCCGCGGCCATGCAGGTCGCGCGGACGGGCTCGGAGGCCCAGCGCACGCACGCCGCCGAGATCCTTGCCGACGCGCGCAAGAAGATCTACGCGCTGCTCGCCGAAGACTGACGAGCACGCCCGGGGCGCGCTGAGATCCGCCGCGGCCGCTATCGTTCGTGGCATGGAGACCTGGGACACCCTGCGGGCTCGCCGCAACGTTCGGACGTATGAGGACCGGGCGATCCCCGACGACGACCTCGAACGGATCCTCGAAGCCGCGCGCCGAACGCCCTCCTCGATGAACCAACAGGCCTGGGACTTCGTCGTCGTCACGGATCACGATCGGCTCCGTGAGCTGGCGCGGACATGGCGGTACGCGGCCCACGTCGGAGCCTCCGCGGCGACGATCGTCCTCGTCGTCCCGACCTCCGAGGACCGCGACGAGCGTGACACGCTCCAGTACGACATCGGGCAGGTCACGATGTCGATCATGCTCGCCGCGACCGATCTGGGCATCGGGAGCGGACACGCCTCGGTCGGCGACCAGGACCTCGCCCGCAGCATCCTCGGTATGCCCGAGGATCGGGAGTGCGCGATCCTCATCGCGCTCGGCTTCCCCGCCGGCCGTCGGCTCCAACCGATCGACCATCCGAACCGCCGGGGCATCGAGGACGTCGTCCACCGCGAGCGTTGGTAGCAGGCGGCGACGGGAAGCGCGGTGCCTGAGTTCCGCGTGGGTCCGCAGAAGCCCGTCCGGGTGGATTCGGTCGTTCGATCTCAGCCCGTGGATGGTAGGGCCGCGGACGCACGACCAGGTTGACGACGCTGCCCGCGATCGCGCCGAGGGCGGCGCCCCCGATGACGTCGAGCGGGAGGTGAGCGCCGACGTAGATCCGGCCGAAGAGCACGATCGCCCCGAGCGCGAGCGCCGCGATCACCCACCGCACCGAGAGGTGGGCCGCCACGACGACGGTGAGTGCAGCCGCGACGGCGGCGTGTCCCGAGGGGTACCCGAGGCTGTCCGCCCCGAACAGCTCCCGTTCTTCCACGGCCGTGATGAGAGCGGCGGGGCGGCCGCGTTCCACGAAGTCCTTGACCACGAGTGCCACCAGGTACACGCCGACCCCGGCGAGCGCGATGGCGAGGGCCAGGCGGAACCGACGGAACAGGAGCGCGACCACCGCGAGGGCCGGGATCGTGATGAACGTGCCGTACTGCATGAACGGCCACACCACGGTGTGCAGACCCTGGGGGAGCTCGTTCACCGCGCGGAAGATCCTGACCTCGAGCGCGGCGAGCTCCTGCCGGGCCACCAGTATGGTCGCCGCGAGGACCACGATCGCCACGCACAGGACGATCAGGTTCCATCTCAGGTAGGCGGCGGCCGGCTGCCGCGTCGGTTCGGCACGCTGCACCGCTTCCTCCGTCACGGCCCGATCCCCCCACCCCGGTGCCGAGAACCGAGTATGCGCCAGGGGTCTTCCGAAGGCCAACCGGGAAACGGCCCGGTTCTGCGATCGGCGGAGCCTACTCTCCGCCCTTCTGGACGTACGCCTTGACGAACTCCTCCGCGTTCTCTTCGAGGACGGCATCGACCTCGTCGAGGAGCTCGTCCAACTCCCGCTCGAGCTCCGTGGCGTCCACGCCGTGCTCGACCGACTCGTCCGCCGTGGCGTCGGCCCTGGCGCGATGATTGCTCTTGTGCTGTTCGCGCACCCGTTCCATCTGCTCCGTCCTCTCACCCCGATACATCGGCATCGAGCGCGGCCGGCTCGATGGCACGGGGTGACCAGATCCACATCCCTGCGCGAGTCGCCCGGTGCCGGGGCTGGTTGGACGATGGGCGTAGGCGGCGCCGCGGAGGATCCCTGAGCCCATCCCCGCGGTATAGCCTCGGACACACGATGACACCGACTCGCGTCGAGATCACCCGTCCGGACAAGCTCCTGTGGCCCGCGCTCGGGATCACGAAGCAGGCGTACGTCGACTATCTCGCCGCGGTCGCCGACCGCATGCTCCCGTGGCTGCGCGACCGGCCCTTGTCGTTGGTCCGAGCGCCCGACGGCGTGGACGGGCAGCGGTATTTCCAGAAGAACACGCCATCGCACGCACCGTCGTGGATCAGGACGGTCACGATCCCGGCGCCGAGCGCCAACCGCGACGTCGCCTACACCGTGTGCAACGACGCCGACACGCTCGCGTGGCTCGGGAACCAGGCCGCGCTCGAGTTCCACCCGGCGCCGGTCCGGCGAGACAAGCTCGACCGCCCCGACCTGCTCGTGGTCGACATCGACCCGCCGGACGACGAATTCGACGCCGCGGTCGAGGTCGCGCTCCTCGTGCTCGAGATCCTCGAGGACCTCGGGCTCGAGACGCTCCTCAAGACCACGGGCGGCAAGGGCCTCCACGTCGTCGTTCCGATCGTCCGGAGCGTGGCTCCCGAACGGCTCCGGCACGCCGCCACCCGGCTCGCCGAGCTCGCCATCGACCGCCGCCCCGACCTCGTGACCGCCGAGTTCCGCAAGGCGAAGCGAGAGGGGCGCGTGATGCTCGATCCCTCGCGCAACGGCCCGGGCGCCACGCTGGTGGCCCCGTACTCGCCTCGCGCCCGAGCCAACGGCACGGTCTCGTTCCCGGTCCTTCCCACGGACCTGCGGAAGATCGCGCCGGCCGACTTCACGCTCGCGAGGGTCGACGGGCGGCTCCTGATCGGCGCCGCTCCCAAGCGCTGGACCGAGGCGGCGAACGGCCCCCACCAGCGCCTGCCGGCCTCGCTCCTGTCGGAGTAGGCGTGGCAGACTGGTCGGGTGGAGGACGAAGAGCTCCTCGCCCGGGCCGAGCAGGCGCTGACCGAGATCAAGGTCAGCCAGGGTCTGTCGGACCGGCAGGCCTCGGTGCTCGCCGCGCTCCGCATCCGGCTGAAGGGCAGCGCCGACAAATCGCTCGAGGAGATGCTCGAGGCGGCGGGCGACGACCTGCAGCCCGATCGCCTGGGGGAGGCGCTCGAGAAGGCCGAGGGCGAGCCCAAGACCACGCTCGACGACCTGCTGAGCAAGCCGAAGCCCAAACCCGAGTGGCCCTCCTGACCGGCGGTCGCGCTGGCTACGCCAGCGACTGATCGTGTGCGAACCGCTTGCCGAGCTCGATCCCGTTCGGGGTGATCTCGAACTCGAGGATGTGCGGATCGTGCGCGCTCGCACGGGTCTTCAGCACGGTGAGCGCCCGCTTGATCTGCGACTCGCCCCGCAGGAATTGCAACAGGACGACGTTGTCCGACAGGTGCGAGATCCCGTACTCGGACAGACGCGTCACGCCGAACAGCTCGGCGACCTCCTGCGTCATGAACACGCCGATCCCGGCGTGCGCGGTCCGCTGGAGCAGCGAGTACACGTACTCGCGGAACCGGATCTCGTCGGTCGAGGTCGCGCGCAGGTCGCCCAGGCTGTCGATCAGGATCCGGCGGATCCCATGCTCCTCGACCTGTTCCAGGAGCTCGTAGACCCATTCGTCGAGGTACATGTCGACCGGGCTGCGATACATCACGTGCACGTCGTCGCGGTCGAGCGACCAGCCGAACCCGTTGGCGATGCGCTCGAGCTGCGTGGGGTTCTCCTGGAGGCCGGCGATCAGGCCGGGCCGGCCGATCTCGGCGCCCTTGAAGATGTAGTGCAACCCGATCAGGGTCTTGCCCGCGCCGGACGGACCCGCCACGAGCGTCGACCCTCCCGGCCACAGGCCGGAATCCAACGCATCGTCCAGGACGGGGATCCCCGATGAGACGCGCTCGGTCTCCAGGGTGTACGCGACCTGGTCCACCGGGTCGGCCAGCCTCGGGAAGACGTGGATCCCGTCGGCCGAGAGCCGGTACGCGTGCTTCCCGCTCAGGAACCCGCTGCCTCGGAGCTTCTGCACCTGCAGGACCCGCGTCTCGCGGTCGGCCGTCAGTTCGACGGCGAGCGAGATGATCCCGTCGGCGACCGCGAACTCGGGCGCCACCGCGATCTCGTCGGGTCCGTACTCCCCCACCCACAGCGACGTGGCGGGGTACGCGGTCAGGGTGCCGGCCAGGTCATGCAGGAATCGCCGGAACACCGTCGCGTCCGCGGCGAACGGACGCAACGCCTTGAAGCTGTCGATCACGAGTAAGCCCGGTCGTCGCTCTCGCAGGATCGCGACGATGCGCCCCAGCGTCTGGGTCAGCGCGTCCTGGTGACTCAGGCTCTCCCCCAGGTCCTCGTAGATCACGCTGACGCCGATCGTGCTCGCGTCGAAGAAGGACAGGGTCTGTCCATAGCGGAGGATCTTCTCGAGCGGCTCGGAGACCGTCGAGAGGTAGACCGCGGGCCGATCCTCGCTCGCGTTCTCGAACAGGTACTGCTGCGCCAGGATCGTCTTGCCCGAGCCCGGAAGACCCATGACGACGTTGATCGAGTTCGTCACGAGGCCGCCGTCGAGGACGGCGTCGACCCGCTCGCTGCCGCTCGAGATCCGGTCGGTCACCGCGCCGGGACGACCTCGTTGAGGAACGAGCTCGTCCCCAGCAGGTCCTTCACGACCGAGACGAGTTGCAGTGGTTCGAGCGGCTTCTGCAGGAACGCGGACGCACCGGCCTCGAGCGCGGCATCGCGCGTCGCCACGCTCGACAGCGCCAGGACCGGGATGCCTCGGTCATGGACCCGTCGACACAGCTCGAGCCCGGCGCCGCCGGAGATCAGGAGATCGACGATGGCGAGCTGCGGCCGGTCGGCGGCGATCGCGCCGACGGCGTCGTCCGCATCGAGGGCGAGCACGACTTCGAATCCCTCGGTCTTGAGGAAGAACTCGGCGAACTCGGCCGCGTAGGGGTCGCGCTCGGCGAGCAGGATCACGATCCGGGTCCCGGGTTCGCGAGCGGCGGTCGGGAGATTGCCGGAGACCCCCGCGAGCATGCGGTGCGCGTCGCCCGGCGAGATCCCCTCGCGCACGCGGTCGGCGACGAAGCGGAGACGCTCGACGTCCATCCGCGAGTACAGGCGGTGGCCGCCGGCGCTCCGAACCGGCTGCACGATGGCGTACCGCTCCTCCCACGTACGGAGGGTGGCCGGCGGGACCCGCACCATGCGCGCGACGGCCCCGATGCTGTAGGTGGCGACCTCGGGCACGACCGGCCCAGCATACCCCGGCCAGTCTGCCTAGATAAAGAGGAGTTACGGAATCTTCACGGAGACGAAACTGGGCCAATATCTCCTCGAAATCTCAGATGCTACGCCTCGATCCTCTTGACCTTTGCCCATAGTCGGCTTAACTTCCTCACTAGTTCTCGCCGGAGAACGCGGAAGGACGCGAAGGAAGGGGTCGATCGTGGAGCTGCTTTCGATCGAACAGGGCAGGAGCATCCGCCTGGCAGGTGAGCTGGACATGAGCACGGCGGCCCAGCTCGACGAGGTCCTCGGAACGGCCGTCGAGCACGGGGGGGCCATCACGATCGACCTCAGCGAGCTCACATTCATGGACTCCACCGGCATCGGCGCCTTCCTGCGGGCGGCGGTGTCCCTGCGTGGGCGGGGATGCCTCATCCTGCACGGCGAACAAGATCGCGTTCGGCGGGTGCTGGACCTCGTTCGAGTCGACGGATCGGTTCCGAACATCCACCGCGTTCCTCACGACGTCCCGCTCGACTCGCAGAACGGCTCCGACCCCGAGCGCTCGAAGATCAGCTAGCGTCCGCCGCGACGCGCCCCCACCTCGAACCAGACCCTCTTGCCCGAGCCCTCGAGTTCGACACCCCACGACGTCGCGATCTCGTCCAGAAGGAGCAGGCCCCAGCCGCTGGAGTCCGTGCTGGGCTCGCGCAGATCGGCATCGAACGGTGGACCGGGGTCCGCGACCTCGACGCGGACGTTGCCGTCAGCCACGATCCGCACGACGATCTCCTGCGAAGGATCGAGCTCCGCGTGCCTGACGGCGTTCGAGACCAGCTCGGACGTCAGGAGCTCCGCATCGGCCACCATCACGGCAGGCAAGCCGGATGCGGCGGCCGCGATCGCGGCTCTTGCGAGGCCCGGCGCGGCCGACTCTGGCCGGAGTCGAAGCTCGCTCTGGGATCTCATCGCGTGCGTGCAACCTCGCTTCCAACCCGAACGTGGTTGTACCCAGCCACCCGGCCGCAAACACGTCGTCAGTCCGGTCAGAACGATCCCGTGACGAGCTCACCCGCGGGTTCGTAGGTGCCGATCACGACTCCGGTGGTGGAGACCACGTTGTCGACGAGCTTCAGTCCGGCGGGGATGGCGCCGTCCGCGAACAGGCGCTTGCCCGACCCGATCACGACGGGCGCTCGTCCCAGTAGTTCACCGACCAGCCTCCAAGCGTGAACCCGCCGCTGTCGTCCTCGCCGGGCCCGCCCGGTCCCTGCATGACCCCGTCGAGGGTCAGGAACGTGGTGACCATCAGCCTTCGCATCGCTCGCGTCCTTTCGATCGCCTGAGCCGGTTCGCAGGATCGGGACCGACCGGCGGCCCCGAACTCATCGAGCGCCGTTACCCGGCGGCGACGACCGCCAGGACCTCGTCCGCGTAGCGCTCGAGCTTGGCCGGTCCCACGCCCGAGATCGCGGCGAGGTCGGCCCAGTCCTTGCAACCGCGTTCGGCGATCTCGGCGAGCGTGCGGTCGTGGAACACCACATACGCGGGGACACCGTCCGCGTTCGCGCGCTTGCGGCGCCATTCCTTCAGGCGGTCGAAAAGCGCGCCGCCCCGGCCGACCGAGACCGCCGGACCGCGCGCCGCCCTCGCCCTCGAGGGCGCCGACGGCGCGAGCTCCATCTCGTCCAGGAACGGGCTCGGCCGCGCGCGACCGGCGACGGGCCACGTGAGGAACAGGTACCGACGGGCACGCGTGATCCCGACGTACAGCAGCCGGCGCTCCTCCTCGGGGTCGGCCCTGGCCCGGCCCGAGCGGAACGGGAGCTCGCCGTCGAGCAGTCGCGGCAGGAACACCGCGTCGAACTCCAGCCCCTTCGCGCGGTGGTAGGTGAGCAGGTTCACGCCGCGGCCGCTGTGCTCGGTCGAGAACCGCTCGGCGAGTTCGGCGCCGAATGCTGCCGCCTCGCCACCACCGGCGCGCTCGAACTCGGCCGCGAGCGACCGCATCCGGCCGAGGTCGGACTGACGAGTGACCTCCTCGTCGGCGTCGGGCGTGGCCTCGGGGTCGTAGCCAAGCTTGTCGGTGACAGCCTCGACGGCCTCGGCCACCGAACCGCCGGCGGCGCCCGAGCGCTTCAGCCGCTCCAGGACCGCGCGGGGGCCGGGCCGGCGCAGGAACGCGCCGTCGCGAACCTGGTACGGGATCGCCGCGGCCGCGAACGCCTCCTCGAACGGCTCGGAACGAGCGTTGATCCGATACAGCACCGCGATCTCCTCGAGCGGCACGTCCTCCTCCTGGTGGAGGCGCCGGACCGCCTGGACGACGGCGCCGACCTCGGCCTCCTCGTCGGGTTCGGCGCGTGCGAGCGGCGGCGGTCCCGAGGGACTGGTCGCGCGAAGCGTCTTGCGGAACCCTCCGAGTCGCGTCGCGAGCCGGTTGGCGAGCTCGAGCACCTCGGGCGTCGAACGGTAGTTCTCTTCGAGCCGGACGACCGTCGCGTGCGGGAACCGCGTCGTGAAGCCGAGCAGGTGCGACGGCGACGCGCCGGTGAACGCGTAGATCGTCTGGTAGTCGTCGCCGACCACGCACAGCTCGTCGCGATCCCCGAGCCAGCGTTCGAGCAGGGCGGCCTGGAGCGGGTTCACGTCCTGGTACTCGTCCACGGTGAACGCGGCGAACCGCGACCGGACCCGCTCGGCGGCCTCGGGATGCTCGCCGAACAGCCGCAGCACGAGCCCGAGCATGTCCTCGAAATCGAGCCGCCCCATCGAGCGCTTGCGCCGCTCGTAGCCGTCGTAGACGCGAAGCATCAGGTCGGCGGGGATCGGTGGCTCGTGGACGCCGATCTCGTCGAGGTACCGCCTCGGCGGGATCATCCGGTTCTTCGCCCACTCGATCTCGCCGGCGAGCTCGCGCCGGGGGAGGAACTTGTGCGGCGGCGGGAGCGCGTTCGCGAGCGACGAGATGAGCGGAGCCTTGTGGTCGAGCACCTCGGGGAGCGGCTCGCCGGTGTACGCGGACCACAGCCGCGAGAGCTGCGAGAGCGCGGCCGAGTGAAACGTGCGCGCCTCTACGCCCTCGACGCCGAGCGCCGCGAGCCGGGCCCGCAGCTCCCCCGCGGCCTTGTCCGTGAAGGTCACCGCGAGGATCTGGGACGGCTCGAACGCTCCGCTCCGCACCTGGCACGCGATGCGATGTGTGATCGTGGTGGTCTTGCCCGTCCCCGCACCGGCCAGGATCGCGACCGGCCCTCGGAGCGCGAGCGCCGCCTCACGCTGGGCCTCGTTCAGGCCGGCGAGCACGCTCTCGAGATCGGGCACCGTTTCGGACCCTAACACCGAGGACGGACGGATCGGCGCACGTCCTCGAGCACGTGGGCCCCTTGCTAGCGTTGAGCCACGTGAAAGCCGCCGTGCACGCGAGGTACGGACCGCCCGACGTCGTTCGGATCGTGGACGTCGAGCGACCGACCGCCGCGGCGATCGAGGTGCTCGGCCGCGACCCTCGGGTGCGAGTTGGCCGGCGAGATCGATGCAGTCAGCGGTCCACCTCGCTCGTGCCATGATGAGTGCATGAACGATGACCTCGTGTCGGTGCTGTGGACCTCATCTTTGGTCGAGGCGGAGATCGCGAAGGGCCGGCTCGAAGCGGAGAGCATCCCCGTCCAATTGAAAGGAGAGGGTGCCGACGCCCCGTATCCCGTGGGGCCGGCCGAACTGCTCGTTCCGTCGAGGTTCGAGGAGGAGGCGCGGCGCATCCTTGCGCAGGACGACGACGGCTCCGACCGGTCCTGAGCTGGGCCCGTCGCCGCCTGGGCGACGTAGCGCTCCAAGCACGGGATGAACCCCGGGATGGTGCTCACGAGGCAGCGACTTGCCCCCCGCCTATGGCGGAGGATACTGCCGCGTATGGGCGACCTGAGTTCGCGTGCGATACGTCACGTCTCACGCCTGAGCCTCGGCGAGCGACGGGATCTACTTCGGGACTTGACCGCCCCCTCAATCATCCGAGCGGACGCGATCCGACAGTTCCGTGAACGGCCGGACGGACAAGGAACGGCCGAAGTCCTGACGGATCTGGAGGCGGACGAGATTCTTCGGCGTCATGTGGTGGATGCACTTCGTCGTTCACTTGCTTCGCCCGGAGGCCAACGGGAGCAATAGACACGCCGCGGCCTGTACCACTTTCGCCCCCCGCCCCCCTTCTGTCCGATCCTGGGCAACCGTAGACGCCTCGGTCGATCCGCGTCAGGAGAGGCGAACGACCAGCGGCACGCCGATCGGGGCCGAGCCACGCGGCGATCTGCCGGATCGACCGGATCAGCGACCTGCGGGTCATGTCCACGCCCGCGCCGGCCAGGATCTCGGTAAGCCGTTCGAGGCGCGCCATGACAAAGCCGCGATCGGGATCGGGCATCCTGAGCGCATGCTCGATCTGCTCGAGCGGCAGGCCAGCCTCCGACCTCACCCGGTCCGGCAGCCCGAGCCCCGCGAGCGTCTTCCGCAGCGTGCGGACGGCGTTCCGCGCCTGTCTCGAGTCCGGCGAGACGACCCTCGTTTCCGAAATCTGGATCATCGTTGCACCCCCCGATCCACCATCGTGATCAACCCCATGAACAAGGTCCAAGGGTGCGGCCACCGATCATTCACCGCACGGACCGGCGGCACGGTCTCCTTGTGACCTCGGTCACCCTGCCGGGACGCCGAGTCGATCTCGAGCGGTCTACGCGCGGACGAGGCGGTACACGGCGTTGGCGAAGCGGCGGGCTCGGCGCGGGCTAATGACGCCGCCCGGGAGCTCGACCACGAGCGCGTCGGTGCGTCCCAGGACATGGTTCTGCCAGGACGTCGCCGTCCCGTGCAGCCGGTCGAGGTGGACGAGCGGCAGGCCGACCAGGCGCGCGTAGCGGCGCTCGATCGTGACGTCGCCCGACGCGTCGACGAGCGCGAGCGGCTGATGGAACCAGATGGTGATGTCGGGCTCGATCCGCCGGATCAAGCGCATCGCGATCCGCGTCTCGCGTTCAGACGCTTGACGCCGTCCGGGGTAGTAGCGGCCTCGCGGTCCGGACCGCCAGCGGTAGGGAAAGTTGCGATTCAGGTCGACGCCTCGCGCGTTCTGCCGCGTGTGCGCAGCCCGGCCGTCCGGGTTCAGGCTCGGCAGGATCCACAGGTCGAGGAAGGACCGCGGCCGGCCGGTCCGCAGCCGCTTCGCGATCCGAACCCCTGCGCACTCGTCGCCGTGGATGCAGCCGACCACCAGCACGCGGATCTCGTCGGGATCGCCTCGATGGAACACACGGATCGGCCGGCCGTTGTAGGACTCGCCGAGCAGCTCCCGCTCATCGACGGTCGGCGCCGCCGATGCCGGGAGCGAATCGATGACGGTGATCGCGAAGACCAGCGCGAACGCGATCGAACTCCGCGCGGCTCGAGGTGCTCTCAGCCCCAGAACTTCCACCAGGGGCGCTTCGGCTTGGGGGCTCCCCCTCGCTCCGCGGCCTCCTCGGCGTGGATGCGGTCGGCCTCGTGCGCGAGCTGCTCCCGCTGAGCTTCCTTGTCGAGCTCGTCCCTCTGGGCACCCATGCGCTGGGCTCCCAGATCGCGGCCCCCCTCGCCTCCCGGTCCCTGCATCGACATGGCGTCTCCTCCTCCGATCGGCGATGCAGTCTACGACCGCTCCTCCACTCAGGCCGCGGTGCAGGCGGGGTGCCCGCACTCGCAGGCGTGGGCCTCGTGCGACCCCTCGTTCGTGTGATTACGGCAGTAGTCGCTGCAGAAACCGCCGGGCTTCTCGACCTGGCAGCGGCACAACTCGTGACCGCAGTTCATTCGGACCTCCTCTCCTCGAGGGAACGTGTCCATCGTGCACCATCCCGAACGTAAACGGGCACCCGGGGACGACCGTGGAGGGTTCCTCCGGTATCGTCCGGGCGTGTCCGACCCTTTCGATCTCCTCGTCCTCGGCGACGCGAACCCCGACCTCGTGCTGACCGGCGACGTCGAGCCCGCGTTCGGGCAGGCCGAGCGGCTCGTCGACGAGGCGCGTCTCACCGTCGGCGGTTCCGGAGCGATCGTGGCGACCGGCGCGGCCCGTCTGGGGCTCCGCACGGGGTTCTGCGGCGTCGTCGGCGACGACCCGTTCGGTCGCTTCATGCGCGACGAGCTCGAGCGCCAAGGGGTGAACGTCGGCGGGCTCGTCGTCGACGCGGCCCGGCCGACCGCGGTGACCGTGGTGCTCGCCCGCCCGAACGACCGCGCGATCCTCACCCATGCGGGGACGATCGCGGACCTGCGGACCGAACTGATCGATCCCGCGCGTCTCGCACGCGCTCGGCACGTCCACGTGAGCTCCTACTTCCTCCAGCGAAGCCTCGCGCCCGAGCTCCCGGCGCTGTTCGAACGCGTTCGGGCCGGGGGCGCCACCACCTCGGTCGACCCCAACTGGGACCCGTCTGGGCGGTGGGACGGTGGCCTGCGCGACCTCCTCGGCCACATCGACGTCTTCTTCCCGAACGCGACCGAGGCCTCCCGCATCGCGGGCATCGAGGAGCTCGACGACGCCGTCCTCGCGCTGGCCGAACGCGCCGGCGTCGTCGTCGCGAAGGCCGGTGCCGGCGGCGCCCTCGCGGCCCACGCTGAACGGCTCGTCCGCGCCGCCGCTCCTACGATCGAGACGCTCGACACGACCGGCGCCGGGGACACGTTCGACGCCGGGTACCTGGCCTCGATGCTCGCCGGCGACCCGCTCGAGCGGTCGCTTGCGATCGCGAACGCGTGCGGCGCGCTCTCGACCCGGGCCCTCGGCGGCGTGGACGCGCAGCCGACGATGGACGAGGTCCTCGCGTTCTTCGGGGAGAGGTGACGGCGCTCAGTCCGAGCACGCCAGGCGGGCGTTCCCCCAATCCGCATGATCGAAGGCATTCCCGTCCCCGCCCGGCGTCACCACGAGTTCTATCCGCGAAACGCCCTCGAGGTCGGCCGCGATCGGAACGGCGGGTTGCGGACCGCGCACGATGCCGCTGACGCCGAGGCGCTCGCCATCGCCCCACACCTCGAACACGACCGACCCTCGGTCGCCCACCTCCTCGTCGAGACCTACGTCCGCCAGGAAGAGCGAGCACCGGCCGTCCAGCTCCACCACGATCCGCGAGGGTGCGTGCGCCCCGATCCCGCGGTCGAAGGCCGAGGTCCCGATCACGATCGGCCCACCGTCGTCCGGTGCGCGCTCCCCGTTGCTCCGATCGATCTCTGGTGGGCCCCATCCGTTGCTGACGTCCACCCAGGTGAGGTCGCCAGCGTAGGTGACGGGCTCGGGGACCGACGGGGTCGGCGAGGGCGGCGCCGACGCCACCTCGAACGCGCCCAGGTCGATCCCGCCGGCCTGCGCGCGCGGGTGCCCGCCGAGGTCCGTCGCGCCCGCCGCCGCCAGGAACGCCCCCGCGTCGACCGCGGGCGAACCTGCCCCCAAGGAGAAGTCGTCGGCCGCCGGGTCCATGAACCGGTGGTCGGCGAATGTCGAGTGACGGTCGTTCCCCGACCGCGCACTCCATCGATCGAAGTCGTCGTAGCCGATGCCCTTCCACTGCCACGTGCCCGCGGAGCTGCCGTCGACGGAGAAGTAGAGGTTGTGATCCAGGACGTTGCCGGCGTTCTCGCGGTAATCGTTCTCGACGAACACGTGCCGTGCTCCTGCAACGATGACGTTGTTCGCGATCACGTTGTTCCGCGTGTCGAACTGCACGAGCAGCTCGACCCCGTCGGTGTTCACGACGGTGTTGTTCACGACGACGCAGTCCTCGGTGCTCCCCCTCCGGCGGTCGTAGCCGCCGATCGCGATCCCGATCGCAGTCGAGCCGTAGACCAGGTTGTTGCGTGCCGTGATGTTCCGTGTGGAACGACCCGCGTGTTCACTGGCGAGCTCGATCCCGATGTTCACGTCGTGGATCGTGTTGCCCTCGACCAGGATGTCGCGGCCGCCGTCGATGTAGATGCCGTCGGCGCTCTGGTCGTTGCCGTAGGCGGGGTTGCCGTAGCTGTCGATGTTCCAGACCTCGTTACCGCGCACGATCC
>Ga0307302_10000348_pt1 | contig 20645 bp, 17 predicted proteins | sample ER_DNA_183_FD_194490 | JGI IMG/M metagenome (GOLD analysis project Ga0307302, IMG submission 194490) | Bulk soil microbial communities from the East River watershed near Crested Butte, Colorado, United States - ER_DNA_183 | ecosystem: Environmental > Terrestrial > Soil > Floodplain | place...
GGTGATGCGGCACGTACTTCGTCTGCACCCGGTCCAGCACGAGTTTCCAGCGCGCTCCATCCTGCGTCGCGAACTCGGCGACTCCATCGATGGAATCCCGCGCTGCCCCTTTGTCCCATGCCGTGAACGTGAAGGTGCCCGCCGCCCGCGCCACGTTATCCGAGTAGGGGCCGTTCTTCACCTGCGACTCGAGGCCTTCGCGCTCGTCGCCGAACTGCTGGAGGATCGGAGCGGCGCTGTCGGGGAACGGAAACGGCCCAGGCAGGATCTGGATGACGGGGCCCCCACCCGTCACGCTGATTGCCTTAACGCTTGGCGCGAGCGCACCCATGTTACCCATGGACCCAGACCCCGCATCGTATCCTGATGGGGCCGGACCCGTGGCCGCGGCGACTTTGAGCTCGGTATCCATACCAAGCTTCTTGTGCGAGTCATTCCCCACGGGACAGTACACCTCGTAGGTGCCCGGCTTCAGCGTGAGCGTGAGTGTTGCGCTCGCGCCCGGCTGAATGACGGCGCTCTCCTGCTCGATCCCCTGCCCTTCGATTTCGAGGGCGTGCGGAATGTTTCCAACGTTCTCGACCGTGAATGTCACGGTCCCGGCCGTAATCGACCGCTGCGACAACTCGACCTTCCACTCGGACAGCTTGACGCTGACCGCAACCGGCTTGCCGGGAGTCCCGTGCGCGGGCGCCCCGACGGCGAATGTCAGGGCCGTGAATACCAGCCCCGTAACAGCATGGATCGGTTTCATACGCGATTTGCCTCTCAGAAAAAGGTGTGAAGACATCATCGGGTCACGGTGAGGGCGTACCCGGCCAGCGAAGCGCGCAACGCGTCCTCGCGATCCGCCACTTCGCGCAGTGTCGCCGTGTAGGCCCCGGCAACGCTCCCATCGGGTACGTGGAGCGTAATGATGGCGCCGTTTGCCAGCGTACCTATCACCGCCCCGACGAGCGTTGAGTCATTCACGCGCAGCGTGAACAGTTGCAGCGATCCATTGACCGACGCGCTTTCGAGGGACGGGCCATTCACCTGGAACGTCAGGGCACCGTCGTCGCCGTGCGGCGTCGTGAGTCGTATTACCAACGTTCCGGGCTCCGAGCCGGCGCTCGTCGGTTGGTCCGAGCAGGACACGCTCACGAACAGCGCGGCCACCAGCGCGAGAATCCAGCGCGTGCGAATCATCGATTGCTCCCTTGAAGGACTCTCAGGTATGCCCTGAAGTCGCCGACGTCATAGCGGCCATTGTGATTGCCCACCGCATCGAGGTACTGCAGGTCCGCTGCGCTCAGGCCGCCGGCCCCCAACAGACCCGCGGCCGCGACATCGAACGAAAACGGCGGCGTCACGTACCCCGGCAGACCGCGCTGGCGCACGGCGGCCGGATTCACCTCGAACAGCCGTCCCACCTGTGGATCGATCGCAAACACGCGGGCCAGCGTGGCGCCCGTCGCGTCGCGCCCGAAAGCGACCGCCTGCGGCGCGTCCGGTCCCACGGCGAACGGATCCGCCAGGACCGCGCCCGTCGAGTCGAAGAGTTTGAGAGTTCCGGCAACGGGAGACGGCGCGTAGATGTTGCCCGCGACGTCGAACGCAAACGCCCAGATCAGAAACCCGTCCGTGAGCAGGCGCTCGAACCGGCCGTTGCGCAGCCGCCAGATCTCGGTGCCGTTGGAGACGTATGGCTCACCTGAGGGACCGATGGCGAGCGGCCCGGGCCCGGAACCGCCGATCCCGATGCCGTCGAAGCTGGTCTCGAATTGCCCCGTCGCGTTGTAGCGCCGCAACGAACGATTGCCGACGTCGGTGATCCAGATCCGGCCGTCCGGCGCCACCGCGATCCAGAATGGGAAGATCCCGTCGGTGATGAAGCGCGTTGCCTGCCCCTGCGGCGTGACGCGATACACCCCGCCCGCCAGCGAGGTCGCGAGGAGCTGGCCGGACGCGTCGAACGCGACGCTCACCGGGCTCGGGATTCCGGTCGCGAACGTCGTCACGGCGCCGGCGGTGGAGATGCGTAGAATCCGGTTCCCACTCACATCGCTGACGAAGACGTCGCCCGTGCTGCCGACGGCCAGGCCCAGCGGAATGCCGAGGTTCTCGGCGCGGACCGTGATCGGATCGCCCGGCCCCGGCACGATCGTCCGGACGTGGAGCGTGTAGCGGAATGGATCGCCGAAGCCCAGGACGTTCGCGACCGTCGCGTAATAGGTGCCCGTCGTCGTGATCGAGAACTGCAGCCGGCTGTCGGACCCGATGAAGTCGTTGTTGAAGGCAAGCCGGGTCGTGCCGTCGGGCGCGTAGAGTGCAAGGATCGGATCGCCGACGAATCCGAAGCTCGTGGCGTCGACGGCGAGGTCGAGGGTCGTCCCCGCCTGCGCGGTGATGGCCCAGTAGTCCACGTCGCCCGCCGGTCTCTCGACCACCGGACAGATTTCACCCGTGCCCGAATCCCCGATCGCGACCCGCGTCGCGGTACCCGGCGAGTCGTTGGGCTCGTGCTCCGTCCCCACCGCCGTGCACGTGACGGTGCCAAAGTTGAGCGCGTACCGGGCCTGAGGGCTTCCACCATTTTGCCCGAACGAGCTGAGCAGCACGAAATAGCGGCCGCTCGCCGGCACGCGGAACGAAATGCGGCTGTCGAAGCCGTCGAAGTCGTCGTTGAACGCGAGCACGGTGCGCCCGTCGGGCGCAAAGAGCACGAGCTGCGCATCGAGCGGCGAGCCGAGCACCTGCGCGTCCACATCGACGCTGAACAACTGGCCTTCGGTCAGATCCACGAACCAGACGTCGACGTCTCTCGCGGGATTCAGGACCCCGACGGCTTGATCACCGAGTGCGATGCTGTCGGCCGTGCGGATGCTGTCGTTCGGCTCGCTCTCGGCGATGATTGCGGTGGGGCTTGCCGCGACCCGCGCACTGCGAACGGGATGTACGACATGCGCATCGCGGAGTCGCCGCACCGCTTCCTGCCACGAGCCGGGCCTGGGCGTCTGCGCCCGCAGGGGCGTGGCACCCACCAGCACCAGTACAGCAAGAATCGCGATTCTCATAGCGCCCCCGTCGCAAACACCGCCCGCAGCGTGGCTCCGTCGGTCGGCACGGCGTTTCTGCCCAACCCGAGGGTCCCCCCGATCCGCGCACCGTTCCAGAGGAGCCTGCCCCCCTGGTGCAGCGTCCACGCCGGATCGAAGCCAGCGGCGCCGGAGAGATCGGGAATGACGAGGTCGTAGCCGTTCGCCGAGCCTGCGGCGTACGCCGCGGTCATCATGACGGTCACGAACAGCGTGCTGTCCTGCTGATACGAGATCACCGTGGCACGGTCGTAGTCGTTCTGCGGGACGAAATGCGCGCGCAGGCGCAACGCGGGTGCCGTCGCGACGGTGGTGAACGTGGGCTGAACGAGGAGTGCGCCGAATGTCAGCGTGCGGTCGGTAGGCGCGCGGAAATAGAGCGTCGTCGAGCGCGCGCTGCCTGTGGCCGCGGCGGTGGTGTTGGCCGTGACAACCTGCAGATCACCGGGTCCGAGCTGCGCCTCCGGCAGCGCGAAGTAGGGGCGCGTGACATCGGCCGTCAGATTCGTCGCCAGCGTGACAGAGATTTCGTCGTGGTTCGCCAGCAACCGCGTGCCGGACGTCGCGCTCTCCGCACCGAGCCCGTCGAGGGTCGCATTCGCAACCGCGGGCGCGAACGCCTCGGCCGACCCAAAGTCGAACACGGGGAGCTGAGTGCCATCCGGCACGTCAATGCCTCGCCGCAGGATCATGCGAGTAATGGGGCCGCTGCCGTTGGCTTGCGCGAAGCGCGTGGCAAGGAGGTCACGCGGGCCGCTGGGCAGTGCCTTGAGCTCGAAGGTGCTGTCGACGCTCACGCGGACGCGCGAGCCGAACGATGCGGCAACGAACGCCACCTCACCGCTATCGATCCCGATCGCGGTGCCGAGCAGCGTTTGGGCGATCGCTGGAAAGCAGTGACGTGGATTCGTGTCACCTGCCGTCTCGAGCTCCGCGGCGCTGCCGTAGAGCACCGAAACGATGGTGAAGGCGCCGGAACCGGACACCATCGCGATCGCGCCCCGGTCGGCCGAAAGCTCGGCACGGAACGTCGTGTTGGCTCCGCTCAGAATCGGCTGCGCGTGCGTCCAGGCGCCGTCGCCGTCCTGGAACGCCACCCAGTCCGGTTCGAGGCCGGCGCAATAGGCGACCGCAACGTTGGTTGGTGGAGGTGGGGGCGGTGGTGGTGGCTGCACCGACACGATCGCGTCGGAGCAGGCAGTGAGCGCCGTGACGAGCAACAGAACCGAGAAGCGCGTTGACATGGAGCCTCCGTGAAGGACGGAGGGCAACCTGTCAGGCAGGTATTACTGGTGACTTAAGTAAGCCGCCGTTAATACGTCCTGACGAAAATCGGACATGCGCAATCGCACTTCGACTGCCGTGGTAATGACGAATGGGCTCGCAACGGTCTACCGGCGCTGGGGATCGGGCCGGACGGTCCTGTTGCTCGGTGTCTCCGAGGCTATCGCGCTCGCGCTCGGTGACTCGTTCCGGGTCATCGTTCCCGAGCTGCCGCTCGGTTTTTCGGACTTCGCGGCGGCGCAATGGCTCGGCGACGTGTGCGAGGGCCTGGGGATCGTCGGCGCGGTGATCGTGGCCGAGGCGGCGTTGCGGGATGCAGCGTCGCAATTCGCCAATGATGCGCCCGAGCTAGTGACGGGCGTCATCGTCGTGGACCTGCAGGCGCGCGATGTGGCCGGGATTCGAGCGGCAGTCGAGCGGGCGTTCAGTTAGAATTCTCCGCATGACGACGGCTCCGGCGCCGCGGCCATCCGGTTCGTTTCAAGCCGCGACCGCGAGCCGCCCGGTACAACTCACGACGTTCGTCGGTCGCGAAAGAGAAATCGCGGCCGTGGACGACTTGCTGCAATCCAGTCGCTTATTGACGCTCACCGGGGTCGGCGGCGCCGGAAAGACACGGCTCGCCGCCGAGGTCGCGGCCCGCGTTGCGCTCCGCTTCGAGGCAAGCGGCTGGGTCGACCTGGCGAGCCTCTCGGACCCCGCGCTCGTGCCGCAGGTCGTCGCCGCAGCCCTCGGGTATCGCGAAGAAGGGGACCGCTCGGCGGTCCAGACGATGGTGCACCGCCTGTGCGAGCGGACCACCCTCGTGATCCTCGATAACTGCGAACACCTCGTGGACGCCTGCGCCGAGCTCGTGGAGAAGCTGCTCAAGGGGTGCCCCATCGTCCGCATCCTCGCCACGAGCCGCGAGGCTTTGGGGGTACCGGGCGAGCAAGCGTGGCTGGTGCCGCCACTCTCACTGCCCACCCGTACGAGCCTCCCGGAGGTGCTGAGCTCCGAAGCTGGCAGGCTCTTTCTGGAACGCGCGCGCGCGGCCCTTCCCTCCTTCGTCGTCGATGATTCGAATGCGCCGGCGGTGTCGCAGATCTGCCGCCGGCTGGACGGCATTCCGCTCGCGATCGAGCTGGCCGCGGCTCGAGTGCGCGTGCTCGCGCCCAGGCAGATCGCGGCCCGCCTCGACGACGCCTTCACGCTGCTCACCACCTCGGGCCGCTCGACGGTGCAGCGTCACCGCACCCTGCGGGAAACCATCGACTGGAGTCACGCCCTTCTCACGCCCGCCGAGGCGGAGCTGTTTCGGCGCCTGTCCGTGTTTGCCGGGACGTTCTCGCTCGACGCCGTCGAAGCGATCTGCGAAGGCGACGACGTGCTCGACGTCCTGTCGTCGCTAGTGGACAAATCGCTCGTGGTCATGGAAGCGGCCCAGGGCGAGGCGCGCTATCGCCTGCTCGAAACGCTCCGCCAGTATGCGCAGGAGCGGCTCGCCGCCGCGAACGAAGTTGCCGATACGCGGCATTGCCACGCGCTGTTCTTCACGGAGCTGGTGGCGGCGCGTGAACGCGACACGTTCGGCGGCGCGAGCGAACCCGAGTTGACCGCGAGGCTCGTCGCCGAGGAAGGAAACTTTCGAGCCGCGGGTGACTGGGCGCACGAGACCGGAGACTACGGCACGTCGCTGCGGCTATATGCGGCGCTGCATTGGCACTGGTACGCGCGCGGCCATTTCCGCGAGGGGTGGAACCGGTTGCAGGCTGCGCTCGCGCACGCGGATGAGGCGCCGCCGCTCCACGCGGGGAAAGCCTTCGTTGCCGCAGCCATGATCGCGCGATTGACAGGCGCGCTCGATCAGATTGCGCCCCATGCGGCGCGGGCCGTGGCGCTGCTGCGCGATCAGAACGACCCGTGGCATCTGTCGTATGCGCTGGTGTTCCTTGGCGTCTCGACGCCCGACCCGGCGGCAGCGGAGCGGCTGTTCGTCGAGGCCGTGAGTCTGGCTCGGGAGCATGCACCAGGCAGCGTGCTGCTGGCCTTCGCAGTGTTCTGGCAGGGCATGCTGGCGATGAATCAACACAACCTGGACGTGGCCGAGCGGCTGTTGAGCGAGAACCACGCCATCGGCCGCACGCGGCGCCACCCGCCTTCAATCGCTTTCCCGCTGACGATGCTGGGACGCCTCAAGCTGCAGCGTGGCCAGCTCGAGGCCGCCGCCGCGGATCTGCGGGCGGCCCTGCGGGTTCATGCCGACAATCGCGACGTTTTGGGCTGCTTCTGGTCGTTGGAGGGGTTGGCCCAGCACGCACATCTCTCCGGCCGCCCCGAGCGCGCCGCGCAAATTCTCGCGGGCGTGCGCGAGCAGCGCGACGAGAGCGGCGCTATGTGGTCCTTACAAGAGGAGCAGGAATTCCAGGCCCTCGGCGCGTCGACACCACAGCAGCGCATGACGCTCGCTGAGCTCGTGGAGTATGCGCTCGAGTCGATTCCGCGCGTTGCGGATGCGGAGCCGCCGCCGCCCGTCGCGGCTCCAGCACAAAGTACTGCTCGTACCCTGGCGGTCCGAACACTAGGACCCGTACAGATCCGGGTGGATAGTGTGCCTCTCGTTTGGACCTCGGCGAAGCCTCGCGAGCTGTTGTTGCTGCTCCTGTGCTATCCGGACGGCCGCACGCGGGAGCAGGTTGGACTCGCATTCTGGCCCGATGCCTCGATCGAACAGGTGCGCAACAACTTTCACGTGATTCTGCACCGGCTGCGCAAAACGCTGGGCGGGACGCACTGGGTAACGCTCGCGAACGAGCAGTACGCCATGGATCCGCGGGCCGCGGTGGACTTCGACGCCGGCCGGTTCGAGCACGACGTCACGGCGGGCCTGGCGCGCTTCAAGAAGAACGGCGATGCGGCGCTCCTCGAGACTGCCCTGACACTCTATGGCGGCGACTTCCTCGAGAACGAGGTCGTCGGCGACTGGCATCTCGAGCTGCGCGACCGGCTCCGCCAGAAATACGTGGGCGCTCTTACCGCATTGGGCGAACGGCACATGAAAGAAGAGCGCTGGCCTGAAGCGGTCGACGCCTGGCGCCGCCTCGTGGCGCGCGACGAGCTCGATGAACGGGCCTACCGTGGTTTGATGACCTGTCACGCGAGGCTCGGCGAGCGGTCGCAGGTCCAGCAGCTCTACCAGCGCATGGAGCGGCTACTCGACCGGCAGCTCGAGGCGAAGCCTCAACCGGAAACAACGCAGCTCTATCAGAGGCTCCTCTCGACCTAGCGTTTAAGTGCCCCCGTTAAGTCCCCAGTAAGTCCTCCCCCGCAGGTTTCCTCCCACTCACTACGGGCTCGTCGAGCCCGAACCAGATACGGGAGGATTGTATGCGCAGGATTCAGGGAGTCTTTATCACGATGGTGCTGGCAGGCCTCGCAGCGTGCAGCAGCGCGTACGGGCCTGGCGGTGGAGGCGGCGGTGGCGGCGGTGATGGGAGTCCGGTCGGGTCTGTGAAGGTGGGACCCAACATCGAGTTCGTGAGCCGGCACACCGGGAAGATTCCGGCCATCGACACGATCGCCGTCGGTGCGACGGTAACGTGGACGTGGACGGGCGGACTGGCGCACAGCGTGCGGTCCATCGGGACGCCAGCGTTTACGAGCAGCGGCACGATGACGGGCGCCGGGACGTACTCCGTGCAGTTCAATACCGCAGGGACCTACCGCTACGACTGCATCGTGCATGGCAACGCCATGAGCGGCACGGTCGTGGTGCTCCCCTAGAACATCCCACACTACAAAAGGACAATCACTTATGCCGTACGCTCTCAGCCGTACCATCGCGGGCATCCTCGCGTTCGTCGCGATCGCCGCGTGCAATGACAAGACCGTCACGAACCCCGTGACACCGCCACCTGCACCAACCGTCATATCCGCCACGGGAGATGTCACCGCGAAGGTCGCCGAATTCCGCACCCTGCTAGGCGATCCGTCGAACGGAGGCACGGCGGGCGAGCAGGTGGCCGGGCGCCGCGAAATCTCATGGGACGGGGCAGGCGCCAACCCGTTCAACAACCGCAACGACTTTCCCGCGGCGTTCTTCAACACGAACGTGAAGTCCGGCGCCGTGTTCACGACGCCGGGGACCGGCTTTCGCAACGACAGCCTCAAGTTTGCCGAGGTGAATGCGACCTATGCCGCCGAGTTCAACGCCTTCAGCCCGACGAAGATATTTTCGCCGATCGGCAGCAATGTGATGGATGTGGACTTTCAGGTCGCCGGTCAGCCGACGCCGGCGGAAGTCACAGGTTTTGGGGCGGTGTTCAGTGATGTGGATGTCGCGGACGCTGCGACGATCGAGTTCTTCGACGTGAACGGCCAGAGTCTCGGCCGGATCTCCGCGCCCGTTCGCTCGGACGCCGCCGGCTTTTCGTTCGTGGGCGCCGCGTTCCCGGAAGCGATCGTGGCGCGGGTTCGCATCACGCTCGGTACGGGAATCCTGGGAGCCGCGACGAACGACATCTCTGCCGGCGGTGCTGTCGATCTCGTGGTCGCGGATAACTTCATCTACGGAGAGCCCAAGCACCTTCCTTAAGTACTCGACAAGTACTCGACCCTCCGCACTGGACTCACCAGCGCGGAGGGTCGTGCTTTATTCAGATGACATAGGCGACTTCTCCGTCAAAGGGTTATGGTTTTTCAGCGGTTCGTATGAGGAGAAGCTGGCGGCGAGGTATTACTGAAGACTTAACGTGGAGAAGGGATTCGAAGGAGACGGCCTTGGCGACGTCCTGACTCAGGCGCAACCCGGCCTGTCGATTTCCCCCCGCCCTGTTCGTCGATAGGGTGTAGACACGACGACCCTCAACTGACGATCAGGAGCAGCGACGTGAAGCTCGACATCTATGTCAATTATCCCGGGACGTGCGCAGCCGCATTTCGGTTCTACGAACGGCACCTCGGCGGCAAGATCACGATGATGCGCACGCACGAGGACCGGCCGGATCAGGGGAAGGAAGCGATCCTGCACGCCCGCATCGAGATTGGGGACGCGATCCTCATGGGCGCGGATATCCCGGGCGCCGAGCCGATGCGCAGTGCGTATTTGACGTTGCGGGTGGACAGCGCAACGGAGGCGGAGCGGCTTTACGCGCTGCTTGGCGAGAGTGGTCAGATCTTCATGAAGATGGAGCAAACGTTTTTCGCGAATCGGTTCGCGATGCTGCGCGACCGGTTTGGGACGTCTTGGATGCTGCTGCACGAGGAGGAGTAAGCGACATGTCCAAACTGCGCGTCCACAACTTCGCGATCTCACTCGATGGGTACGGCGCCGGTCCGCGCCAGACGCGAGAGAACCCCCTCGGCGTCGGCGGTGAGGAGCTGCACGGCTGGTTCGTCGTCACGCGCGCGTTTCGCGAGATGGAAGGCAAAACGGGTGGGACGACAGGTCCCGATAACGATCTTGCCAAGCGCGCCGGGGAGCGGGTCGGTGCGTGGATCATGGGCCGCAACATGTTCGGCCCCGTGCGCGGGCCTTGGCCCGACGACACGTGGCGCGGCTGGTGGGGGAAGAACCCACCCTATCATGCGCCAGTGTTCGTGCTGACGCGGCACGCGCGACAGCAGATCAAAATGGAAGGCGGGACCGTCTTTCATTTCGTCACCGGCGGGATTCACGAAGCGCTGCAGCGCGCCAGAGAGGCCGCCAGTGACCTCGATATCCAGATCGGCGGAGGAGTGTCCACGGTGCGGCAGTATCTCGAGGCGCGCCTCATCGACGAGCTGCACGTCGCGATCGCGCCGATCCTGCTCGGCAGTGGTGAGGCGCTCTTTGCGGGGATCGACCTGCCGGCGCTGGGCTATGCGTGCACCGAGCATGTGACGACGCCGGCCGCGACGCACGTCGTACTCGCGAGAAAAGCGTAAGCCCTTGGCGGCGTGCGTAGTCCTGCGTCTGACAGACCTGTTCCGCCGCTGCTGATGCCTCCATCGAGAGTCGATCGCTAACATCACCTCGAGTTAGCGACCGAGTCTTCTCACCGATGGAGAACAGTATGAAACCGACGATCTACGCTACGTTCCTGGCTCTGGCGTTCGCGAGTGGGTGCAGCAACTACAATGCACCAGTTGTCCCGCCGCCTCCGCCGCCACCTCCACCTCCGGTTGCGTTCACGCTGTTCGAGACGCTCGGCGACAGCGTGTCGATCGCCGCAAAGCTGACCGAGTTCCGCACCGCGCTGGGCGGCGGGCTGAACGCACCCAACTCGCCCCCGGCCGATAGCGGGCGGCGCGAAATCAACTGGGACGGCGTACCGGCCGCCTTGACCGATGTCGACACGTTCCCGGCGAACTTCTTCAACGCCAACTCGAAGCGCGGCGCGCTGTACTCGACGCCCGGAACGGGCCTGCGCGTCGACAGCACCGACTTCGCGGCAGTCAACGCCGGGCTCGCCGCCCAGTTCACGGCCTTCTCGGCCAAGAAGCTGTTCATGCCGGTGGGGAGCAACCAGGTCGACGTCACATTCCGCCTGGCCGGCACCGATACGCCTGGCCTGGTGAAGGGGTTCGGCGCCGTGTTCGTGGATGTCGATCGGGCCGGCTCCGCGACGATCGAATACTTCGACGTGGACAGCCAGCGGATCGCCATCGTCAGGGCGCCGAATCACGCAGGCGCCCAGCTGCTGTCATTCACGGGCGCGGTGTTCGAAGCGCCGATCGTTGCGCGTGTGCGGATCACGAGCGGCGACGCCGCGTTGACGGCGACGATCAACGACATCAGCGCCGGCGGGACACAAGACCTCGTGGTGATGGACGACTTCGTCTTCGGCGAGCCGCGCCCGCTCGGCCCGGACGCCCACGTCACCGTGGGTAACGTCTTCTTCCGCAGCGCGCACAACGGCAGCCAGAACCCGGCCGTCGACACGATCGCGGCGGGCGCCAGGGTCACCTGGACCTGGAATGCCGCCGGTTCGCACAGCATCCAGTCGACCGGCATTCCTCCGGAGGTTTTCCGGAACAGCGTCGTCATGAGCGCCGCGGGCAGCACGTACTCCGTGCGGATCTTCCATCCGGGGACCTACGCCTACGACTGCGCGGTGCACGGAGCCGCGATGACCGGCCGGATCGTGGTCAAGTAGCGGCGAAGCCCGGCGCCCTCATTATCATCCGGGGTGGACCAGTCCATGCAATTCAACACCCCTGCCCTCCTGGAAGCGTTCTTCGAACGCTCCCAGGATGGGTTTTTTTTCATGATGCTCGATCAGCCGATCGAGTGGGGACCGAGCGTCGATAAGGACGCGGTGCTGGACTACGCCTTTGCCCATCAGCGCATGACCAAGGTCAACCCGGCGATGGCGCAGCAATTCCGGGCCACGCCGGAGACGCTGATCGGGATGACGCCGGCGGACTTCTTCCGGCACGACCTGGCGGCGGGGCGCCGAGGATGGCGGACGCTGTTCGACGCCGGACACACGCACAGCATCACCAATGAGCGCCGGATCGACGGGTCGACGATGTGGGTCGAAGGCGACTACATGTGTTTCTACGACGCGAGCGGCCGGATCACGGGACACTTCGGGATTCAGCGGGACGTCACCGACCGGACGCGCGCCGCGGAGGAGCTGGAACAGTCGCGCGAGGAGCTGCGGGCGCTCGCCGCGCGGCTGCAGGCGATCCGCGAGGAGGAGCGAACGCGCATCGCGCGCGAGATCCACGACGAGCTGGGCCAGGCGCTCACCGCGCTGAAACTCGACCTCGCGTGGCTCGGCAAACAGTCCCCCAAGAGCTCCAGCACTTCAGGGGAGTTTCGCACCGTCGATCAGTCGATCACCAAACGAATCGATGAAACGATGCAGATCGTGCGCCGCATCGCGAGCGAGCTGCGCCCCAGCGTCCTCGACCAGCTCGGCCTCGAGGCCGCGCTCGAGTATCTGGTCCAGGACGCGACGCGCCGCACCGGCATCACCGTCAAGCTCGACGTCGGCCAGGAGTTCCCCAAACTGCCCGACCAAATCGCGAGCCACGCGTTCCGGATCATCCAGGAGGCGCTGACCAATGTCACCCGCCACGCCAAGGCCACGCGGGTGGACGTGTCGGTGCGCCGCGCGGGGAAGGCGATCATTCTGGGTGTCGCGGACAATGGCGTGGGGTTCGCTCCCGATTCCCTGAGCGGGCTGCGATCGCTCGGTCTCGTGGGGATGCGCGAGCGGGCGCTGGCCTGCGGCGGGGTGTTGCTGGTGCAAGGGAAGCCGGGCGAGGGTACGTCGATCGTCGTCACGATCCCGCTGGGGGAGAGGGCCGCGTCGTGATTCGGATCTTCATTGCGGACGATCATCCGATCGTGCGGCAGGGGCTGCGGCGCATCGTGGAATCGGACCCGGGGATGGCGATCTCGGGTGAGTCGAGTAACGCCGACGAGCTGCTTGCCGGGCTCGATCGCGCCGTGACGGATCTTGTACTGCTCGACGTGTCGATGCCGGGCGGGCCCTTTCTCGAGACGCTGCAGCGGCTCCGCGCCAAACACCCGACGGTGCGCGTGCTGGTTTTGAGCGTGCATCCCGAGGATCAGTGGGCCGTGCGCGCGCTGCGGGCCGGGGCGTCCGGCTATCTCACCAAGGACCACTCGCCCGACAAGCTGCTCGAAGCGATCCGCCGCGTGTATCGGGGCGGCAAGTACGTCAGTCCGACGCTGGCGGAGCACCTGGCGCAGCAGCTCGACGGCGATCTGCAGCGCGCCCCGCACGAGCTACTGTCCGATCGCGAGTTCGAGGTGATGCGGCGCCTGGGCAGCGGGCTCACCGTCTCGCAGATCGCGACCGAGCTCGCGATTTCTGCGAAGACCGTGAGCACCTACCGGACGCGAATTCTCGAGAAGATGGCGGTGGAGACGAACGCCGAGCTGGTACGTTATGCCGCGAGGTACGGGCTCATCGGGTGAAGGGGTGCTATGCGCGACATCCGGGTGGCGACAGTCCAGTTTCAACACGCCGCGGGCGACAAGGCGTACAACTTCGGCCGCATCCGCCACTTCGTGACGGAGGCCGCCCGGGGGGGCGCGCGCGTGGAGCTGATTGCGTTCCCGGAGATGTGCCTCACGGGCTACTGGCACGTGCGCAAGCTCTCGCGCGCGGCGTTCGAGGCACTGGCCGAGCCGGTGCCCGACGGGCCGTCGACGCGCGACCTCCTGGACCTGTCGCGAGAACACGGGATGACCATCGGCGCGGGGCTGCTGGAGCGCGCGAGCGATGGCGGCGTCTACAACGCCTATGTCGTCGCCATGCCGGATGGGGCGTGGGCGGTCCACCGCAAGCTGCACGTCTTCGAGCACCCGAACATTTGCGCCGGGAACCGCTACACCGTGTTCGACACGCCGCACGGGTGCCGCGTGGGCGTGCTGATCTGTTACGACAACAACATCGTCGAGAACGCCCGCGCCACGGCGCTGCTGGGCGCCGAGATCCTGCTCGCGCCGCACCAGACGGGCGGGTGCAACTCGCTGAGCCCGCGCGGCATGAAGCCGATCGACCCCGCCGTCTGGGCCCGTCGCCATGAGGATCCCGCGGCGTGCGAGGCGGAGCTAGTCGGCCCCAAGGGCCGGGCGTGGCTCATGCGCTGGCTGCCGAGTCGGGCGCACGACAACGGCATGTTCCTGCTGTTCAGCAACGGGATCGGCCCTGACGACGATGAGATCCGCACCGGCAACGCCATGGTGCTCGATCCCTATGGGGACGTCATCGCGGAGTCGCGGGCGCTGGGTGACGACATGGTGGTGGCAGATCTCGACGCGTCGGTCCTGCCCACGTCATCCGGCAGGCGCTGGCTCAGGGCGCGCCGGCCCGACCTGTACGAGTCGCTGACGCGTCCGACGGGCCAGGAGCAGGAGACGCGGCGGGTACGGTTCGGCGAGTGAAAACCGGACGGGGGCCTCTAGCCGGGCGCGCTGACGGCCCTATCATTATTACGCCGCCACATCCTTTACCCCGTGAGCTCAAGCCCATGATCACTCGGACGTCTACTTCCCACCGGCTCGCCGGCGCCGCGCTCGTACTCGCAATCCTATTCCCCCTCTCCCGTGGGAGCGGGGGACATCGGGTGAGCACCGGCCCCGTCCCGCCCCCGCTGCTCGCGGGCTTCTCCTGGCGCAACCTCGGCCCGTTCCGCGCGGGACGCGTGTCCGCCGTGTCGGGTGCCATCGGGCACGCCGGCACGTTCTACATGGGGCTTCCCGTGGGCGGCGTCTGGAAAACGACGAGCGCGGGCGAGACCTGGTACCCCGTCTTCGACTCAGTGAAAGAAGCCTCGTCGGTCGGCGCCATCGCCGTGGCACCCTCCAACCCCGACGTCATCTACGTCGGCATGGGCGACCTGATTGCGGGCGGCGGCATCGCCGAGGGCAACGGCGTCTACAAATCCAGCGACGCCGGCCGCACGTGGCAACATCTCGGTCTCGACCTTACGAAACAGATCCCCTCCATCCTGGTCGACCCGAAGAACCCCGACATCGTGCTGCTCGCCGCGCAAGGCGACGTGCACAAAAAGAGCGACACCCGCGGCGTCTATCGCTCGACCGACGGCGGTCGCACATGGACCAAGACGCTCTACGTGGATGACACGACCGGCGCGCAAAAGATCGCCTGGGCCGATGACCATCCCGACGTCTTACTCGCGACGACCGTCCGCCACTACACGGTGTTCCCGACAGGGCAACCGCGCTTCGGTGCTCCGGGAGTCGGGGGCGGTACAGGGGCGGTAGGGGGCGGTAGCCAAACGCATCTCTTCAAGTCCACCGACGAAGGCGTCACGTGGAAGGAAATCACGGGCGGCGGTCTGCCACGGCTCGCCGGCCGCACGTCAGTCGCGATCGCGAACAACACGAACGCGCAGCGCATGTTCCTGATCCAGAACTCCGGCCTGTATCGCTCCGACGACGCCGGCGCCACGTGGCGCCAGATGGACTCGACCGACACGCGCATCCGGAACGGCCAGGGCGGCTACAACTGCGGCGTCTACGTGGACCCCAAGAACCCCGACATCGTCTACACTGTCAACACCGCGAGCTATAAATCCACCGACGGTGGCAACACGTTCACCGGCTTCAAAGGTGCGCCCGGCGGCGACGATCCGCAGCAGTTGTGGATCGATCCCACCAACGGCCAGCGCATGTTATTCGGCTACGATCAGGGCGCCATCGTCACGCTCGACGGCGGACAGACGTGGTCGTCGTGGTACAACCAATCGACGGAGCAGGTCTATCACATCGCGGTCGACAACTCGTGGCCGCCGTTCGTCTACGCGTCGCAACAGGACGCGGGCGCAATTCGCACTCGGCTACGCGGCAACCAGGGCGCCATCACGCCGCTCGACTGGAACCCCGTGCCGGGCTGGGAATGGGGCAGCGAAGCGCCTGATCCGCTGAACCCGAACATCGTGTACGCGAGCGGGATCGGCGTCTTCAAGATCAACTACCCAAGCGAGCAGTGGATCGATGTCAGCCCGCAGCTCGATCCCGGGCTGCACGCCCGCCAATCGATTTCGCAGCCGCTCGCGTTCGCGCCCTGGAATCCGCGCGAGCTCGTCGCCGCCTTCCAGTTCGTGATGACGTCGATCGACGGCGGCGCGCACTGGGCTAAGATCTCGCCCGACCTGGGCTATCCCAAAGACACCGTGCCCACCCCGGATAGTCTGCGCGGCAAGCCCGGGCTGCTCGTGGGCGGAACGATTCAGTCGATGGCGATGTCGCCCGTGAAGCGCGGGGAGATCTGGGTTGGCACCAATACCAGCCTCATCAAGCTGACCCAGGACGAGGGCAAGACCTGGCAGGATGTGAGCATCCCGAACCAGCCGGGCGACGTGCTGGCGATCGAAGCGTCGCACTTCGACGCGGGAGAGGCGTACGTCGTCTTCTCGTGGCACGTGAGCGGTGACTTTACGCCCTACGTCTATCGCACGCGCGATTACGGCAAGACGTGGACGCCGATCACGAACAGCTTCGCGACGGGACAGCCGAGTGGCTCGTTCGCGCGGGTGGTGCGGGAGGATCCGAAGACGCGCGGGCTCTTGTTCGCGGGCACCGAGAGCGGCATGTACGTCTCGTTCGACGACGGCGACCACTGGCAGTCTCTCCAGCTGAATTTGCCGAACACATCGTGCCGAGATCTCGTGATTCACGGCAACGACCTCGTGCTGGGGACGTATGGCCGCGGGATCTGGGTGCTGGACGACATCTCGCCACTCAGGCAAATGGGCGGCAGAGGCGGCAATGGCGGCACGGGTGACGCCACCCACCTCTTCGCGCCCGGGGAGGCCGTGCGTGTGCGCCGCAATGTCGGCAACGACACGCCGTTTCCCCCCGAGGTGCCGCACGCGCTGAATCCGCCGGACGGCGCAATCATTTATTACTCCCTCGCCGCGAGACCCCAAGCCCCAATCACACTCGACGTGCTCGACGCCGCGGGGACAGTCGTGCGACACATGACGAGTGGTCCCATCGAACCGGTAAAGGAAGCGGCGCGGCCGCCTGAGCCGAATTTCTGGATCGCGCCGCCGTTCCAGCTGCCCGCCGAGGCTGGTGGCAACCGGACGAACTGGGATCTGCGGGCCGACGCGCCACCCGTGTTCACGCACACGTTTGAGATCAACGCCAACCCCGGACTCACGCCGCCCTCGCCCCTGGGGCCGCTGGTGCCGCCGGGCGCGTACACACTGCGGCTCACGGTGGACGGCAAGACCTATATCCAGCCCGTCACGGTGGTGAACGATCCGCGCTCACCGGCCACAGTGGCCGACGTGCGCGCGCAGTACGCGCTCGAGACTCGCGTCGTGGCCGCGATGCAGGCGGCGTGGGAAGGCTATCAGCGCGTGGCGGCCGCGCAGCCTCTCGATTCCACGCTGGCGGCGGTTGGCGGTGATCCTACTGCTGGTCGTGGCGGCGGGGGCGGGTTCCGGCCTGGAGGGCCTCCACCGCCAACGTTCGTGGCGGTAAACGCGACGCTTGGCCGCCAACTGAACGCGCTCGAGACCGGTGACCTCGCGCCGACGCCGGCGATGGAGGCGGCGTATGTCGCGGCGTGCAAGGATCTGGCGAAGGCCGTTACGACGTTCAACGCGGTGGTGGCGCAGCATCAGCTCAAGCAGGCAGCGCTCGCGGCGCCGCGCTGCGGAGGCTGAGGGCCTTTGCGGCGTCTTCGCCGTCCGCGCGGAACGCGCGCGTAGCGAGGGATCCCTCGCTTCGCTCGGGATGACATGCTCGCGCGCTCTTTGTAAGAAAAAAGAAAAAGAGAGGGAATAGACCAACAGGGTGCAAGCTGGTACGAGCGACGGGCATGGATTCCGGTGTAGACTTCCTGAAATCCCAGGAGCGACGCAATGGGCACCCCGACAATGGCCGCCCGCGGCGGAGCGATTGCATCGATCAATCCCGCCACCGAAGAAGTCATCGCGACATTCGAGCAGTTCACTCCCGCGCAAGTCGAGCAAGCATTGGCCGAGGCCGATGCGGCGTTTCGCCAATGGCGCGAGCAGAGTTTTGCCGAGCGATCACGAGCGATGTGGCGCGCGGCAGAGCTGCTGCGGTCACGTAAGGAGCGTTACGCCGGCCTGATCACGGCCGAGATGGGGAAGCCGATCACGCAGGCCGAGGCCGAAGTCGAGAAGTGTGCGTGGGTGTGCGAGTACTTCGCGGACAACGCCGAGCGCTTTCTCGCGCGGCGGCCCGTCCAGACCAACGCGAGACTCAGCTACGTCGCGTTCGAGCCGCTGGGTGTGGTCCTCGCGGTGATGCCGTGGAATTTCCCGTTCTGGCAAGTCTTCCGCTTTGCCGCGCCGACGCTGATGGCCGGCAACACAGCCGTGCTGAAGCACGCCTCCAACGTTCCGCAGTGTGCGCTCGCCATCGAGGAGGTGTTCCGCGATGCCGGCTTCCCGCGCGGCGCGCTGCGGACCGTGCTCGTGCCCGGTGGCGCGGTCGAGGCGATCATCGACGACCCTCGCGTGCGCGCGGTGACGCTCACCGGCAGCAACGCGACGGGCGAGAAGGTGGCGGCCGCGGCGGGTCGCGCGATCAAGAAGACCGTGCTGGAGCTCGGCGGATCCGACCCCTTTGTCGTTCTGGACGACGCCGATCTCGGGGCCGCCGCGGCGATGGCGGTGCGCAGCCGGTTCCAGAACGGCGGCCAGTCGTGCATCGCCGCGAAGCGCTTCATTGTGGTCGCGAGTGTTGCCGAGGAGTTCGAGCGCCGCTTTGTCGAGGGAATCGGCAAGCTCACGGTGGGTGATCCGACCGATCGCAGCGTGGACGTTGGTCCGCTGGCGCGCGCCGATCTCCGCGACACGGTGGACCGCCAGGTGCGCGAGTCCGTCGCGCAGGGCGCGCGCGTGGTGCTCGGCGGCGCTCCCCGGTCCGGCCGTGGGTACTTCTACCAACCAACCATGCTCGTCGTAGGTCCTCACCCCCTGGCCCCCTCTCCCGTCGGGAGAGGGGGAATGTTCGACATGCCAGCGTGGCGGGAAGAGACATTCGGGCCGGTAGCGGTGCTGGTGCGCGCGCAGGACACGGACGCGGCGATCGCGCTCGCGAACGACACGATCTACGGCCTCGGCGCCAATCTGTGGACGCGCGACCTCGCGCGCGCGCAGCTGCTCGCCTCACGCATCGAAGCCGGCTCCGTGTTCATCAATGGTATGGTCGCTTCCGACCCACGCCTGCCGTTCGGCGGCGTGAAACAGAGCGGCTATGGGCGCGAGCTGTCGGAATTCGGCATCCATGAGTTCGTGAACATCCAGACGGTGTGGATGAGCGACGGAGATGAGCGCGTGTCGGTACCGAGCGCGGGGGGGGAGTAACGACGCTCAACGGCCTCAGCACCCCGCATCCAAATGCCAGCCGGCATTTTGCCACACGCCGTTCCGCCAGACGAAGACCTCGGTGGCCCGGCCGCGTACTATGGACTTGCGGCCCTTCTGTTCCAGCTCCGCGACGTAGGTCGAGTACAGGATCGCCACGTCGCCGTAGACTTGCTTTTCGGTTCTCGGAAAGTTGAGGCTGACCAGTTTTCCGCCGCCGCGTGCAAACGCCGCGGCGGCCGCGAGCACCGCGGACCGATCCTGCCACGTCGTATCACCGTTGGTGATCGCGATGACGCTGTTGGGAAGGAGCAGCTCGAGGCGACTGCGGTCATTGGTGAACCACGCCTGCCAAATCGCCTGCCGGTCCTCGAGCAATCGCGCCAAGCGGGGGTCGTCTGGCGTGCCGCCACTCGGGCTGCACGAGGCGATGAGGACCAGCATTGCGGCAGCTGCGGCGCGGGTGACCCAACGACGTTCGAACGCTGTTTCAATCGAATACACGAGACCTCCTCGAGGGGATGATTAGTGCGACGGCGTGAAAGATCTAACTTCAGGCAAGAACGAGCGCATGGCAAAGGGCGTCGGTCCATGGCTGCGGGGTCCGTTGTCCGTGCGCTGAAGCGCCGGCTCGGCGAAGACGCGAGCCCTGAAGGGCTCACCCCGTCCTTCAGGACGGGCGAAGTGGCCGAGCCGGCCCTTTAGGGCACGGTTGCTCGACGGGTTGGTGCGCTATCGGTTCGGGGAGAATGCCGAGCTGATGGGCGCGTGGGCGAGCGCGCGCAATGTGGAGGGGCCGTTTCGGTCGAAGGCCGAGCCGCCGGCGGGTGGTGTGACGGCTGCGATCATCAAGCCGGCGGCATGATGACCTCACCCCCTGTCCCCTCTCCCTTCGCTGCGCTCAGGGCAGGCTCCGTCGGGAGAGGGGGCACGCCGGTGGTGGAGAAGGAAGGGCGCGGTGGGTGGAGGGTCACCTGCCGCGCCTTTGTGTTGTGTGAACCGTGCCGGGTTGGGTTTCTTCCCGTGCCCTGAAGGGCCGGCTCGGCGAGAGCGCGAGCCCTGAAGGGCTCATCGCGCCCTTCAGGACGCGCGAAGTAGCCGATTCCGGCCCTTTAGGGCACGGCTGCTCGACGGACTGGTGCGGTATCGGTTCGGGCACAACCCCGGGCTGATGAGCGGGTGGGCGAGCGCGCGCAGCTTGGGCGAACCGGTGCGGTCGAAGGGCGAGCCGGAGGTTAGTGCCGAGAACGCGACGGGGGATGTGAAGCTGGTGGCGTGATGGCCTCACCCCCTGTGGATGAAATTGAGGCGCGGTGGGTGGAGATCACCGTCGCGCCTTTTGGTGCGATCAAGCGTCTCTGGAGATGGCACTAGTTAACGCGCTTTCAATCCTGTCCCACACAGATCATCATCACTACTGTTCAGCTTCTTGAAACTCCTTGAGACGTAGAAATAATCTTGCGTCGC
>Ga0307302_10000350_pt1 | contig 20620 bp, 21 predicted proteins | sample ER_DNA_183_FD_194490 | JGI IMG/M metagenome (GOLD analysis project Ga0307302, IMG submission 194490) | Bulk soil microbial communities from the East River watershed near Crested Butte, Colorado, United States - ER_DNA_183 | ecosystem: Environmental > Terrestrial > Soil > Floodplain | place...
CGAGCACGACTGGGCGAAGCTGGACGGCGACACGGCGACCATCGGGATCACCTGGTACGCGCAGGACGCGCTCGGCGAGATCGTGCACTTCGAGCCCCCGGTCGAGGGAAGCTCCGTCGCCAAGGACGAGAGCTACGGAGAGGTCGAGTCGGTGAAGGCCGTATCCGACCTCGTCTCGCCGCTCTCCGGCGAGGTGACCGAGGTAAACCAGGCAGTCGTGGACGAGCCCGAGAAGATCAACGAGGACCCCTACGGGGATGGCTGGCTCATCAAGGTGCGGCTCTCGGATCCCTCGGAGGTCGATGGGCTTCTCGACGTGCCTGCCTACAAGGAACTGCTCTCCGAGTGAGCTACCTTTCCCTCACGGATGCCGACCGCGAGGCGATGCTCGAAGCGATCGGCGTCTCGTCCGTGGACGAGCTCTTCCGAGACATCCCGAAGAGCCTTCGCCTCGACCGTCCCCTCGCCCTGGAGCCGGCGCTTACGGAGCAGGAGCTCGTCGAGCACCTCTCCGAGCTGGCGGCGAAGAACGTGTCCGTGTCGGACGAGCTCTCGTTCCTCGGGGCGGGGATGTACGACCACTACGTTCCCGCGGTGGTCGACGCGATGCTCGCGCGCGGCGAGTTCCTGACGGCCTACACGCCCTACCAGCCGGAGATGAGTCAGGGCGTCCTGCAGGCCATCTTCGAGTACCAGACAGTGATCTGCGAGCTGACCGGCATGGACGTCTCGAACGCATCCGGCTACGACGGAACGACCGTTGCCGCCGATGCCTGCTACGTCGCCAAGCACGTCACCGGGCGGACCAAGGTCGTCCTCGCCGAGACGTTGAATCCGCAGACACGGCAGGTCGTGAAGACCTATGCGCCGGGGTTCGGGCTCGACGTCGTCGAGGTACCGCATCGCGACGGGGTCACGGACCCGGACGAGCTCCGGCGCGCCGCGGAGGATGCCGCGTGCGTCATCTTCCAGCAGCCCAACTTCTTCGGCTGCCTCGAGCCGGCCCCCGAGCTGGCTGCAGCGGCCAACGAGGCCGAAGCGCTCGCGGTCGCCCATGTCGATCCGCTCTCCCTCGGTGTTCTGGAGGCACCGGGTGCCTACGGGTGCGCGATCGCGATCGGCGAAGGCCAGGGCGCGGGAAACTACCTCTCCTACGGCGGCCCGCACTACGGCTTCTTTGCAGCCAGGAAGGATTTCATCCGCCGGATGCCTGGCCGGATCATCGGCGAGACGACCGACCTGGACGGCAAGCGCGGATTCGTCCTGACGCTGCAAACGCGCGAGCAACACATCCGCCGCGAGAAGGCGACCCACAACATGACCACCAACCAGACGCTCCTCGCCTTGGCTGGCCTGATCTATCTGAGCTGGCTCGGCCCGCAGGGGCTCAGGGAGGTGGGCGAGACCTGCATGGGCCTCGGGGCCTACGCGAAGGAGCAGCTCGGGCTCCAACCGGTGTTTCCAGATCAGGCAACGTTCAAGGAGTTTGCCGTCCGTGTCGGACGGAGCGGCCAGGACGTGGTCCGCGCCGCCCGTGAGCGCGGCATCCATCCGGGATATGCGCTTGGCCGCGACTACCAGGGCTTGGACGATGCCCTGCTCGTCTGCGTGACAGAGAAGCGGAGCACCGCGGACATCGATCGTTTGGCCGCCGTCTTGCGAGAGGTCTCGGCGGCGTGAAGCTGATCTTCGAGAAGTCCCAATCCGGGCGCCGCGCCTCGAGCGTGCCGCGTTCCGATGTGCCCAAGGTCGACGTCCCGGAAGGGCTCCGGCGCGAGCGGCCTCCGCGCCTGCCCGAACTCGCCGAGCCCGAGGTCGTCAGGCACTTCACGGCGCTCGCCGATCGGACCTTCGGCGTCGACACGGGCTTCTATCCGCTCGGCTCGTGCACGATGAAGCACAACCCGCGGGTGAACGAGCGCGTCGTCATGCTGCCGGGCTTCCGCGATCTGCACCCACACCAGGAGGAGGAGGGATCGCAGGGCGCGCTCGAGCTGATGTGGCGGCTGCAGGAGATCCTCGCAGAAGTGGCGGGGCTTGACGCCGTCTCGCTCCAGCCTGCAGCCGGTTCTCAGGGCGAGCTCACCGGGCTCATGCTCATGCGCGCCTACTTCGCGGACCGGGGCGAGGGCGAGCAGCGGACGACCGTGATCACCGCGGACACGGCTCATGGCACGAACCCGGCGAGCGTGACGATGTCGGGCTACCAGCTCAAGAAGGTCGAGACGGACGAGCGCGGGAACCTCGACCTCGACGACCTTCGCGCGAAGGTCGATGAAAGCACCGCCGGACTCATGCTCACGAATCCCTCGACGCTCGGGCTCTTCGACGAGCACATCGAGGAGGTCGCGGAGATCTTCCACGACGCGGGGGCGCTCCTGTACTACGACGGCGCGAACCTGAACGCGGTCTGCGGCATCTCGCGCCCCGGCGATATGGGCTTCGACATCATCCACTACAACCTCCACAAGACCTTCTCGCAGCCGCACGGCGGGGGCGGGCCCGGCGGTGGGCCGGTGGCCGTGCGGGAGATCCTCGAGCCCTTCCTACCCGCGCCGACGATCGTCCGGGAGGGGGATGAGTTCAGGCTCGACTACGACCGACCGAGGTCGATCGGCAAGGTGCGCGGCTTCTGTGGGCCGTTCGGCGTCTTCGTGCGCTCCTACGCGTTCATCCGCGCGTACGGGCCGGGGCTCCGAGCCATGTCCGAGGCCGCCGTCCTGAACGCGAACTACATGCTGGCAGGTCTCAGGGACGTCTACGAGCTTCCGTTCGACCGCCTCTGCATGCACGAGTTCGTGCTGTCGGCACGCGGCCTGAAGCGGGAGCACGGCGTTAGCGCCCTCGACGTGGCCAAGCGGCTCATGGACTACGGATTCCACCCGCCGACGATCTACTTTCCGCTGATCGTGCCCGAGGCACTCATGATCGAGCCGACGGAGACGGAGGCAAAGGAGACGCTGGACGACTTCGTCGAGGCCATGCGGTCGATCGTCCGGGAGGCCGCCGAGGACCCCGGCTTGGTGAAGGATGCGCCCCACAGCCGGCCCGTTCGCCGGCTGGATGAGGTCAAGGCTGCGAAGCGCGCGATCGTCAAGTATGGGTTCGAGGAGCACCCCGACCTGTCCGGCCAGCCCGCCGCGGGTGAGGCGCTCGAGGCACAGAAGGGCGGTTAGCTAGATGGTCGATCGACAATTACCACACCCGTGGCTGGCGGCCCATACGCTGCGCCAGGCCGCACCCTCGCCCTTGTCAAGGCTCCTGGCCTTGCCTGCGGGCGATGGCACACCCTGGCTTGGTCTGGCCCGCCCCCGCGGGCATGTCAATTACCGACCAACCATCTGACATGCGCCGGCTCGGGATTATCCACCGTTGGGACGGCGCGCCGGGCGCGGACTGGTATTCGTGGCTTCGGGACGAGCTGCGCGCGCTGGATCCGCCCCCATTCGACGCGATCGGGATTCCGGAGCTGCCCGACCCGGGTACGCCGCGGCCCGAAACATGGGTGCCCGCGCTCCTGGAATGGCTTGGAGACGACCCACGGGATCGGGCTGCGACGGTGCTCGTCGGCCACAGCGTTGGGTGCCAGACGATCGCCAGGGCGCTCGCCCAGGGCGGCCCTCCGGTCGAAGGCTGTCTGCTCGTTGCACCCTGGTTCTGGCTGGACGAGGACGAGCGGGACGAGACGAGCGAGCTCTGGGCGACGCCGTTCGACGACGCTGCCGCACGTGCCGGAGCCGGCAAGGTCGTTGCCCTGCTCTCGACGGACGACCCCTACACGTCGGACTGGGAAGCCAACGGCCGGGCATGCAAGGAGCGACTCGGGGCGGAGGTGGTCGTCGAGCAGGGCGCGGAGCACTTCACACGCGAGCGCGAGCCGAAGGTGCTCGAGCTCCTCCTGGAGCGGTTCGGGCGCGCTGCTGGCGACCCGGAAGCCTCCGCGCCGTGATGCGCCTTTTCCGGATCCCGTTCTCCACGAACGTCGAGCGCGTCACGCTCGCCCTCGCCCACAAGGGTCTCGAAGCCGAGCCGGTCGACGTCGAGCCGGACGACCGAAGCCCGGTCGTCGCCGTGAGCGGCCAGAGCCTCGTGCCGGTGCTCGAGGACGAAGGCCGTGTGGTCTCGGACTCGACGCACATCCTCGAGTACCTGGAAGAGCGCTATCCCGATCCGCACCTGTACCCGAGAGACCCGGCCCGACGTGCCGAGTGCGTCGTCTTCGTGGACTGGTTCAACCGGGTCTGGAAGGGGCCACCGAACGCGATTACGGACGCCCTCGCCGGGCTCAATCCCGACCGCACGCGGATCGCGGAGCTCGGAGCCGAGATGGCCGCATCGCTTGAGGTCTTCGAGGGCATGTTGACCGGCCGTGAGTACCTCCTCGGCGAGTTCTCGGCCGCCGATTGCGCCACGTTCCCGTTCCTGAAGTACGCCCTTCTCCATGATCCCCAGGACGAAGAGCCCTTCCACCGCGTTCTGATCGAGAATCTGCCCCTCGGCGTCACCCACCCACAGATTGGCGCCTGGATCCGCAGGATGGACGAGCGCCCGCGCGTGCCCGCCTAGGCGAGCGCCTTCCGCCACACACTCGGGACCGGGCCGGCGAGATCGATCGACTGGGCCCCGAGGAAGGTGCCGAGCTCCTCGAGCGCTTTGAGCACTGCCCGGCCGGTCTGCGGCCCCTGACCGGGCTCGGCGTGGACCGCGTTCACGACCAGGCGCCGTTCCTGGCGGTCGAACGCTGGGTCGACGCGACCGATCAGCGTGTCTCCGTGCAGGATCGGAAGCACGTAGTAGCCGTATTCGCGCTTCGCTTTGGGGACGTAGATCTCGATGCGGAACCGAAAGCGGAAGAGCTGCTCCGTACGGGCCCTGTCGGCAATTAGGTTGTCGAAAGGGGAGAGGAGCGTAGTGCGTGGCTCCCAGGTCCCTCTTCTCAGTGTTTCCAGGAGCGGGACGTCGTCCGCGTGCAGGTACCACCTGCCGGGCCACGGCTCGTCGTCTCCGATGATCTCCGCCTTCACGAAGCGCCCGGCCCGCACCAACCCGCGCAGAGCGGTCTCGAGACCCGGATACCGGCCGCGGACGAAGTGCTGGGAGATGTGCCGCTTCGTAGCGATGCCCAGCCCTCGTAGCGAGCGCTCGGCGGCCAGTGAGACGGCCTCCCGAACCGAGAGACGAGGCCGTGCGGCCCTCTGCTCGGGCAGCCAGCGCTCGGACAGATCCCAGACTCGCGACTGACCTTCCCGTCCGACGACGGCGATAGAGCCGCACATCCACAGGTAGTCGAGCATGCGAGTGACCTCCATACCCTCCGTCCAGCCCGTGGAGCTCCAGGGCACGGCCGCCCTCCCTGAGAAGTCGCGGGCCCGGAGCGGGCCGCGCTTTCTCAGCTCAGCGAAGATCTGGCGCCGGAGAGTGGCGTTGGCTGCCACCCAGTCGCGCAGTTTCTGATGGCGCTTGGGATAGCCGCGCATCAGGGTCGCCTCGTGAATCGGGTAGTCCGAGGTGGGGACGATCGAGGCCGCGTGCGCCCAGAACTCGAAGAGCTCCCGCCGGCCCCAGAGCAGCGAGTCGAGGACGGCCGGATCGTAGTTCCCGAGACGGCTTCGGAGGACGAGTTGATGCGTTCGTGCGACGACGTTCACCGGGTCCAGCTGCAGGCACCCGATATCGCGGACGAGGTCGAGGACGCCGGCCTCGTCGGACGTCGGCCGTGCGCCCGCAAGGTGCTGGCAGGTGATGGCCAGGCGTTGCGCCTCGGTCTGCGTGAGGCGGAGGGTCAGGCGCCGACGATGAAGACGGGGGTGCCGGTATCCACGCTCGTGAAGAGCGACTCTGCGTCCGGGATCCTCATCCGTATGCACCCGTGCGAGGCCGAGTAGCCGATCGAGGCGGCATCGGGGGTCCCGTGGATCCCGACCCCGGGCGCGGTGAGGCCCATCCAGCGCGTGCCGAGCGGGTTGCCGGGTCCGGGTGGGATCGGCTTCGCGTCCTTCGCCCACTCGCTGTCCGGCGGCAGCCACCATGGGTTCCGCTGCATGGTGACGATCTCGAAGGTCCCGAGCGGCGTCGGGTACTTCGACTGTCCGGTCGCGACGCCGAAGGTGCGCACGAGTGAGTGGCCGTCGTAGAGCGAGAGCCGGTTGGAACCCCGGCGGATCACGATGATCGGCCCGTAGTTCGCGGTGGTCAGCTTTGGCTGGATCGCCTCGAGCGGCAGGGCAATCTGCGCGCCTCTCCACGTCGATCGCAGGGCTTGCACGATGTGGCGGACGAGCGTCTTCTTAGCCACCTGCTGACCCGGCTTCGCCTCGGTGAAGGACGGAGCGAGCTTGGAGAGACCGACGAGTTTCGCGTCGACCGCCGGCCGGTGGTACTTCCGGTCGAGCCGGGCGGCGAAGCGGCGGACGGCAGCGCGGTCGACCTCGACTCGAAGCTGAATCTTCTGTCCGCGCTTCGCGTCGACGGCGCGCACAATCGCGTCCTGGATCGTCGCGCTCGCGCCGAGCGCGGCGGGTGACGCGTGCCAGATCTTGTCGTTGTGGAAGACGCGGATCGGCTCGTCGAAGCGTGCTTCCACCTTGGCGCGGGCGGGCTCGAAGGTCAGCCCTCCGACCGTTACGCCTCCGACCGTGACGCCGTGCGGGATCTGCGGCAGCGGGACGCCTGCGGCGGGCACGGCGGCGCCGAAGGCACTGGCAACGAGGATCGTGGCGAGAATCCGGTGGACCACACCGGCATGGTAGGCAGAAACTTTGACGCCTTGAAGTTGGGCAAACCGTAGAGCTCCCTAGCCGGTCGCTCAGACCTCGCGGTAGCGAGCGCGGGCAAGGCAGAAGACGCCGTAGGCGAGGAGCCCCGCTGCGACGACCCCGAGCAGGGCATCGCCGTACGCCTGCGCTGCAAGCTTCTGCAGGGCGCCGTCGATCCCGATCGCCTCGTCCGGGTCGTATTCGAGCGCCGCCTTGGCGAGGAAGATCCCAACGAGGCCGAAGACGATTCCCCTGGCCACGTGGCCGACGAGTCCGGTCCGCCGGATCCAGCGGCGGCCGGGCTCGGCCATCTCCTCCGTCTTCATGTCCTTCAGGAACCGGCCTGACAGGCCCTTGTAGACGTTCCAAACGCCGTAGCCCAGGACTCCGAGGCCGACCGCCGTCACGAGAGCGACGCCGCCTGGCCAGTCGAGCACCACTGCGGCCGCCTTCTCTTGCTTGTTGCCGCTGCCCGAGCTGCCGGCATGGACGATCGCTCTACCCAGGAGTACCCGCGCGCAACCCAGGCGCGCCTACTCGCGGATCTCGAGCGTCTGAACGCCTCCGAGGTCGATCCAAGTGCGACCGGGTCCGCGCACGATGCGAAAAAGGACGCTCGAGCACGTCCGGCAGCGGACCACCGTTCCAGGCGCACGCAGGTAGACCACTGCTTCGGCGATGGGACCCGTCGCCCCGCACGCCCTGCAGACCACCGTCGAGACGGTCATCTCGATCCCGAAGATCTCGAGGAGCTCGCCACCGATCGCGTTTCCGTCCAGGCCAACCATCTAGATGGTTGGTCGGTAATTGGCGTGGCCGCGGGGACGGACCAGACCAAGCCAGGGTGTGCCATCGTCCGCAGGCAAGGCTACAAGCCTTGACAAGGGCGAGGGTGCGGCCTGGCGCCGTGTTTGGGCCGCCATCCGTGGGTGTGGTAATTGTCGATCAACCATCTAACCCCCCGTCGCTCCAAAGCGCTCTGTCCTGATGCTCGCCGGCGCATACCCGACCTCGACGAGTCCATCGGCCGCCGTCTCGACGAACGACGTCGGCCCGCACACGAACGCCCGGGCCGCCTCCTCGGGCGGCCAGGCAACGTCACGCAACATTTCGACGTCGAGGCGACGGGCGTACCCGGTCCAGCCAGGCGGCTGCGTGCGAGTCAGCGTGTGGACGACCTCGACGCGCGTATCCTCGGCCAAGCGCTCGAGCTCATCCTGGTAGATCACGTCCTCCCAGGCACGCGACGAATAGAGAAGCCGTGCCGGCACGTCGCTCCCGGACGCCGCACGGTGGCGGAGCATCGCCATCAGCGGGACGACGCCCGAGCCGCCCGCGACCAGCAGGAGGGGGCAGTCCGTCGAGGCCTCCCAGACGAAGTACCCGCCGATCGGACCGCGGATCTCGAGTCCGTCGCCGGCCCGAAGCTCGTCAGCGAGGTATGGCGACACCTCGCCGTCGTCGAGGCGCTCGACCGTGATCGCGAGAGGCTCCTCCGGCGCCGAGGCGATCGAGTAGCTTCGCTGCGCCTGGTAGCCGTCCTCGGCGGTCAGGCGCACGTCGAGGTGTTGGCCGGCCCGGTGTCCCGACCAGGCCGGTGCGTCGAGGACGATCGTGACAACGCGTGAGGTCTCTCGAACGGAGTCCGTGACCTCGGCGACCTGCCACGTCAGTCGCCCCAGTACCGCTGTTCCTGCCACGGATCGCCACGAAGGTGGTAGCCGTTCGACTCCCAGAAACCAGGTTCGTCCTCGTCGCGAAGCGCGAGGCCGCGCACCCATTTGGCGCTCTTCCAGAAGTAGAGGTGTGGGACGAGGAGTCGTGCCGGTCCTCCGTGCTCGGGCTCGAGAGGCTCCCCGTCGAACGTGTAGGCGACCCACGCCTTGCGGTCGGTCACGTCCTCGAGCGGCAGGTTCGTCGTGTAACCGCCGTCGCAGAATGCCACGACGTACGAGGCGTCGTAGTCGAGTTGGGCGAGCAGCGTGTCGACCGAGACTCCCTCCCAGGTCGTGTCGAGTTTCGACCACTTCGTGACGCAATGGATGTCCTTCGTGATCGTCTCGCTCGGAAGGTCCTGAAACTCTTCCCAGTTCCAGGTGACGGGCTCGGCGCCGCCCTGGATCGAGAAGGTCCATTCGGCGAGCGGCGTCCGAGGGGTCGGGCCGGCCGAGAGGACTGGGAAGTCGTCGACGAGGTACTGACCGGGGGGAACCCGGTCGCCCTGCCCGTCGTCCCGTCGCCGGCCGCGGAAGCCGCGTGAGACGAAGCTCATGGTGATGTTCCTCCTTCCAGCGACGAAGCCACGGCCAGCTGTCCGCAGGCTGCAGCGATGTCGCGCCCACGCGTGAGCCGGACCGTCGCAGGCAGGCGCGCGCGGTCGAGAACGTGCTTGAACGCCGCGATTGTGTCACGGCTCGATCCCTCGTACATCCCGGTCGGGTTGTAGGGAATCAGATTCACCTTGTAGACCTTCGGATCGAGGAGGCCGGCGAGTGCGGACGCGTGCGAGACGCTGTCGTTGACGCCAGCGAGCATGACGTATTCGACGAACACCTTCCGGTTCGCCCGCCGGTGGTGCTCGTTGCAGAGTGCGAGGATCTCGGCGAGCGGGTAGCGGTCGTTGACCGGCATGATTCGGCTTCGGAGCTCGTCGTCGGGCGCGTGCAGCGAGAGCGCCAGGCGAATCGGCTCCTCCACCTCCTCGACGAAGCGTCGGAGCCCCGGAATCCAGCCGACCGTCGAGATCGTCGTCCGGCGGGGCGTGATGCCGAGGTCCGGGAGCCGTCGCGCGGCTGCGAGCACGTGGTCGAAGTTCAGCATCGGCTCGCCCATGCCCATGAAGACCGCATGGTCGACGCGCTCGAACCGGCGAAAGTAGAGCGCCTGATCGAGTATCTCCGAGGCCGTGAGGTTCCGGCCGAAGCGCATCTGGCCGGTGGCGCAGAACGTGCAGGTGAGCGGGCAGCCTGACTGGCTCGAAAGACAGAGCGAACGGCGTCCATCGCGGTAGCGCATGAGCACGGCCTCGGCCGCGTGTCCCTCGCGGGTTCGGAAGAGCGCCTTCACCGTGCCATCGTTGCTCCTCGCCTCGGACTCGAGCGCAAGCGTCGAGAAGGGCACGGCCTCAGCGAGCTCCGCCCGGAGACCCGCCGGAAGGTTCGTCATCTCCTCGTAGCCCGCGGCTCCCCGCGCGGCCCAGGCCCACACCTGACCGGTGCGGTACCGCGGTTGCTCGCGCTCGGCGAGCGTCTCTTCGAGGAGGGGGAGATCCACGGTTTTGACAAGGTACCCGGCGTGCGCCAGGACATCGTCGTGCGAGGCCTCACCGAGGCCGATTGGCCCGCGATTGCGGCGATTTACCAGGAGGGCATCGACACGAGGCTCGCCACATTCGAGACTGCGTTGCCGACGTGGGAAGGCTGGAACGACGGGCAGCTGCCCGGGCATCGGCTGGTGGCAACGTCCGGGGACGAGGTCCTCGGCTGGGCGGTCCTTCGGAGCGTCTCGAAGCGACCGGTGTACGCCGGTGTGACCGAGGACGCGGTCTACGTCGCCGCGGCGGCGCGGGGGAAAGGGGTGGGACGCCGGGTCCTGCTCGCGCTCGTGGAGGGTGCGGACGCGGCGGGCATCTGGACGGTGCAGGCGGGGATCTTCCCCGAGAACGAAGCTAGCCTTCGGCTCCACGAGAGCTGCGGCTTTCGCCGGGTCGGCGTCCACGAGCGGCTCGGGAAGCTCGACGGCGAGTGGCGCGACGTGGTCCTCATGGAACGCCGAAGCCCTGCGGTCGACTGAGGGCCGAGCCGTGCTCCCTACGAGCTAGGGAGTCCCGATCCGGCGAGGTGGCCAGTACGTGACGACCACCGGGCCGATGAGCGCGTCACGTGAGACAGGGCCCCAGGTGCGGGAGTCGCAGGAGAGATCGCGGTTGTCGCCCATCATGAAATAGCTACCGCTCGGAACCCGCCATTGGCGCGTCGTTCGATCCTCGTGTGAGCCCTGAACATACGGCTCGGCAAGTCTCTTTCCGTTCACGGAGACGACGCCGTTGCGCGTCGAGACGAGGTCGCCCGGAAGCCCGATCAGGCGCTTCACGAAGACGCCGCCCTGGCCACAGAGCTCTTCGGCCCGTGCCGGCGTCTCGAAGACGACGATCTCGCCGCGCCGCGGATCTCGGAAGCGGTAGATGAAACGGTTCGCGACCACGCGGTCCGAGTGTGCTCCCATGCAGCCGAGTGCCGGGCGCGCACAGTGGAGCGTCGGCTCCATCGAAGGCGATGGGATTCGGTAGGGGTTCGCGACCTCGACTTTGACCACGAGGACGGCGCCGACCGCGAGGATGATCGTCGCGAGCCATTCGACCGGGGAGCGCCAACCCTCTGGCAGGCGGCGCAGGAGGGGCTCGAGGGGAGGAAAGGCCACGAGCGTCAGGGTAGATGCTGGCGGAGCGCCGGCGGCGGTAGGCTGACCCGATGGTCGACCTCCGGTCCGACACCTTGACGCAGCCGACTCCCGGCATGCGAAAGGCCATGGCCGAAGCCGTCGTAGGTGACGAGCAAAAGCGCGAGGACCCGACCGTGATCGCGCTGGAGGAGCGGGGCGCCGAGCTTCTGGGCCAGCAGGCGGCGATCTATCTCCCGACCGCGACGATGGCCAACCAGATCGCCCTTCGGCTCCACTCCGAGCCGGGAGACGAGGTGATCGCCGAGGCGAGCGCGCACGTCTTCCGATACGAGCTCGGAGGACCGGCCGTTCACTCCGGGCTTTCGATGCGCGCGATCGCGACGACCGACGGGCGCTTCGCGGCCGCCGACGTTCGGGAGCTGATCAGCCACCCGGACGACCTGCACTCGCCGCCGAGCCGGATCCTCTGCGTCGAGAACACCCATAACGGGGGTGGGGGGCGTGTCTGGCCGCTCGCGCAGCTTCGGGAGGTGTGCGCTGAGGCCAGAGCTCACGGGCTCCGGGCACATCTGGACGGCGCCCGGCTCCTGAACGCGGTCGTGGCGAGCGGGGTGCAAGCGGCCGAGATCGGCAAGGAGTTCGACTCGGTGACTCTGTGCCTGTCGAAGGGCCTTGGCTGTCCGCTGGGGGCGCTCCTCGCGACCTCGGACGACCTCGCGCCGAAGGCACGGCGCCTGAAGCACCTGTTCGGCGGCGCCATGCGCCAAGCGGGCGTCGTCGCCGCGACGGGCCTCTACGCACTCGATCACCACGTGGAGCGGCTCGCCGAGGATCACACGAACGCCCGCAAGCTCGCCGCCGGGCTCGCGGAGGCCGGCCTCCCGGTCGACCTGGCCCAGGTCGAGACGAACTTCGTCCTCCTGGACGCAAAGCCGCTGGGACTTACGGGGGAGGAGGTGCTGGGGCGCCTACGGGCGGAGGGGGTTCTCCTGTCCTTCGCCGTCGGAAAGGACGTGCTCCGCGCCGTCACCCACCTGGACGTCTCCGCCGAGGACGTCGAGCGCGCGATCGAGGGCGCCGGCCGAGCTCTTTCCGGGGAGCGCCGCCCGGTCGAGCTCGCGACGGACGCGCCGACTCCCTTCTGATGCCCGCGTCAGTTGCGCCGGAGTCTCTCGTCAGCGACCTTCGGCATCGCGTCCTCCAAGTCCAGAAAAAGCAGCGGCTCCCGAGCATCAGTGCCGCCGTCGCCCGGAGCGGCGAGCTTCTCTGGAGCGAGGCCGTCGGCGTCGCGGACAACGACGCCGGCACCGCGGCGACTCCCGACACGCAGTACCGCGTCGGATCGATCACGAAGACCTTCACGGCCGTCGCGATCATGCAGCTCAGGGATGCCGGTGAGCTCGAGCTGGACGACAGGCTCGGAGACCACGTTCCCGAGGCCGCGCATCCGGGGCCGACGATCAGACGGATGCTCTCCCACCATTCCGGGCTCCAGCGGGAGCCTGCGGGCGACCTCTGGGAAACCATGGAGGCTCCGACCGTCAACGAGCTGCTCGGCCGGCTCGTCGAGGCCGAACAGGTGCTGGAGCCGGGGCGGCACTTTCACTACTCGAACCTCGCCTTCGCGCTGCTCGGGGAGGTTGTCGCCCGTCGGAGCGGGCAGCCGTACGTCGAGCACGTCCAGGAGAGGATCCTCGACCCGCTCGGCCTCTCCCGGACGACGTGGGCGCCGAGCGGCGCCAGGGCCAAGGGGTACTTCGTGGAGCCGTACTCGGACACCCTCAAGTGCGAGCGCGACGACATCGACCTGCTGGGGGCCGCGTCGGCCGGCCAGCTCTGGAGCACTACAGCCGACCTGTGCCGCTGGGGCGCCTTCCTGGCGGATCCTGTTCCCGACGTGCTCGCGCCCGCGACCGCCGAGGAGATGCACTCGGTCCACGTGATGCTGGACGACCGCTGGCAAGAGGCCTGGGGGCTCGGACTCGGGCTGACGCGGGATGGCGAGCGGATCCTGGCCGGTCACTCGGGCGGAATGCCGGGCCACCTCTCCGGGTTCACGTACTCGAAGAAAGACGGCATCTCCGCCGCCGCTCTGACGAACGCCGGCGCCGACATGCAAGCGCTCGCGGTCAGCCTCGCTGTCGCGGCGATCGACGCGCTCCCGGCGGAGCCGGAGCCCTGGCGTCCTGCCGGGCCGCCGCCACCCGAGGTGGCCGGGATCCTCGGCCGCTGGTGGTCGGAGGGAGAGGAATCCATCTTCAGCTTCCGGGACGGGCGCCTACAGGCGCGCCTGGCCTACGACCGCCCGGAGGAGGAGCCTTCTGTCTTCGAGCCGGACGGGACGGACCGCTACCGCGTCGTCTCGGGCCGCGAGCGCGGCGAGCTCCTGCGCGCCGTCCGTGACGAGGCCGGCGAGGTCGTCAAGCTCTACTGGGCGACCTACCCGTTCCAACGCGAGCCCTTCACGTTCGGGTGATGCCCTTCTTTCTCTGCACGACCTGTGGGACGCAGTTCCCCGAGAGCGATGCCGCGCCAGAGGCGTGCCCGATCTGCCAGGACGAGCGCCAATACGTCCCACCGGAAGGGCAGCGCTGGACGACGCTCGAGGAGCTCCGTGCCTCCCACCGGGTCGAGATTCGCGAGGAGGAGCCGGGGCTCAACGGCATCGGCGCGGAGCCCTCGTTCGCGATCGGACAGCGTGCTCTCCTCGTCCAGGCTCCCGGCGGCAATGTGCTCTGGGACTGCATTTCGCTCCTTGACGACGAGATTGCCGGGTCGGTCGAGGAGCTGGGAGGAATCGCAGCCATCTCGATCTCCCACCCGCACTACTACTCCTCGATGGTCGAGTGGGCGGAGGCCTTCGACGCACCCATCTACCTGCACGCTGCCGACCGGGAGTGGGTCATGCGCCCGAGCGATCGCGTTGTCTTCTGGGCGGAGGAAAGGCGGGAGCTCGGGCCGGGACTCACGCTCGTCCGCTGCGGCGGTCACTACGAGGGCGGCACCGTTCTTCATTGGTCGGCAGGGGCGGAGGGGAGAGGAGCCCTGCTCTCCGGCGACGTCGTGCAGGTGATCCCGGACCGCCGCTACGTCAGCTTCATGTACAGCTATCCGAACCTGATCCCGCTGAACGAGCAGGCGATCAGGCGGATCGTGGCGGCGCTCGAGCCGTTCGACTTCGACCGAATCCATGGCGCCTGGTGGGATCGCGTCGTCCCGACCGACGCGAAGGCCGTCGTCGTTCGCTCGGCGGAGCGCTACCTGAAGGCCATCGGCGGCTAGGCAAGCGGGTGGAGCCCGAGGGCCGGCTCGCCGGTATCCGTCTCATCCTGGCCGAAAGGGCGGTGCGCGCGATCATCGCGCTCGCTTTCCTGGTCATGCTCGGCTTCGGAGTCGTCCTGCCGATTCTGGCGCTCTACGCTCGGTCGTTCGGCGTCGGGTATGGCTCCGCGGGACTCTTCATCTCTGCCTTCGCGCTGGTTCGCCTCGGAGCCGATCTCGCCGCCGGCCCGCTGGTCGACCGCTTCGGAGAACGGCGCGCGGCCGCGTCCGGGATGGTGATCACGGCGATTGCCTCCTTCGCGGCGGGGCTTGCGCCCACCTTTGGGCTCGCGCTCGTCTTTTGGAGCGCAGGCGGCGCCGGCTCGGCGCTCTTGTTCGCGGCCTTCTACAGCTACCTTCTGAAGGTCGTTCCGTCCGACCGCATGGCGCGGACGCTCGGAATCTTCTACGGCTCCTTCAACGGCGGCATGGTCGCCGGTGGGCTCGCGGGCGGCATCGTCGCCCACTACCTCGGCCTGGCCGCTCCACTCCTCCTCTACGCGGGCATCCTCGCGGTCGCCGCTCTTGCGTACCTGCGTTTCGTTCCTGATCCCACTGGGCGCGCGCAGGAGCTTCCGATGTCCACACAGCAGGCCGAGCTCGAGCGGGACATGCCGATCCTGCGCCGGAGCCGGACGACGCTCGCCCGCCTCTTCCGGACCCGCGGCTTTGCCACGGTGCTGGTCGTCAACCTCGCGTTCCTCTGGATGATCGCCGCGGTGTTCGACACGCTCGTCCCGCTTCTTGGGCGCGAGGAGCTCGGGATGTCGACCGTGGCGATCGGTGTCGTCTTCGCCGCCGCACTTGCGACCGAGTTCACCGTCCTCTATCCGGCGGGCACGGCTGCAGACCGGCGCGGGCGAAAGCCGGTGCTCCTGCCGGCGCTGGCCGGGCTGGCGCTTATGACGGTGCTCCTCGGCTGGTCGCCGACACCGTTTCTGCTCGGGCTCGGAATGGCGTTCCTGGGAATTGCGACCGGCTTCGCCGGGGTTCCGCCCGCGGCGATGCTCTCCGACCTGACGCCGAGCCATGGCTCCGGCACGGCCGTAGGCGCTTTCCGCTTCTGCGGCGACCTCGGGCTCCTACTCGGTCCGCTAGTCGCCGGTCTCGCGATCGACGCGTTCGGCTTCCGCGAGGCGTTCGCGATCGCTGCCCTCCCGACGATCGTCGCTCTCGTGCTCGTCGCCCGAACGCCGGAGACGTTGCCGGCCCAGGCTCACGCGCCATAGCGCGAGGCTGGCGCGGCGGCCGCTCGCCCCGCCGAGCCAACGCCTCGCGTCTCCCAACGAAAGCGGAGGCTGAGGCCTCGCGCATCCCCCGTCGGAGGACGAAGAGCCCCGGCGCCCGCCGGATCGCCGGGCGCCGGGGCCTTCCTTTACTCGTACTGAAGCGCTCGGAGGACGTTCAGCTTCGCCGCCCGTCGTGCGGGCACGATCGCCGCGACGATCCCGACGATGATGGCGACAAGGGCGAAGATGGCCAGTTGGCTCCCCGGGATCGAGAACTTGACCTCGAACTGCGAGAGGGCCCGCGTCACGAGCGCGGCGAGGAAGACGCCGAGCGGGAGCCCAAGGGCCGCTCCGATCAGCGCGGTGATCACGCTCTCATGTCGCACCATGCGCCGCACCTGTCGCCGTGTCATCCCGACGGCTCGCAGCATCCCGAGCTCGCGCGTCCGCTCGAAGACGGTGAGCACGAGCGTGTTGATCATGCCAAATATGCTCACGACAACAGACAGAGTGAGCAGGACGTAGAGCAGGATCAGGAACTGGTTGAAGTCCTTGTCCTGGGAGTCGATCCACGCCCCGCGAGTCTGCACTTTCGCGTCCGGGAAGTCTGCAACGCTCTTTTCGAGCCCTGCCGTCGTCGCAGGGTTATCGTTCGCTGTGTTTACGAAGACGAACGAGTTCCGCGGGCGCTCGTAGAGCGAGTCGAACGCTGCTTGCGAGATCGACACGCTCCCGAGGAGCGGGAAGAACGGCGGCGGCTTGTAGATCCCGCGAATCACCAGGTCCGTTTGGGTGGCGCTGGGGGTCAGGAGCTTGACGTTGTCGCCGATCTCGAGGTTCTTCTGGTCGGCGAAGTCCTTGGCGACGATCGCCCCGTTCCGGCCAAGATGTGAAAGCACGGCGTTGGAGCCGTCCTCCCACTCGAAGACATACGCCTCGTCGATGTCGTCCGGCTTGATGCCGGTCACGTACTGTGACGAGCCGGCCACCTTGCCGAGCTCCGCCCGCACCGACGTCACGAGCTCCGCGTCCGGCGAGTTGGCGAGGGCGTCGGCGGCGCCGGGAACGAAGGGCGAGAAGCCGTCCTGCGCCGTCACGACGTAGTCGGCCTTGACCTGGTCCTCGATCGCACCCCGGTTCGAGGCCTTCATCCCGTTCGCGAGGACCGCGATGAAGGTGACGAGGGCGACACCAATCATGAGCGCGGCCGCGGTCGAGGCCGTGCGCCCCGGATTCCGCATCGAGTTCCTCTTGGCCAGCTGCCCGGCGGCACCGCCGACTCGCTGGGCGGGCCAGCCGAGGACCGACGCGAGCGGCTTCACCAGATGGGAGGAGACCATCGCCACGCCGGTGAAGAGCGCGAGAACCCCGCCGGCAATCAGGAGCAGCCTGGGCGCGGTCGCGAGCTCGTCCTTGAACATGGCGAGCCCGAGCGCCGCAATCCCGATCGTGATGATCGCGATCGCGAGGTAGGGAACGAAGGGCGAGAACCGCGACTTCGGAAGGACGGCTCCTTCGCGGACCGCCGCGATCGGCGGCACCCGGGTCGCCCGCAGAGCCGGGAAGATCCCGGCCAGGACCGTCACCACGGTGCCGATCAGCATCGAGACCACGATCGTGCGGGTCGCGAACACCGTTCCCTGCGTCGGCAGGTCGAGGTTGAGCGCCTTGAAGAGCGCGTTCAGCCCCACTGCAAGGCCGAGTCCCGCCAAGAGGCCGATGAGCGCGGCGGCGAACCCGATTACGAACGCCTCGAGGACGACCGACTGCAAGAGCTGGCGCCTCGAGGCGCCGATCGTCCGGAGGGTCGCGAACTCTCGTGTCCGCTGGGCGACCGTGATCGAGAAGGTGTTGAAGATCACGAAAGCCCCGACGAAGAGCGCGATGCCTGCGAACGACAGCAGGAAGTACCGGATGAAGTTGGTGAACTCGACGGACTCGAGGTCCTTGGACGCCTGCTGGTCGCCTGTTCGCACCGTCACGCTCGAGCCGAGTGCCTCACGCAGCTCGCTCTGGAGTTGTACGGGCGTGACACCTTCCTTCGCCGCGACGGAGATGGCGTCGAGCTGGCCTTCGCGCTCGAGGAGCCGTTGCGCCTCGGGGATCGTAAAGACGGCGAACGTCGCCGTTCCGAGGGACTCGACGTCGCCGTAGTGGGCGAGCCCGACGACCTTGAACTCCTCGACGGGCTTCAGCGTTGCGATCTTGACCGTGTCGCCGATCTTGTAGCCCTCTTCGTCGGCAGCCGCCGAGTCGAGGACGACTTCGCCAGGCGCCTGCGCCCAGGTGCCCTCGACGAGCTTCAACGGATTGAAGCGCTGCTCTGCCGGATCGATGCCGAAGCCGAAGGAGGGTGCACCGCCGGTGTTCACGGCCTTACCCTTCTTGGTCAGGAGCTTAGTGTTCGTCTGGTCGACGACGCTGCCGGTGGCGGCCTCGACGTCCGGGAGGGCGCGGACCTTGGCGAGCGTCGCCTCCGGGATCGGCGGCGGCTCGGACGATTCCCCCTCGAACGAGATATCCGCCGCCTTGCCCGAAACGACGACATCCGTGTTGGCGTAGGACTCCTGGAAGATCCCGTTGAACGCTTTGTCGATCGTGTCGGTGAGGACGTAGGTGCCGCTCACCATCGCGACTCCGAGGATGATCGCAAACATGGTCAGGGCGGTACGGAGCTTGCGCCCCCCAAGGCCTTTGAGCGCGACTCCGATCATCGGCCGCTGACCTCTTCGATCGTCTCGAGGATCGTATGAGCGTCGCACTTGCCGAGCTCCTTGACGATGAGGCCGTCCCCGAGGAAGAGGACGCGGTCGGCGATCGCGGCAGCGTGGGCGTCGTGGGTGACCATCACGGTCGTCTGGCCGAACTCCTGCACGGACTCCGCCAGGAGCCGGAGGATCTCCGCGCTTGTCTGGGAGTCGAGGTTCCCGGTCGGCTCGTCGGCGAACATCACCGTCGGGCGCGAAACGAGGGCGCGTGCGATGGCGACGCGCTGCTGCTGTCCGCCCGAGAGCTCGGACGGCCGGTGCTTGCGGCGGTCGTCGAGGCCTACCTTGTCGATGAGGCCGTTCGTCCACTGCTTGTCACGCTTCGTACCGGCCAGCTCGAGCGGAAGCAGGATGTTCTCCTCCGCAGTCAGCATGGGCAGCAAATTGAAGAACTGGAAGATGAAGCCGATGTGCCGCCGCCGGAGCTTGGTCAGGTCGGTGTCGCCGAGCGTCGTGATGTCGGTGCCGTCGATCGCGACGGTGCCCTTCGTCGGCCGGTCGAGGCCCGCGAGGATGTGCATGAGCGTCGACTTGCCGGAGCCGGACGGCCCCATGACGGCCGTGAGCTGGCCTCGCGCGACCTCCAGGGAGACGCCGCGGAGGGCGTCGACGGCTGTGTCACCCTCGCCATAGCGTCGGGTGATGTCCTTGGCCGAGACGACGGCGAGCGACTCGTCTACTTGCGGCGTGGGCTGTGCCAGTGTGCTTGCTTCCATTACGAGAAAACCTCCAGGGGGGATGGTCACGTCAGCGTTGCAGCACCGCCGTTCCAATTCAAGGCGGCCACCCCGAGCTTTCACGTGGGGTTAACCGAACCCTATGCGCGCCAGGTGAGGGCCGCGCTTGGGTTTCTGAAGCAGCCCGGGCTGCTCGAGGCCGCTAGCGGTCGCCCGCCAGGAAGAAGGCGGTCGCAGCCCCAACGTACGCGGCGATGAGCATCCCGCCCCGGAGCCGGCTCGACCGCCCCTCCCAGAGGACTGCTGCGGCGAACAGCGTCGAGCCTCCGAGTACCCCGATCTCGACGGGCCGGAAGGAGAGCGCGAGCGGGTCGATCGCCCAGGCGATGAGCGCAACCGCGGGGATCAGGAACACCGCCACCTGCGCGCTCGAGGCGAGCGCGATCTCGGCCGCGAGCTTGATCTTGCCGCGTGCGGCCACGACCACGGCGCCGCCGTGCTCCGCCGCGTTGCCGACGATCGCGACGATCACCGCGGCCACGAAGAAGTCGGTCAGATGCGCTTTCTCCGCAAACGTCTCGAGCGTGTGGACGAGTATCTCCGCGACAAAGGCGGTCACGACCGTGGCGCCGGCGAGGACGAGCAACGCGACTGGAAGAGACCAGGCGTCGAAGGAGCTCGACTCGTCGACGACGTGCCGTTGGCGGTGCCGCCTGAGCGTGAACCACGTGACGGCGACATAGACGAGGAGCAGGAAGATCGAGATCGGAAGGGAGAGCCGGGCGAGCTGATGGCGCTCGGGATCTCCGTGCCAACCCGGGATCGAGGGGATGAGGAAGAGGAGCGTTGCAAGCCCGACCAGGCCGAAGGAGATGAAGCTCGACTCGCGATCGAGCTCCCCCTTGCCGCCGAAGAGCAGAGAGAAGCCGAGGACGAGGAGGAGGTTCCCGATCACGCTCCCGGTGAGCGACCCGCGAACTACCTCCGTCAGCCCTTCGTGGACGGCGAAGAGGGCGATGATGAGCTCCGGCGCATTCCCGAAGGTCGCGTTCAGGAAGCCGCCGACGCCCGGGCCGGTGTGATGCGCGGCGTGCTCCGTCGCCTCGCCGATCAGCCACGCGAGCGGGATGAGTGCCGCCGCGGCGAGGAGGAAGAGGAGCATGTCGGGCGCGCCGAGCAGGTCGAGCACGACGACAGCAGGCCCGAGGCCGAGCAAGCCGAAGAGGATGCGCCGTGTCACCGACCGCTGAGCCTACAGTTGGCCCCATGGATCTCGACGCGGTGCTTTTCGACTGGGGGGACACGCTCTTCCACTTCGTCTACGACGAGGAGCTGCTCGAGGCCGGCTGGGAGGCGGGGCTCCGGGCGACGGGCCGTGACGACCTGCCGGACCACGAGGATGCTGCAGCCCGTTTCCGCGAGGGCTACCTGCCGCTCCTCTTCGTTCCCGGCGCCGTGGAGGAGATCGA
>Ga0307302_10000354_pt1 | contig 20559 bp, 22 predicted proteins | sample ER_DNA_183_FD_194490 | JGI IMG/M metagenome (GOLD analysis project Ga0307302, IMG submission 194490) | Bulk soil microbial communities from the East River watershed near Crested Butte, Colorado, United States - ER_DNA_183 | ecosystem: Environmental > Terrestrial > Soil > Floodplain | place...
CCGGCGCGGGGTCCCCCTGGCCAAGCTCGACCATCACGTCCCCGCGACCCGGCCGCGACGCGTCAGCGCGTCGATCGTCACCGCGACGAGCAGCACCAGCGCCGTGACCATGTACTGCGAGGCGGCGCTGAGGCCCAGGAGTCCCATCCCGTTGGCGATCCCGGCGATGACGACCCCGCCGAGGACCCCGTGCAGCGCCTTGCCGCGTCCACCGAACAGGCTCGTCCCGCCGATCACCGCGGCGGCCACGGCGTACAACACGAGCGTCTGATCGAAAGCGGTGGAGATCGAGCGGAGCCGAGACGCGTAGATGACCCCGGTCATCCCGGCCGTGAACGAGCAGAGCGTGAACGCGACCGTCCGGATCAGCGCTAGGTTCACACCGGCGCGGCGAGCGGCCTCGGCGTTGCCTCCGATCGCGTACACGTACCGGCCGAACCGGGTGCGCCCCAGGACGAACGTCCATGCCGCCAGGATCCCGAACACCAGCACGACGACCCACGGGACCCCTCGGATCGGGAGGATCCGGCCGCGGTCCGTGTTGCAGATGAGCACGATGACGATGCCGCCCAAAAGGCCCCCGCCGATCTTCAGCGCCGTGAGCCCCCGCGGCGGCGCTACCAGGCCGGCGGCGCGGCGCCGCGCATCGCGCCGCCACGTCAGCACGCCGAAGAGCCCGACGATCACGAGCATCACCACCCAGCCGGCGATCGGACTCAGGTTGCCGCTGGCGATGTCGTTCACGATGGTGTCGCTGATCAGCACCGACCCGCCGTTCCCCAGGATCTTCAGCATCACGCCTTCCCAGAAGAGCAACCCGGCGAGCGTCACCACGAACGACGGCAGGCCCACGCGCGTGATGAGCGAGCCCTGCAGGGCCCCGATCGCGGCGCAGACCAGCAGGGCGACGAGGATCGCGGCCCACCACGGCCAGTCGAGCCCGGAGGGCTTGAGCAGCTCCGCCAGCACGACGCCACCGAGGCCGGCAACGAACCCTATCGACAGATCGATCTCCCCGAGCAGCAAGGCATAGATCTCGGCCATCGCGAGGACGCTGAAGACGGCGGCTTGAACGAGCAGGTTCACGAGGTTCCCCGCCGTGAGGAATTGGCTGTTGAGCGATTGGAAGAGCACGGAGACGAGCAACAAGCCGCCGACGACGGGCAGGATGCCGACCTGGCCCGAGCGGATGCGAGAGAGCGACGCCCTGAGATACTCGGGAACCGATCCGGCGACCAGCTCCGGAGAAACGGCGAGCTGGGCCCGGGCCTCGGCCGCCTGCGTCAGCTCCTCGGCTTGCTGGACCGGCCCAGCCGAGGACGCCGGTTCGTCGACCTTGGCCACGTCAGGACTCCTTGGAGGGCGGAGGATCAGCGACGCGGGTCGAGGCACCGCTCGTCATGAGGTCGACGACGATCTGGCGGTCGACCTCGGCGGTCGGACGCACGGCGACCATCTTGCCTAGGTACAGGACCGCGACCTGATCCGCGACCTGGAAGACGTCGTTCAGGTTGTGGGAGACCATCAACACCGCGTGACCCTGGTCGGCCAGCCGGCGGACGAGCTCGAGCACGTTCGCCGTCTGGGTCACGCCGAGGGCGGCCGTCGGCTCGTCCATGATCACGAGCTTCGCTTCCCAGAGGACGGCCTTCGCGATGGCGACCGACTGCCGCTGGCCGCCCGACAGCGAGGCGACCGGTTGGCGGATCGAACGGACCGTTGTCACCCTCAGCTGCGAGAGGGTGTCGCGCGCGGAGGTCTCCATGTCTTCCTCGTCCAGCGCGAACCGCCGTGCACGTTCGCGTCCGAGGAACATGTTCTGGACGATGTCGAGGTTGTCGCAGAGCGCCAGGTCTTGATACACGGTCTCGATCCCGAGAGCGGCAGCTTCGCGGGGCGTCCTGATGTGAACGGGCTCCCCCTCCCACGAGATCTGACCGCTCTCCGGAGCGTGGATCCCGGCGATGCACTTGATCAACACCGACTTCCCGGCGCCGTTATCGCCGGCCAGCGCGGTGACCTGACCGGACGGCACGTCGAGGTCGACGCCTACGAGCGCTTGCACGGGCCCGAAGTTCTTGTTGATCCCGCGCAGCCGCAGGAGCGGCTCGGCGCTTCGGGTCGGCTGGGCCGGCGGCGGCCCCGACTCGACGTCGGTGATCACGGTTCCCGTGGCTTCCCCCTCATACCGTGAGAGCGGGGATCGGGCCGCGCTCCGGGCGCGGCCCGATCCCTCCCTTCGCCTAGCTTATGCCCGCCTGGGTGCAGGCGCTCTGGAGCGCACCCGTGCAGACGTCCTTCGCGGTCGGTCCGACACCGGTCGTGTCGGAGTCCGCGATCACGTCCTTAACCTTGTCCGTGATCACCCACACCGGGGTGGTGTAGACGGACTGGATGTCCGAGCCGATCTCCGTGTCCTTCGTGGTGGAGTTGACCAGCGTCGACGGCGGAGTCACGCCGGCCCGGAGGTAGATCGCGAGCGCGGCGGCCGCCTGCGCCTCGGCGTAGAAGGGCTTGTAGACCGTTCCGCACTGATAGCCCTTCAGGATGTTCTGCAAGCCCACTGGCGAGGCGTCCTGGCCCGTCGTCGGGAACGTGTTGGCCGGGACGTTGTCCTTCTGGAGCACCGAGATCACGGCGTTCGCGTTGTCGTCGTTCGGCGTGATCACGGCGTTGATGTTGGGGTGGGCCGTGAACTGCTGCTCGAAGTTGGTCTGCGTCACGGACGGCGTCCACGTGCCGGCCGGCTCGCCGACCTTCGTGTAGGACTTGTCGCTGAAGTGCGGGTCCAACACCCCGTTGTAGCCCTGCGCGAACAGCTTCGCGTTGTTGTCGGTCGGGTCCCCGTCCATGATCAGGATGTTCGGGTCCGTCACCTTCCAGGCCCCGATGCAGTCCACCAGGCCCTGGCCCATCAGCTGGCCGACCTGCACGTTGTTGAAGCTCACGTAATACCGGTCGGCCGGGCCGCCCGTGACGAGACGGTCGTAGTCGATCACCTTGACACCCTGCCCTTCGGCCTTCGACTCGATCGCCGCGCCGCTCCCCGGGTCGAGCGGATCGATCAGCAGCACGGTGGCGCCGGCGTTGATGTCCGCGTCGGCCTGCGTCTGCATCGTCGACACGCTGCCTTGCGCGTTGTCGATCTTGAACTGGTCCGCGCTGAGGCCAGCCGTCTCGAACGCCTTCGTCAAGAACGGCAGGTCATACTGGACGTACCGCGTCGACGTCGTCGTGTCGGGCAACAACACCCCGATCATGCCGGTCCCTTGCGCCGCGAGGTCCTTGAGCTGCGACATCACGGAGAAATCCGCGGTGAAGGAACCCGCGTCGATCTGCGGCACCGTCGCCGACGCCGACCCGGCCGGCGTGCTCGAGCTGGAGCTCGAGCTGCAGGCTGCGAGCACCGCCCCCAGCACCAGGACGGCCGCGGCCGTCGTCACCATCTTGGTCGGTGTTCTCATCGATGACTCCTTTCCGTCAGGTCACCGCGTCGAGCCTACGCTCGTTGGATGACCCTCATCTGGAGAATCTTCCCTGGACCCCGGGACCTGGCCTTCCCGTCGACCACCGATCCGGGCGGCCACAGGTTCATACGGAACTCGATCGATCGGAGCTGGTCCCCACGGGCTTACCTCTCCCACACGCCCACGGGCGTGTATCGCGCCGGCACATCGATCAGGATCAACTCGGTCTCCTCGTCCGCCGCGATCGCGACCTCCTCCGGACCGAAGATCTTGGCCGCGTCGCCGGTGACGAGGTGAGCCTCGTTCACCCGTGCGGCTCCTGCGATCAGGTAGAGGTAGCCGGCGCGGTCCTCGGCGAAAATGTGCTCGACCTCGGCGCCCGGCTCGAGGTCGGCGACGTACGTCGACGAGTCCTGGTGGACCGCGACGACGTCGCCGCCCTCCGGGCCGATCACCTTCAGGAGCCGCCCGGACCGATCCTCGCGTGAGAACTGGCGTTGCTCGACGCTCGGCGGCAGCGAGGGCGTGTCGGGGAGGATCCAGAACTGCAGGAAGCGCATCGGCTTGGTCTTCGACCCGTTGCGTTCCGAGTGCAGGGCGCCCGAGCCAAGCGTCATCCGTTGCACGCCGCCGGGTTGCAACGTGCCGTCCTGTCCGAGCGAATCCGCGTGCTCGAAGGTCCCCTCGACCACATAGGTGAGTCCCTCGACGTCCGCGTGCGGATGCATCGGCCAGTCGGCGCCGGCGACCAGCCGGTCGTCGTTGAAGACCCGCAACGGCCCGATGCCCATCTGTTCGGGATCGCGGTAGCGGTCGAACGAGAAGTGCCAGCGTGCAGCGAACCACCCGCCCTCTTCCGCATGGATCTCGGCGTCCCGACGGATCTGCAGCATGCCTACCCCCTCGCCTCGCGGTTTGACAACGTAGCAACGGGCACGGAAGCATACGGGGGCGCCTCGCCCACGGCCCCCGTCTGCACCGGCGGCGAGATGCTTCGCACGAGAGAGGGGAACGGAATGAAGGCTCGTACGCTCGTGGCCGTCGCCGGCGTCGTAGCGTTGATCGCGACCGTCCCTGGCTCCTCCATCGCGAGGACCCGGGCGGCTGCGGATCCTCGCGCCACACGCCACATCGAGACGTCGCTGAAGGGCTTCGTACCCGCGGTCGCGGCATCCCAGCGACTCTCCCGCTATTACGTCGTGATGGACGCGCCGTCGGTTGCCGATCAGGTTCGAGGTGGCCGGACGCTCACCGGCTTCGCCGAGCGCCACGCACGGACGAGCGCGCTCGCGGCGCAGGCAGGCGCACTAGCGCAAGCCAGATCGCTGGGCGGGCACGTCGTGTTCCGGTACGGCACGCTCATCAACGCGTTCTCGGCCGTGCTGACACCCGCCGCCGCGCAACAGCTGGCGGACCGCAGCGACGTGGCCTCCGTGCAACCGGTCTCGATCGTGACCCTCGACAACTCCACGAGCGTGCCGTTCATCGGCGCGCCGAAGGTTTGGAGCAAGTTCGGCGCGCAGGGGCAGGGGATGACCCTCGCGCTCGTCGACACCGGCATCGACTACACCCACAAGGACTTCGGCGGATCGGGCAACCCCGCCGATTACGAGAACAACGACCCGAACGTCGTCGAGCCGGGAACCTTCCCCACCAAGAAGGTGATCGGCGGGTTCGACTTCGTGGGCTCGAACTACGACGTCTTGGACGCGGACACCTCGAACGACATCCCTCGTCCCGACTTCGACCCGCTCGACCGCGACGGCCACGGCACGCACACAGGTGGCACCTGTTGCGGGATCGGTGTGCCCGGCAAGGTCGGAGCCGGCGTCGCGCCGAAGGTCAAGATCCGCGCCTACAAGGTCTGGGACGTGGGCAACTCGACCGACGACGTGCTCGTCGCCGCGTACGAGCGGGCCGTCGACCCGAACCAGGACGGCGACACGAGCGACCACGCCGACGTCCTGTCCTTCTCCGGCGGCGTCGACTATGGAACGTTGAACTCCGTCGAGGCGGTCGCGGCGCAGCGGGTCGTCGACCTGGGCACCGTCTTCGTCGCCTCGGCCGGGAACTCCGGCAACCAGCCGGCGGGAGGGTCCGCGTACATCACGGGGACGCCGGCGAACGCACGCGGCGTGATCTCCGTGGCGGCCTCGGTGGATCAGTTCGTCGCACAGACGCTCTCGATCGACACCCCGGCCACGAGCCTCACCGACAACGGCATCATCGTTCGGCAAGACTGGTCCGCGGCGATCGACACCGATGTGACCGACCAGGTGATCGACGGTCGCGAGTTCGATACCCCGGCCGACCCGGCGAATCCCGCGCCCACCGACCAGATGTTCTGCTCCGCCGTCGGGGGTGCGGACTTCCAGGGACACATCGCGCTCATCTACAAGGGTTCGACGGGTGCGGGCGACTGCGACGGCAGCACGAAGGTGTTCTTCGCCCAGGAAGCGGGCGCTAGCGGCGTCATCCTGTGGAACGGGTTCGGCGGGTTCCCCTTCGGTCTGGCCCCGGGCAACCACGCGGCTGAGATCACGATCCCCGCGGTCATGCTCAGCGGGAACGACTCCGAGACGCTCGGCGACACGGTCAGTCCCGACGCCGCGACCAGCAGCTTCAACACGATCCCGACGACGGTCACGATCCACGCCGACCCGGCCCCGATCCCGGGCTTCGCGGACTCGATGACGGACTTCACTTCCGCTGGGCCCGCACGTCTCACGAACGACCTGAAGCCCGACATCTCCGCGCCCGGTGCCGACATCACGTCCGCCGGTGTGGGGACCGGTGACGATGCGGCGGTGCTGTCCGGCACCTCGATGGCGGCTCCGCACGTGTCGGGTTCGGCCGTGCTGCTGCGACAGATCCACCCGTCGTGGGGTCCCGCCCAGATCAAGGCGCTGATGATGGACCAGGCGACGCGGGCGATGAAGAACAACGACCTGACGACGCCGGTGCCCGCGACCGTGATGGGGTCCGGGCGGATCCGGGTCTTCCAGTCGGCGATCGCGCGATCGCTCGCGTGGCCGGGAAGCTTGTCCTACGGGTTGCGGTACCAGTCGGCGACGTCCTCACAGACCCGCGTTTTCCGGGTGAAGAACTACGACGGCGTGACGCACACTTACGGGGTGTCCGCGATCGACCGGTTCTCGGACTACGACGCCGGCATGACAGGCCTCTCGTTGTCGCTCAACGGCACGACGTTCTCGTCGACGAAGTCGTTCTCGTTGGCACCCGGGAAGCAGAAGAAGGTGTGGCTGCGGCTGAGCCTCGACCCCTCCTTCCTCAGCGCGGCCGACCAAGAGTTGGGTTGGTACTACTACCAGCCGAACATGGACGGGACGGTCACGATCAACCAGAACGGACCGCACGCGGACGTCCTCCAACTGGCGTGGCACGCCGCACCGCTCGCCGCGTCTGCCGACTCGCTATCGGAGTCCTCCCTCGATCTGACGGGAGGCCCGGGAACGATGACGCTTGACAACACGGGCGCCGGCGTCTCGCACGGTGACCTGTATCTCCTCGGCGCCACCGACCCCGTTGGAAGCAACGGCGAGGAGGACATCGTCGCGGTCGGCGCTCGCTCGTTCACCGGATCGACGATCGACGGCGCTCCCGAGGGCGAGCCGACGGGGTTAGACCCCCTCGCCGGCCTCGATTGGCTCTCGTTCCTCACGAACGACGACACGCCGGCCGAGCCCGTCGAGTTCGTCGTGCAGGGAGCGGGGGTCCGGAACACGACCGAGACGCTCGAGATCGACGTTAAGGTCGACGTGGGCGCCAACGGGGTCTTCGCCGACGACGCACTCCAGGCGGACTACCTGATCGTGAAGCCGCCGGGCGCGGGCGGAAACGTGGTCGTCTACGACCTGTCGCTCCCCGACCCGTTCAACAACCCGGTCGCGAACTACTTCGCCGACTATTCCGTCTACAACACGAACCTGACCGGGCTGGTAGTCGACGCCGGCGCGATCGGGCTCTCCGACGGGACGCCGACGCTCTCGTATCAGGTGACGTCGTGCACCGGCCGGTTCTCGGGCGACGTCCCCGGGCAGTTCTGCGACACGGCCGGGGACCTGGACAGCGGGACGGGGACGTACGGGCCGACGCTGAACGCGATCGACCCGGCGCTCCAGATCGATCCGCTCGTCTGCCAGGGGTTCTTCGGCGGAGGCGCTTGCGACACCGGAACACCGATCAGCGTCTCGGTCGGCTCCGCGGGATCGGGCGACGATCCGTCGATCCTGGCGGTGTTCCCGAACAACGCGCCGTCACGAACACCCACGATCGTCGAGACGCAGACATAGGGAGGTTCTAGACAAAGCGACGCGACGCCTGCGCTCTGGCTCAGGCCGGCATCGTCGTGGGGATGCTCTGCGCGAACCGGAAGACGTCGTCCGGGTCGTAGCGGCGCTTCGCGTCGACCAGCCGGGCGAGGTTGTCGCCGTAGTACGCGTGGAGCCATGCGCGGAGCTCGGGATCGATGTAGTTCACGTACGCGAAGCCGCTCGCGGCCGGCCGGAGGGCGCGCCAGAGGTTCGCCAGCCACCGCTCGTTCGCGGACAGCGTCGCGTCGGTGATCGGACCGTGGAACGTCACGAACTCCTGCGCGAGGAACGCGGCGCCCCGATGCGGAAACGCCGTCGCATCCGGGGCGACGGCCGCGATCCTCCCGCCCCACGCGTCGAAGAGCACCCCGGCCGTCTGCCGCGCCAGCGCAGCTGCTGCTCCCCGGCCGTCGGTCAGGTCCAGTGCCGCTCGCACCACCGCGGCGCCGATCGCCCGATCGAAGAAGTCGGACTTCGCGAGCGATCCTTCGCGCCCCAGCCGGCCACCCTGTTCCGTGAGACGGCACTCGTCGATCGAGTAGCTGCTGCACCCGGCGAAGTACCTCGCGGCATCCAGGGGCGACATCGTCACGGTCGATCGTGACGGCGCGTGGCGCGATGCGGCCGCCAACTCGTCCAGATGCGAGCCCAACGCCGACGGCGGACCCGACCAGGCGCCGCTCACCGATATCGTCGGACCCGTGCCGGGGATCCATCGGATGCGACAACTGGACCAGAGCGCAGCCGGAGCGCCCGGACCCCACGTCTGCCACGCGGCCACGACGTCCTCGGCATCCGACCACGGCCACGACAGGGAGAACGCCGTGATTCCCGCGAGGGGGTGGGAGGAGAACGTGAACGACGTGACCACGCCGAAGTTGCCGCCGCCCCCGCCCCGGAGCGCCCAGAAGAGCTCCGGTTCGTTCGCCGGGTCGCACGTCACGATGCGACCGTCGGCGAGCACCACCGTCGCAGCCCGGAGCGAGTCGCACGTCAGACCGAACCGCCGGGCGACGACCCCCTGGCCGCCGCCGAGCGTCAGCCCGCTGATCCCTACGGTCGCGCACGTGCCTACCGGGATCACCGCGCCCGTGGCCGCGACGCCCGCCGCGACGTCGATCACCTTCGCGCCGGCGCCGATCGTTGCGGTTCCTGCGGATGTTCCAACCGTCGACATCTCCGAGACGTCGATCACGATGCCGTCGGAGAGCGAGTACCCGCCGTAGCTGTGTCCGCCGCATCGCGCGGCGAAGACGAGGTCATGAACGCGCGCGAACAGGATCGTGCGCGCGACGTCGCGCGACGTGGTCGCCATCACGATCGCGCGCGGACGGATGTCGTCGAACCGCGGGTCGTAGCCCAGGCGTGCGACCGGGTAGCCCGGCGTTCCCGGGCGGATCAGCCGGCCATGGAGGCCGGAGGAAAGCTCGTCCCACGGGATGCCCGCTGGAGCGTTGCTCGTCGACGCGCTTGGCGTGGTGAGCGGAGCGGACGTGGTCACGGTCGCAGTGGGCGTCGCTCGCGTGCACGCCGCGACCAGCGCGGTGAGCGGTGGGCTCGCCAGCACCAAGGCGCCGGCTCGTCGGAGGAAGCCCCTGCGATCCATGTTCTATCGTGACCTCGAGGCGGAGAGGATGATCGAACCGATCGTATTGTTCGGGATCCGATTCACGTTGAGCCTGGCGGCGTATGCACTGATCGCACTCTGGTACGTCAGGCCCCGTCTGTCCCGTCTGCCGCTGGAGTTGGCCCTGGTGCCATCGTTGTGGGTCCATGCCTTCCGCATCGTCGGCGGTTCGATCCCGCTCCCGGGGCGGTTGGGCCGGGGGTGCCGTCGGGATTCCGGGAGATGATCGGATACGGCGACCTGGCAACCGCGGCCCTTGCTCTCCTCGCGTTGTTCGCCCTTGCGGCGTCTCCCGCTCGCCATCGCGCTCGTCTGGGTGTGTGTCAGCGTCGGGATGCTCGATACAGTGAACGCGATCATCCAATCGATCCGCTTCAGCGTGTTCACCTATCCGCTCGGTGTGAATTGGGTCATCGTGACCATGTACGTCCCGGCCTTGCTGGTCAGCAGCCTCCTCATCTTCCTGCAGCTGCTCGGCCCCAGCCGTTCGGCTACGACGATGTCTGAGCCTCCGTTGGGTCGCTCCTCCTGATCGGTCAGCCGAGGATGTCGATCCCGTCGCGGACGAGGCCGGAGCTGGACACGAACGCAACAGCAAGCAGCGCGGCGCGGCCGAGCCAGGTGACGACCTGGGATCGCCACGCCTTCACGAGGCTCGGTGCCGACCGGCCGATGACCCAGACGCCGAGCGCGACCAGCAGGATCAGCGCCCCCACGATGTTCGCGAACACGAGCGGCACGACGCCGACGACCCAGGCCCAGCGCCCCCTCCGCAAGATCGAGTCCTCGCGCAGCAGGCGTTCGGCGATCCACGGCATCGTTGCGCCGTAGGCCGCGGGGATCGCCACGAACAGCGCCACCGCGAGCGGCAGCGGCGAAAGCAGCGTGAAGTCGACAGCGCTCGGACCGATGAGCCCGGCGCCTCCCACCAACGCGAAGAACGATGTCATCAGTAGGATGCGCCACCGCGACGGGATCCAGCGGCGAACCACCAAGTAGAAGAGACCGCCCAACATCCCCAGGCCGGCGGTGACCCCCAGCAAGAACAACGTCTGGAGGCTCACGCGTCCGATCGTGAAGCCGTCGTCCGTCGAGATGCCGTGCAACGTCGGGTCCGACGTGAGCCGTAGCGCCAGCATCGCGAGCCGTCCGCCGACCCCGCCGATCAGGACCCCGGCGAGGAAGCCCGCGCTCACGCCCGCTCCGAGCGTGGCGCCCGGTCCACGGAGGTCCTCGAAGGCGAGCCGCTCCATGGCGGGCATCATGAGCTCGGAAGACCTCGGGGACAAGCGATCCGGTTTCAGAGAAGATGAATCGTCACCCCGGTTGGCTGTGCGACGCCTTCAGGGGTGTCAACGACGATGCGGTTGTGGTTCAGTCGGAGTTGAGCCCCCGTAGCTCAGTGGAGAAGAGCATCGGTTTCCTAAACCGTGTGTCGGAGGTTCGATTCCTCCCGGGGGCACCGTGTGATGTGTCGGAGCATCGTGGCCGGATGTGTCGGAGCATCGTAGCCACCGCTCACGATCCCTGCGGCTGGTAGTCCTTGTTCGGGTCTAGGGTGAAGTGGCGGAGAACCTCGCCGTCGAGGCAGACCACCCGGACGTCGAGGTCGTGGATCAGCATCACGACCCGCTTGCCGCGGTGGGCCGCTCCCATCCCGATGTGATGCAGCTTCGTGCGATGGCGGAGCGTGAGCCGACCCTGCTTGTCGATCCGGTCCCGGCGGACCCGCACGCCAGCCCCGACCACGATCTTCGGCCCCTCAGGTCGCGCCTTGTCCCGGGCATCGAACGCGGTCCGCGGTGGCCGTCTGCCGCAGGCACGGTGGGGCCGCACCTCGTTGTAGTACTCGACGAACCGATCGACCTGGGTCTGAAGAACCGCGATCGAGGTCGCGGGATCCTGCTTGGCCAGGAACGCCTTCATCGTCTGGTGGAAGCGCTCGACCTTCCCGCAGGTCTGCGGGTGATAGGGCCGTGAGTGGCGGTAGTCGATGCCGAGGGCGAGCAGCTCGGTCTGCATCACGTTGGGCCCGCCACGGTGCCAGGTCGTGTAGACGCAGCCGTTGTCGGTCAGCAGCGCCGCAGGGAACCCCCAGGTGGCAGCCGCTGCCTGGAAGACCCGTAGCACCGCAGGCGCCGTCGCGCGGGCCAGCACGTGCGATGCCACCGCCAGGCGCGAGTGGTCGTCGATGAAGTTCACGATCTCGACCTCGATGCCATCTGCCAAGCGCCAGTGGGTGACGTCGGACTGCCAGCACTCGTTCGGTAGCTGGGCCTCGAACCGGACCCACGAGCTGCGGGGACGCTTGTGGGGCTGGGGGATCACGAACCCACGACGCCGGAGCACCCGCCAGATCGTCGAGACCGACGGGACCTGCTCGCCCGTCAGGCTCAGGTGGTAGTGGATCGTCAGGGCGCCGGCATCTAGGCCGCGATCGCCGAGTTCCTTGCGCAGCGCGACGATCGCATCTTCGGTGGCGTCGGGGGTGCGGTGCGGGACGTGCCCGGGCGCCCGGGACCGAGGGGCGATCGCCTCGTAACCGCCATCGCGGAACCGGCCCATGAGCTTGCCCACGTAGCTCTTCGACACCCCGTGGGCCGCCGCCACCTCCCGGTAGCTACGTCCCTCGAGCACCACCGCGTCCACCACGTAGCGCGCCAGATCCATCGCAGACCCCCGTCATCGGTGTCCACGATGCTCCGACACAGGTGTCCACTATCTGGTGAACTCGCGCACTCCCGGGGGCACCGATTCTGGTGTTTGGTTCCGCCTGACGCGTGACGTTTCGTGTCCGTCAGACGTCACTCGGCGAGTGCGCGCACCTGGCGCGCGCCGACGCATTGTGGCCTCTGACCCGACATCGACGTCAGCCAGTTGATCGAGCACGCGTTCCGGCACTTGTCGCGGCTCGTCAAGGACGACGCGGTCGTGGGTGACGCGCTGGCGGATCGGGTCGGTTTCCTGGACCGATACGAGCCAGAGCCGCTCCGCGCGGTCGGCGCCCGAGAGCCCCGGATCGAGGTGGGGAGTAGGGTCATGGCCATAGAGAACCGCTATCGAGTCGTGTTGTTGCCGGGTGGGGTGCTGCCGGCCAAGCCGGCCTACACGGCGTTGCTTCAGGCCCTCGGGGAGCGCGTGACCGCTGTCGCGAAGGATCTCGAGGTGTACGCGGGAGACCGACCGCCGGCGGGCTACAGCCTCGATACGGAGGTGGCGGGGATCTTGCGGGAGGCCGACGCGCACGGTTACGATCGGTTCCACCTCGTGGGCTACTCGGGAGGCGGCGCCTGTTCGCTTGCATTCGCCGCTCAGCACGGCGAGCGGCTCCTCAGCCTGGCGCTCCTGGAACCCGCGTGGGCCGGCAACGACAGGACGGAGGCGGAGGACGCCCTCTGGCTCCGATTCCGGGTGCTCGAGCAGCTACCGCTCGATGAGCTCATGGCCGCTTTCGTCGGGCTTCAGCTCGCTCCCGGCGTCGAGCCACCGCCGCGGCCGGAAGGCCCGCCGCCACCGTGGATGGCGAAGCGGCCCGCGGGCATACGAGCCTTCATCGACGCGTTCGACAGCGGCGACCTCGACCTCGATGCGCTACGAGCGTTCGACCGGCCGGTGTACTTCGCGCTCGGCGGTCGAAGCAACCCCGACTACTACGGCCGGATGGCCGACCGGCTGGCGACGATCTTCCCCGACTTCACGATCGAGACGTTCCCCGAGCGTCACCACTTCGACCCGCCTCACCGCATCGAACCCGAGCACGTCGCAGACTCGCTGCTTGCCCTCTGGCGCCGGGCGGACTCGTAGCGACTCGTTTGGTCCGCTCATGAGCGGGAGCCTCGAGCGCCTTGGCAAGGTGGTGCTAGCGTGAACGGATCGAGCAGACGCGCCGAGAGGAGTGAGGATGAACAAGTTTCTCGTGACGTACCACGGCTCTGGGATGCCGGATGATCCGGCGCTTATGGAGCAAGCGAAGGCGGCGTTCGGCAACTGGGTGGCCGGAGCCGGAGACGCGATCGTCGACCCGGGCGCCCCGGTGCACATGGTGACGCAGGTGGCCACCGAGGGAGCGACCGAGGCCGTCCAGATCGGCGGCTACTCGATCATCCAGGCGGATTCAGTCGAGGACGCCACGGCCGTCCTCTCCTCGCATCCGTACGTGGCCCGAGGGGGCACGCTGCAGGTCAATCAGATCCTCGACGTCTAGGCCGAGACGCCCTCCCACACCATCTCGCTGACTTCGAGCACCACGTCGAATCCGGCGCCGTCGGCACGAGGCCGCACCTCGCCTTCCACGGCGCACACCCGATCGTTCAACCAGGCGTAGCGATCGTCGTCGGTGACGTGCTGGATGGAGCCGAGGAGTGCGCGCATCCCACTCGCCGTCATGGCGGCCAATCCCTCCCAATGGAAGAGGATCGCCGCGCCGTCGTCGGTCTCGAGCACACCCCGGAAGGAGGGCTCGAGGGCGTCGTCGACGCGCCTGCGCGGATAGTTCGCGGCGCGATACCTCGCCGAGAGGCGGCCCTCGGCGCGCCCCTCGGCGATCAGGAAGCTCTGTCCCTCGGTACCGGACGATCCCGACCGGGTGACGCTCCACGACTCGGGGGTCGTGAAGGTCACCCGGTACAGGCTCTCGAGCTGCATCAGCTGGCGGCGAGGCCGGCGACCGTCGTGGGAAGGCCGCCCCACGACCCGGTCGCGGACAGGTGGCCGTGATCGTCGACCGACCAGGCCACGATCTGCCCCTGGTCCGCGTCGATCGCATACAGGAACCGCCCGTCGTCGGACAGATCCTCGTCGCGGAGCCCCGACCGGCCGTCCTCGGTGATCGCGGCGGTCGCGTCCTCGAGCGTGAGCGACCCGTCCATGCCGATCGCGTAGCGCGACACCGCGCCGTCGGCGAAGTTGGTGGTGAAGGCGTAGCGACCGTCCTTGGAGATGACGGCCCAGCAGATCTCGCTGCGACCGTTGCCGATGCTCGCGGTGCCCGGCGTGATGGCATCGCCGTTGATGCGGTAGCTTGACGCCGCGGCCGAGCCCTTCTCAGCCCGAAACGCCTCGGTCACGACGAGGGTTCCCTCGTTCGAGATCGCGAACCCGTACGGGGTGGGCCCGAGGGAATCGATCGTGCGAGCGTCGCCGAGCATGCCGTCCATGCCCACCGCGTAGCTCGAGATCTTGTCGCCACCGCGCTCAGTCACGACGAGCGCACGGCCATCGGGGGTGAATCCGACCTGCGCGCCGTCGGGCGTGGAGAGGGCGCGCGTTCCGCCCTCGAGCGGCACCAGGTCCCCGTCGACCAGGCGGAACCCTTTAATCATCGCGTCGCCCGTCGCGAGCACGTACACGAGGCCGTCGTGCTCGGCGACGCTGCGCGGCGCCGCGCCGACCGGCACGGTCTTGGTCAGCTCGAGCATCCCGCCGTTCACGGCGAACACGCTCACGTCGTTGCTAGCGACATTGGTCACCAGCAGGTGGCGACGGTCCAGCGTGAGCGTGACTGAGCCCTGCGACGGTAGGTGCGCGTTGTCGTCGCCCGCACCCCCGGTTGCGAACGTCCCTGCAGGCGACAGTGTTCCATCTGCCGCACGCGAGAACGCGATCACCTCGTTGTGCGCGGCATTCGTTTGTACGAAGACCGCGCCATCCATCGCCATGTCCATGACGTCCCCCTTCCTTGGTCGTTCCCGAACAGCACACCGTACCTCCGAAGGGCCATGGCGTTACACGGACCTGAGAGCACAGGTCCTTGCCAAACTGATGCCGCGACGCAGATCAAGCACCGATCGCCGCGCGGGGACGTCAACGAACCAGACCGGATCCTGTAACGCCGGGCCCCGAGTGAGGCACGGAGCCTCTATCGCGATGTGATATCTCCGAGCTCGGTCTTCGGAACTCAGAGCACTGCATGAAAGGGAGGTCTGCTTATGCGTTTGCTCGCACGAGTGATAGGAGGGATCGGCCTGGTACCGCTCATCGCGGCCGGTCTCGTGGCAACGCCGACGGTGGCGTCTGCGACCAGTCCCGTCGTCGGCCATGTGTACGTGAACGACAACACCGCCGGAACGAACACGCTCGGCGGTTTCGATCAGCATGCCGACGGCTCCTTGATGGCACTCGCCGGTTCACCGTTCTCAGCTGGCGGCGCCGGTACCGGCACGATCGTCGGATCGCAGGGTGCGATCCAGGTCGCGAGCCACGGTCGGTACGTCCTCGCCGTAGACGCGGGAAGCAACCAGATCTCCGTCCTGGCGGTCGGCTCCGATGGCTCGCTCGACCTCGTCGGCAGCCCGGTCTCCTCCGGCGGCATCGAACCCGTCAGCATCGCGGTGCACCGCCGACTCGTGTACGTGGCCAACGAGGGCGACGGAACGAGTGGCAGCAACTACACAGGGTTCAGGCTGCGTAGTGACGGCGTGCTCAAGCCGCTGTCCGGCTCGACGGTCCCGCTCCCCGCGACGGCACTTCCGGGGGACATCCTCTTCGACGGGACCGGCAACAACCTGATCGGCGTCGAGGTCGGGACGACCGATCCCAGCACGTTCCTGATCGACAGCTTCCGGGTCCGGGACAACGGGCTGTTGGCGGCGGCCGCCGGCTCGCCGTTCCCTGCGGAGGCGCCCGGTCCCTTCGGGAGCGAGTTCTCGCCGGCCGACCCGCACCACCTGTACGTGTCCAACGCGCACGGTGGAACCGGCAACGGTTCCGTGTCCGCGTTCTCGGTGAGCGCGAACGGGAAGCTGGAGTCGCTCGAGGGCTCTCCGTACCCCGATGGGCAGACCGCGCCGTGCTGGGTGGAGATCTCACACGACGGCCGGCACTTGTTCGCTGTGGACACCGGGAGCACGACGATCTCGAGCTACCGGATCCGGGAGAACGGGTCGCTCCGATACCTATCGAGCACGCCGTTCAAGAGCGGAGCGGGGATCCGTCCGTTCGATGCGAGGCTCGACGTCGGGGACACCTACCTGTACGTGGTAGATGCGGCGATCGCGTCGGTCAGCGGTTTCGCGGTGAGGGGTGGCTCCTTGTCCGAGCTCACGTCGTCTCCGACGGCGCTGCCTGCTGGGGCAACTCCGTTCGGCATCGCCATCGTGGCGAGCTGAATCCGAAACTGAGAGGGACGCGGGCACCATGCCCGCGTCCCTCTCATTCGCTCCGACTCCGTCAGAGTTCCGCCACTCGCCCCGCCGCCTCCTCCGGCTGGGCCGACTTCATCGACATGCTGATGATGCATCCAGAGGCGCGACGGAAGGTTGTGCGGCTACTCGGGGAGATCGATGCAGAAGGCAAGAGCTAGCGATTGTGCCCAGAGCGGATCCGGAAGGCGTCTCTACGTACCTATCGAGAGATCCGCTGTCCAACCGTTCGACTGAAGGTCGCTCTCTGAGTATGTAACCGCCCCTCGATGTCCAACCTCGATTTGATAGAAGTCCGAGTCGGGAACTTCGACGGCCAAGGAGAAGGTGCAGTTCGACGGCACGGGTATCGGCACCACGCCGGTGAGGTCGAGCGCCTTCAGATACAAGGCTGACTCAGCGTTTCCCGCCTCACTGCGAGGCGAGCTTGTACTCCTGTGCGTGGGTCTCCTTGTCCTTGGCCGCGGTGCGGGTCACGATCTCGAGGGTCTCCGCCACGGACTTGCCGTTCTCATCGGCCGCGGCCTTCAGATCCTCGTACGTGAAGTTGTGCTCGCCCATCTCCCGATGGGCATCCATGCAGCCACACGTCAGACACATGCCGACCTCCCTTTCCGTCATCGCGTACCGCCGTTCCCGACCCCTCCCAGTCAGAAGAGATCACGGTCGCTGCTCGGGCTCTTGCTCGACGCCCTCGGCGAAGTCGCCGGTTCGTTCCTCGTGGTGCTCCTCGTCGGCCTCTCCCTCAGCGAACGTGCCGGTGTTCACGGCACGCTCTGCCGGGTGGACCTCCGTTTCTTGTCCCTCGGCGAAGTCGCCCTCATGCTCGGTCTCCGGATGGTGCTCTCGTTCCTCCTGTCCCTCGGCGAAGGAACCCTCGTGTTCGTGCTCTTCGTCAGAGATGCGATCCGTCATGTCGCCTCCTCGCGGCGCGGAAGATCGCCAGTCTGGCCTGCGCGGTTGGCGCTGACCTCAGGAGCGCTTCCGTGCCGAAACCTTCTTGTTGCCCCCGGCCGAAGACTTCTTCTTGCCCCCGCTCGGAGACTTCTTCGCCGCCTTCTGCTTCAGGGCCATTGCCTTGCCGCCCTTCCGCCCGGCCTCCTTCCGTTGTTGTGTGCGTTCGGCGGCGGTGTAGGTGGCGTCGAACGCGTTGGCGACCTTGGCCGCCTTCTTCTTCTTCATGCCCGCGTCCCGCAAGGCTGCGTGCAGCGCGCGGCTCTGCGTGCGCACCTTGACCTTACTCATAGCTCTTGCCCCTCCCTACATCCTTCATCCGGGCGAGTCATGGGAACGGCATGGCCTGGCATCCCGAATGCCCTACCCGCGCGGGCGTGACGCAAACGCATGAGGGAAGGAGCGGGTGGTGGTCCACTCAGGCGATCCCGTCCTATCCGTCGGATCAACGGCCCTTGGCGGGGCTCTGGCCGCCAAGTTCCCCCGCGTCGATCCTGACGCTGAAGCAGATCAGCAGCGTGGACTGGGTCACTCCCAATCTCCCGGCACTCGTCCAGCCCTTGGTCCGCAATCGGTCGGCCGCGGTTCTGAAACGTGTTGCAGGGCTTGACGGCGGCGGCGCCATCGCAGCGAAACGTAGGTGTGCCCTCGGCTGACGGGGCGGCGTGAAACGTATCGGGGGAGGCGAAGGGCTCGGGGACGCCCCGCGCCCTTCGCCGTCTCAGGCCGGGCAGTGGCTCGCTCGAGGCACGAAGCCGAGAGCTCCGCACTCAGTCCACGATCCCTGGCCGTTTGGTGATGCGTGCGGCGGGTATCCCTGCGGCTACAGAGAGGGGAGCCACGGCTCCTTCTACCGAAGGAGGGCACGCTCATGGTCGCGCTCGATGTGCAGCAGGGCCTCACCGACGCCTGGGACGACGTCGCGACGTTCGTTCCGAAGTTCGTCGGGTTCTTGGTGATCTTGCTGATCGGTTACATCATCGCGAAGGTCCTGTCCAGGATCGTCGACAGGGCGCTCGAGCGGGTGGGCTTCGACCGTTGGGTCGAGCGCGGCTCCTTGAAGTCAGCGCTCGAGCGGACGAAGTTCGACGCGTCCGACGTGTTGGCAACGCTCGTTTTCTGGGGCGTCTTCCTGATCGCCCTGCAGCTCGCGTTCGGGGTGTTCGGTCCGAACCCCGTCAGCGACCTGCTCCAGGGGCTGATCGCCTTCTTGCCGAAGGTCTTCGTCGCGATCGTAATCCTGGTGATCGCCGCCGCCCTCGCGAAGGTCGCGACCGAACTGCTCTCCGCCACGTTGGGTTCCGTCTCCGGGGGAGAATGGATCGCCCGAGCAGCCGGGGCCGCGATCTTGATCTTCGGGATCTTCGCGGCGCTGAGCCAGCTGCAGATCGCGCCGGCGATCGTCAACGGCCTGTTCTACGCGATCCTGTTAGCGATCGCTGGTTCGATCATCGTGTCTGTTGGTGGCGGTGGGATCCCGACGATGCGGCGCTACTGGGAGCAAGCGAGCTCGTCGATGGAGACCAAGACACAGGAGGTGAAGCGCAACGCCGACCCGCAGGCCGCGCGCCAACGGGCCGAGGAGATGAAGGACGAAGTCAGTCTGCCGGACTCCGGAACGATGAGCACGGATACCCGGTCAACTTGATCAGGCGGTAGAATTCCTCAAGGTCTAGCGACCGGCGGTAACCTGTCGTCCGGTGAGTAGAGAGTCCTTCTGGATCGTCCCTCTCTTGCGGTCGGCAGGGTCACGCGTCCAGGGTCCCTACGGGACGCTGAGCGAAGCTCAGAAGGCGGGCGAAGACCTCATCGTCGCCGCACAGATCCTGAAGATCACGACCGACGATGAGCTGGCGCTTGAGGTCGTGGGTTTCATCCGGAACAGACGTATCCGGTAGCGGAGCGAGATACCCGAGGCAGGCGTTACGCCACGACCACTCTGAAGGCGAAGACCGTTCAGCGAGGCTCGTCTTCCCCCTGAGGCGCCGATCGGGCCTGGTCGAGGGCGTCGGCCTCCGGCACATCCGGAGGGATCGAGGGCTCTTCGTCGTCGTCAAGCTCGAGTGCCTCCGTCTGCTCGAGCGCGTCCGCCTCGGGGACGGGCTCGGATTTCTCGCTCAGACGTCGTCGCTCTTCGTCTTGGGTCCAAGCTTCGTCGGACATGGACAAAGCCTAGCCTGCGCTGCGGTCGAGGCGGTGCCGTCACTGGATCGGTTTGAAGGGGTCGCCGAACGGACCCTCATCGGACTGGAACTCGTAAGCGGCCTTCTTGACGCGGAACGCATGGTCGCAGTACGAGCAACGTTCCAGCATGGTCTCGACCCGCATCGCCTCCAACGTTCGTAGGTCGGTCTGCAGCACGGACTGGAACGTGTTCCCGCAGCGGGGACAGACCAGCGTCAGCACCCTCGCCCCCCAGCCAGAACGACCTTGCATCTGGCCGCCGGGTCGGTGTAGACCGAGCTCGGAGCCATGACTAGTACCTGGGGTCTAGATACAACAGCAGAGGGCGTCCGCGTGTACGGCGAGTTGGACATGGACTCCGCGGAGTCATTCCGTGAGCAACTCTCGGCGGCCCTCTGCGAACCCTGGGGCAAGAGCTTCCTGATCGATCTGTCTGGAGTCACCTTCATGGACTCCTCCGGACTCCGTGCTCTACGCAAGGCGTTAGACCTCGGCGGCGGGAAGGACCTGATCGTCCAGACGTCTCGGCAAGTGTTCAAGCTCCTGGACCTCTCGAGTCTAGCCGGCCACTCGCTGCCGAACATCGAGGTACGTCCACCTCGATGAGTTCCCGTCACAAGCCCGTTCTAATCTCCTGCTGATGGCGGCGTTCCCTGACATGCTTCGACGTGATCGCGAACGTCGGGGGTTACGCGAGTGTCAGGCCGCCTGGCGCTTCGGTGTGAGCGTCCGGGAGTACCGGGAGCTCGAGGCCGGGAAACGCTCGCCGAGATTCGAGCCGTGGGAACCGGATCTGTAAGCTGTTCGGGAGCCCGCAGACGTTACGCTAGACCTGCGACGCCTTCCGTGCGGCT
>Ga0307302_10000356_pt1 | contig 20487 bp, 20 predicted proteins | sample ER_DNA_183_FD_194490 | JGI IMG/M metagenome (GOLD analysis project Ga0307302, IMG submission 194490) | Bulk soil microbial communities from the East River watershed near Crested Butte, Colorado, United States - ER_DNA_183 | ecosystem: Environmental > Terrestrial > Soil > Floodplain | place...
ACGACCACGACGACCAGCGAGGCGCCGAAGAACCACGAGAACCATTCCAGCTCGCGCACCGCCGCGACCACCAGCGAGGCGCCGAAGAACCACGAGAACCATTCCATCCTTGGCGGGCATCTCCCCAGAGACAGGTCTGTCGTGGACGATGCTAGAGCAGGACGTCGGCCGACCGGACACACGGGTGGTCGCTGAACTTTGACCGTGCTCGCACGGCCCCCGGGACACAACTGGTCCAGCCGGTGTTGGCCGGCTGGATGGCCAATCTCGTTGTGATTGCCCGTGAGGGGCGCCGGCGTGGACGGGGGAGCAGGAGCGAACGGCAACGACCTCCTGGCGTCACCGGCTTCAGCTGGGTCTGGCGCCTCAGAGGTCCTCAGGCCGGGTGATTCCGCTGCGATGATCCGGGTGGTGGTCGCGGCGAGGACCTGACCCTTGATTCCGCCGGCTGCGTGCCCTGTTCCTGACCTGTCGACCCGAGCTGCGGCCACCACGGTAGATCGCGTGGTGGTTGCGGCGAGGGCCTGACCCTCTCATCCACCGGCTTGGTGCCCTGAATCTGACCTGTCGGCCCGACCCGCGACCACCACCGGCACGCCAACCGGACGAACGTGACCTGATACGAGCCTGTCGCCCAGACCCATCGCAGTGCTGTCCGCCCGGCCGGCGCGCGTGCCATCCCCGCCCCGCCAAGGAGAGGAGACGGCCATCACCAGCATGGCACACCCCACCGCGCCCCAGCTCACCGTCGGGGTCGACACCACCTGGACGTCCACGTCGCCCACGCAGCCGACCAGCTCGGCCGCCGCGTGGCCACCATCCAGGTGCCCACCACCCCCGCCGGCTACCAGCAGCTGCTGGCCTGGGCCCGCGGGCTCGGCCAGCCCGTCGCCTGGGGGGTGGAGGGCACCGGGTCCTACGGCGCCGCCCTGGCCCGCTTCCTAGCCGCCAACCACCAGGTCGTGGTGGAGGTCAACCGGCCCGACCGAGGAGCCCGGCGCCAGCGTGGCAAGTCCGACCCGGTCGACGCCCAGGCGGCCGCCAAGGCCGTGCAGGCCGGCGACGCAACGGTCGTGCCCAAGGCCGGCACCGGCCAGGTGGAGATGATCCACTGCCTTCGGGTCGCCCGCCAGACCGCCATGCGGGCCCGCACCCAGACCATCAACGCCCTCAAGGCGCTGCTGGTCACCGCCCCCGCCGAGCTCCGTGAGCAGCTCCGGGGGATGTCGGTGACCCGGCTGGTACGCGCCGCCGCCGGCCAGGAGCCGGGTCCGATCACCAGCCCCCTGGCCGCGGCCATGCTTCGCGCTGGGGACCCTTGCCCGCCGTCACCAGGCCCTGTCGGCCGAGATCGACGCCCTCACCAGCGAGTTGGACCGGCTCACCGCCACGGCGGCGCCCAAGCTGGTGGCGCTGTTCGGCGTCGGCCAAGACAGCGCCGGCGCGCTGCTGGTCGCCGCCGGTGACAACCCCGGCCGGCTGCGCAGCGACGCCTGCTTCTCGATGCTGTGCGGCTCCTCGCCGATCCAGGCGTCCTCCGGCAAGACCACCCGGCATCGCCTCAATCGGGGCGGCGACCGGCAAGCCAACGCCGCGCTGCACCGGATCGTGGTGGTGCGGTTGTGCCACCACCAGCAGACCAAGGACTACATGGCCAGACGCCTCACCGAAGGCAAGACCAAGAAGGAGATCATCCGCTGTTTGAAGCGCTACGTGGCCCGAGAGGTGTTCGCAGTGCTCAACCAGATGGGCCAGGACACCCTCACCGCAACCGCTTGACAGCTATACGAGCGTCAGGAATCGCCGGCCCCCACGGTGCAGCGCCTGGCCGCTTTGGGGTGGTGGGGTGCCTAGGAACCAGCAGGCGCCCGCCGGGCAGCGCGGTACATCCCCACCGCCTCGGTGACGGTGGTGGCGTCGGTGGGGGCCTTGTCGTCGCGCCAGCGGCCGGTGAACCGGGGGAACCGCAACGCCAGCCCGGCGTCCTCCCTCAGCTGGCCCCAGCCGGCAGTGTGGTTGGGGGAGAGGGTCAGTTCGGCGGCGAGGACCTCGACCACCAGGGCGGGCTCGAACCAGACGTCCGCGGCCCAGCGCGAGTCCACCCGAGCCGGCCGCTGCTCCCGGACCAGCGACGCCAGCCGAGCCGGCAGCCCGGCGAGTTCGGCGTCGGAGAAGCCAGTGCCGCACCTACAGATGGTCTGGAACCGATCGGCCTCCTCGTCGTAGACGGCCAGGAGCAGCGCCCCGTAGATGCCGGCGCGCCGGCCCCGCCCGGCCAGCCCGCCCACCACCACCAGGTCCAGGGTGTCGGTGAGCTCGCTGCGGTAGTCGCGCTTGAGCTTGATCCACGACCAGCCACGGGCCCCGGCCTGGTAGCTCACCGCTGGGCTCACCGACTTGCAAATGAGGCCCTCGCAGCCGTCGGCCACCGCCTGCTGGAACACCGCCTCCAGGCGGTCCTCGTCGCTGACCTGCTCGGCGGTGGTCAGCCGCAGCCGGGGGCCGGGGGTGACGGCCTCGGCCAACCGCCGGCGCCGCTCGGGATAGGGCAGGCCGGTCAGGTCCTCGCCGTCGGCGTACAGCAGCTCGAAGCAGAACAGACTCACCGGGTAGTCGCGCACGGCGTCGCTGATGCCGTGCTTGCGGCGGCGGAACATGACCTCCTGGAACGGGCGCAGCTCCCCCGAGGCCGGGTCGGCGGCCACCGCCTCCCCCTCCAGGATGACCTCCCGTGGCCCCAGGCTCTGGTTGAGCAACTCCACCACCTCGGGGAACTGTATGGAGACCCGTTCCAGCCGGCGGGTATACAGCTCCAGGGCACCGTCGGCGGTGCGGTGGGCCTGGATTCGGATCCCGTCGTACTTGTACTCGGCCACACACGACCCGCCCAGCTTGGCCAGGATCGCAGCCGGCTCGCTGAGCCGCTGGGCCAGCATCGGCCGCACCGGATTGCCCGCCCGGACCTGCATGCGTTCGACCTCCTCGAGGCCGCCGGAGACCAGGGTGGCCGCAACCAGGCCCAGGTCCGAGCAGATGTTGTAGGCCCGCTCCAGCACCCGCCGCGCCTTGCGGCCGCCGGCATGCACCTCGGCCAGGGCGTCCAGGATGGTGGCGGTGCCGATCCCCAGCCGCAGCGAGCCAGTGACGGTCCGCAGCAGGTAGCGGGCCTCCAGCGGGGTCGCCTGCTCAAGCACTACAACGCTGGTCGCGGCGGGCGAAGACGGCGCAGGCGCTGGCGCTGCGAGCGCGGATCGTGCTGGCCTGCGCCGAGGGGGCGACCAACAAGGCGTGGCCGAGCAGTTGGGGATCTGGCCGCAGACGGTGGGCAAGTGGCGCGGGCGGTTTGTGGCCCAGCGGCTGGAGGGCCTGTCGGACGAAGACCGGCCGGGCCGGCCCCGCACCGTCGCCGACGAGCAGGTCGAGCAGGTCATCACCAAGACATTGGAGGAGCCGCCACCCAACCAGGACAGCCACTGGTCGACGCGGTCGATGGCCAAGGCGACCGGGATGAGCCAGACCGCGATCAGCCGGATCTGGCGGGCATTTGGCCTCAAGCCGCACCTGCAAGAGACCTGGAAGCTGTCGACCGATCCGCAGTTCATCGACAAGGTCCGCGACATCGTGGGGCTGTACCTGGATCCGCCGGCGGCGGCGCTGGTGCTGTGCGTGGATGAGAAGAGCCAGATCCAGGCGCTGGACCGGACCGCGCCGAGCCTGCCGATCCTGCCGACCACCCCGGCGCGGCGCAGCCACGATTACGTGCGCAACGGCACCACCAGCACCGCCACCAGGAGTTCTTGAAGTTCCTCAAGACCATCGACGCCAGCGTGCCCGCTGGGTTGGAGCTGCATCTGATCTGCGACAACTACGGGACCCACAAGACCCCGGAGGTCAAGCGGTGGCTGCTGCGCCACCCGCGCTTTCAGCTGCACCTGACCCCGACCTACAGCTCCTGGCTGAACCTGGTGGAGCGCTGGTTTGCCGAGTTGACCAACCGGAAGCTACGCCGCTCGGCCCATCGCAGCGTGGCCGAGCTGGAGGCCGACCTCCATGCCTGGATCCGGGCGTGGAACGATGACCCCAAGCCGTTTGTGTGGACCAAGACCGCCGACGAGATCCTCGACAACCTCGCAGGCTATCTACAACGAATTGATAACTCAGCACACTAGGGCTTGCGGCCCACCCCGCCGACGGCGTCGATCTCGGGGGGTGGGCCGTCTCCGCTGGTCGGGTCGGGCCGCCACCGTGGGAGTGACACCACCCCGGGCTTCACCAGTTCCAGCCCGGCGAAGAGGCCGGCGACCTGCTCCGGGCTGCGCAGGCGGTAGGGGATGGCGCCGCTCTGGTCGTAGTCGTCCTGGGCCTGGATCCCGGCCTGGCTGGTGTTGGTGCCGTCGCACAGCACCAGGTAGCTGCCGGACGCCAGGCCGTCCAGGAGCCGCTTGATGATCGAGCGGGCCTCGGCGTCGTCGTCGATGTGGCCGAGGATCCCGAGCAGCATCAGCGCGACGGGCTGGCTGAGGTCCAGGGTCCGGGCAGCGGCGTCCAGGATCGTGTCGGGGTCGTGCAGGTCGGCGTCGACGTAGGCGGTCACTCCCTGGGTGCTGGTGAGCAGGGCGCGGGCGTGGGCCAGGACCACCGGGTCGTTGTCGACGTAGACGACGCGGCTCTCGGGGGCGACCCGCTGGGCCACCTCGTGGGTGTTGTCGGCGGTGGGCAGGCCGGTGCCGATGTCCAGGAACTGGCGGATCCCGGCCTCGCCGGCCAGGTAGGTGACGGTGCGGACGAGGAACTCGCGGGTGCTACGGGCGACCTCGACGATCTCAGGGAAGGCCTCGCGGAACTGGTCGCCGGCCTCGCGGTCCACCGGGTAGTTGTCCTTGCCGCCCAGCCAGTAGTTCCAGATCCGGGCCGAGTGGGGGACGCTGGCGTCGATCTCGGGGGGCTGGGGGGCGACGGGCCGTTGGTCACGGGAGCGCTCCTCGGCGTCGGGAAGATCTCGGCGCACAACCAACCGCAAGATGCCATGGCGGTCAACCGCTCATGCGCCATCGCCGGCCGACGATGCGGCCGCTCAGGGCTTGCGGGCGACCCCGCCGTAGGCGTAGACGCCGTAGGGGTCCTGGTCGGTCCCGGGGTCGGGCCGCCAGGCGGCCAGCGGCACCAGGCCGGGCTCGACCAGCTCCAGCCCGGCGAAGAACGGCTCGGTGTCGGCCAGGGTGCGGGGCACGTTGGGGATCCCGCCCTGCTCCGACACCGCGGCCAGGCCGGCCATGGCCTCCGGGTCGAAGTCCGGAGTCGTCTGGGACAGCACCAGGTAGCTGCCGGGCGCCAGGGCGTCGACCAGGGTGGCCACGATCCGCCGGGGGTCGTCCTGGTCGCGCAGGTGGTGCATGATCCCGATCAGCACCAGGCCGACCGGCTGGGTGAGGTCGAGGGTCTTGGCGACCGCCGGGTTGGCCAGGATCGCCTCCGGCTTGCGCAGGTCGGCCAGGATGAACTCCACCGTCCCGGAGTGGGTGCCGGGGATCAGGGCCCGCGAGTGGGCGAGCACGATGGGGTCGTTGTCCACGTACAGCACCCGCGCCGCCGGGTCGGCCTCCTGGGCCACCTCGTGGACGTTGCCGGTGGTCGGGATGCCGGTGCCGATGTCCAGGAACTGGTGGATCCCGGCCTCGGCGGCCAGGAAGCGCACGGTCCGGCCGAGGAAGGCCCGCTGGGCCCGCACCTGGGTGCGGATCGTGGGCAGCTGCTCGGCGATGGCGTCTCCCATGGCCCGGTCGGCGGGGAAGTTGTCCTTGCCGCCCAGCCAGTAGTCGTACACCCGGGCCGACTGGGGGACGTTGGAGTTGATCTCATTCGACATGCTCGGATCATACCGAGCGGGAGGGGTACGGCGGCAAGAGCACCCACCAGGTGGGCGACACTAGTGTAGTTACAACGTTGTAGTTATACTGAAGCCTTACCTTGCCAAGCCTCACGCGCGTACGGGCCGAGCAGGGAGTGCCAGTGCAGGGAAGTGTCGCCGGACGCGGCGACGACGCACCACGAGGGCCGCAGCCGGTGGGGGCCGCCCTCGGTGCCGCCATGGTCGAGCTGCTGGCCAAGGCCGACCCGGCGGCCCGCCGCCTGCTCGGTCGGGTCGAGCGGCCCCTGGCCCGGGTGTGGCTGGCCGCCTGGCTCCCGGACGCCCCCCAGGGCACCCTGGTCGAGCCCAACTGCAAGATCGGCCCCTACCGGGTCGACTTCCTGGTCCTGCCCCGGCTGGTGGTGGAGATCGACGGCGAGGGGCCGGTCCGGGTCAGCTCCGACCAGGTCGTCCGTGAGCGCCGCCGCGACCGCTACCTGGTCGCCCAGGGCTACGCCGTGCTGCGCTTCGCCGGCGACGAGGTCTGGTCCAACCCCTGGCGCTGCGCCGAGGAGGTCCGCGACTACCTGCTCGGCCGCCGCGTGGCCGGCCTGGAGGGTGCCTGATTGAGGCCGTCGCGCAAGATGGCCACGATCACGCGCATGATCAGGACGGTGGCGCAGAACAGGCCGAAGTAGCCGAAGAACTGGAACAGCGAGGTGTCGCCGGTGAAGTGCGGGCCGCCCTGGGCCAGGCCTGCCGTGGCCGACAGTGGCGTCAGCCGGCCGAACGTCTCAAAGACCAGAGGTGGAGCGCGGGTAGGCGACCTCGGGGTCGGTGGCCACGTTGACCAGGTAGGGGACGCCGGCGTCGAAGGCCCGGCGCAGGGCCGGGCCCAGCTCGGCCGGGCTGGTGACCAGCTCCCCGGCGGCGCCGAGGGCCTCGGCGACCTGGTCGTAGCGGCACCCGGGCTGGAGGTCGGCGGCCACGTCGTAGCCGTACAGCATCCGCATGGGGTGCTTCTCCAGGCCCCAGATGCCGTTGTTGCCGCAGACGATCACCACCGGCAGGCGGTGGCGGACCAGGGTGTCCACGTCCATCAGGGAGAACCCGGCCGCGCCGTCGCCGAGCAGGAGCACGACCTGGGCCGAGGAGCGGGCCAGGCGGGCGGCCAGGGCGTAGCCGAGGCCGGTGCCGAGGCAGCCGTAGGGTCCGGGGTCGAGCCAGTTGCCCGGCCGGGCCGGCTCCACGAACCGGCCGGCGAAGGAGACGAAGTCGCCGCCGTCGCCGACCACCACCGCGTCGTCGGCCAGGACCCGCAGCAGCTCGCCGTAGACCCGGGCCGGGTGGATGGGGTCGGCCGGGCTGTCCAGCAGCTCCCGGTCGCCGGCGACCGCCGCCCTGGCCTGGTCGCGCAGGCGCTCCAGCCACGGCCCGGTGTCCGGCCGCCGGCCGGGCAGGGCGGCCGCCGCCTCGGCGAGGCCATCCAGGACCAGGCCGAGGTCGCCGGTCACGCTCCCGGCCAGCTCGACGTGCCCGGCCACCTGGCCGGGGGCGTCGACCAGGTGGACCACCCTGGCCGGGGGGTCGCCGTGGCGGCCGCCGAAGCTGCCGTAGGCGAGCCGGAAGTCGAGCGGGGCGCCGGCCACCAGAACGAGGTCGGCGGCGCCGAAGGCGAGCGAGCGGGCCCTGGTGACCAGCGGCCCGTCGCCGCCCGGGGCCAGGATGCCGCGGCCCTGGCCGTTGGCGACCACGGGCAGGGCGAGGGCCTCGGCGCAGCGCCGGGCCGCGTCCTCGGCCCGGTCGGCCCAGACGTCGGAGCCGAGGACCAGCACCGGCCGCTCGGCCTGGCCGAGCAGCCGGGCCACGGCGGCCAGCGCGTCCGGGTCGGGCTCCCGCACGGGCGCCGGGTCGGGGTCGGCCAGCACGACCTCGGCCGAGGAGAACAGCGCCTCCAGGGCGATGTCGAGGAACACCGGCCCCCGGTGCGGCTCGGCGGCCAGGAGCAGGGCCCGGTCGACCTGGGCGGGGATGTCGGCGACCTCGCCCACGGTGCCGGCATGCTTGGTGACGGTCGCGACCAGCGGCGGGTGGTCGAGCTCCTGGAGACTGCCGGCGCCCCAGCGCCCGGTCGCCGCCCTGCCCCCGAGGACCAGCAGCGGCGACCCGTTGAAGTGGGCGGTGGTGATGGCCGAGACCCCGTTGGTCACCCCGGGCCCGGCGGTCAGCACGGCCAGCCCGGGCCGGCGCAGCAGCTTGGCCGTGGCCTCGGCCGCGAACACCGCCGTCTGCTCGTGCCGGACGTCGACCAGCCGCAGCGGCGGGTCGGCCTTGACCGCCCCGTCATACAGCGGGAACACATGCCCGCCGGAGAGGGTGAACATCTCCTCCACCCCGTGCCGCCGGGCCACCGCGACCGCCAGCGCCCCCCCGTGCCCCTCCAGCTCCGTCCCGCCCACCGCCACCTCCCACACCACCCGGCCGCTCGATGCTACCTGGGCGTTGCCGGGTCGCGTCTGGCACCCTGCTGCCCGTGATCCGTCGAGCCATCCGCCCCCCGGCCGCGCTGCCGGTGGTCCTGCTCCTCCTCGGGGCGCTGGCGGCGGGCTGCGGTCCCGCCGACCAGCAGCGCACGGCCGCGCGGCGCCCCGCCGCCGGCGGGACGCCGGCCACGCCACCCACCTCTACCTCGACCGCCACCGCCGCCGACAGCCGCAGCGTCCCGGTCAGGTCCGGGTTCGTGGCCTTCGGCGACTTCGGCGGCGGCCCGGCCCAGGGGGCGGTCGCCGCCGCCATGTCCCGGTGGGCGGCCGGCCATCGGGTGGACGCGCTGGTCACCACCGGGGACAACGTCTACGAGCGGGGCGAGCCGCAACGGTTCGGCGCCCAGCTCGACCGGCCCTACCAGAGGCTGCGCCGCACCCGCCCGCTGTGGGTGACGCTGGGCAACCACGACGTGACGGCCGGCCACGGCGCCGACCAGCTGCGCCATCTCGGCCTGCCCGCGCTGCCCTATGTCAGGACCCTGCCCGGCGTGCAGCTGCTGTTCCTGGACGGCAACCGGCCCGACCGGGCCCAGGCGGCCTGGCTGACGGCCAGGCTGGCCCGGCCGGGGCCGCGGTTCCGGGTGGTGGTGTTCCACCAGCCGGCTTGGTCGTGCAGCGTCCACGGCTCCAACCGGGAGGTCGACCGGTGGTGGGTGCCGGTGCTGGAGCGCTACCGGGTGGCCCTCGTCCTCAACGGCCACGACCACAACTACCAGCGGTTCGTCTCCACCGCCGGGGTCAGCTACGTGGTCACCGGCGGGGGCGGCAAGCAGCTGTACCCGGTCGCCCGCTGCCCCTCCGGGACCCCGCGGCGGGTCGCCGGCGTCGCCCGCAACCATTTCACCGCCGTCGAGGTCCGCCAGCGGTCGCTGACCGTGCGGGCGGTCGCCACCGACGGCAAGGTCATCGACCGGACGGTGGTCCGCCGGTGATGTCGACCTCGAACCAGATCGTCCGCCCGGCCGCGCTCTCGCGCACGCCCCAGCGGCTGGCCAGGGTCCGGACCAGCTCAAGGCCGCGGCCCCCGGCCGACCGGACGGCGTGGATGCGCTGGCGCAGCCGGGCCGGCCCGCCGTCGTCGGACACCTCGACCCGGAGCCGGCGGCCGACCACCGCGTAGCCGACCTCCAGGGTGCCGCTGCCCCGGTTCGGTTGTGACTGGTCGAGACTGCTGGTCACCGCCTCGGAGACGAGCAGCTGGGCGGTCTCCCAGGCCTCGGAGCCGCGGGCCAGGCCGCCCGTGACGAAGTGGCGGGCGGCCGCGACCTCCTCGGGCCGGCGGGCGAAGCGTCTGCGGACGAGGGCTGCCTTGGGTGGGTCCGTTCGCACGGGTGCTCCTCGGCATCGACGGCAGGATGGGGGGACCGTCTGGTCCGGTCCTCCCCAGCTTCGCCGGGGCCAAACCTCCGCCTGGGTCAGCCGAGCAGCTCGGGGACACCGGCGAGGAAGCGGCGCAGCTCGGCCAGGAGCCAAGAGCCGGCGAGCAGGTCGAGGTCGTTGTGGTCGGCGCCGTCCAGCACGGCCAGCCGCTTGGGCTGGGGCGCGGCCGCGAACAGGCGCCGGCTGTGGTCGGCGGGCACGATCTGGTCGCGGCCGCCGGCCAGCACCAGCAGGGGCGCGGCCAGGCGGCCGGCCAGCGCCGCCGAGTCGTAGCGGTCGCGCAGCAGCAGCGACACGGGCAGGAGCGGGAAGTGGAGCCGCCCGACCTCGGCCAGCGACGCGAACGGCGACCGCAGCACCAGGGCGGCCGGCGGCCGCTCGGTGGCCAGCCGCAGGGCCACCGCCGCACCCAGCGACTCGCCGAAGTAGACCACCCGGGCCGGGTCGACCTCGGGCCGCGCCGCCAGGTGGTCCAGGGCGGCCCTGGTGTCGGCGGCCAGCCCCTCCTCGGTGGGATGACCAGGGTTGCCCCCGTACCCCCGGTAGTCGAACAGCAGCACGTGCAGCCCCATCCGGGCCAGGGCGGCGGCCAGCGGCGCCCGCATCGATCGGTTGCCCCCGTTCCCGTTGCACACCAGCACCGCAGGCCCTGACGCCCCGGCACCGGTTCCGAGGCCCCGCCTGGCAGCGGCCGGAACGAACCAGCCCCTGAGCCGAACGCCGTCGGCGGTGTCGAAGGCCATCTCCTCGGCTCCGGCTCGGGGGAGCACCGACCCGGCCGGGGGCACGGTGCGGGGGGCGGGGAAGTAGAGCAGGCGGCGCTGGAACGCCCACAGGAGCACCACCGGGGTGGCCAGAAGGGCCGCCACGAGCAGCAGGATGATCCCGGCGCGCATGGTCGAGCCGTACCATGATCCCGCTCGGGCGCACCAGCGCTGGACCAGAGCCGGGAGGAGCGAGCATGGAGGTCGGGGTCGGGCTGCCCACCACCACGCCGGGCGTCGACGGCCGCTGCGTCCTCGAGTGGGCCCGGCGGGCCGAGGACGGGCCGTTCGCCAGCCTGGGGGTGCTGGACCGGATGGTGTACCGCAGCCTCGAGCCGTTCGCCGCCCTGTCGGCGGCGGCCGCGGTCACGGCCCGGGTGCGGCTGGTGACCATGGTGGTGATCGGGCCCCTGCGCAACACCGTGCTGCTGGCCAAGCAGGCCGCCTCCCTCGACCTGCTGTCCGGCGGGCGGCTCACCCTGGGGCTGGCCATCGGCGCCCGGGCCGACGACTACGAGGTGATGGGGGTCGACCGCGCCGGCCGCGGCCGGCGCCTGGGCGAGCAGCTGGCCGAGCTGCGCTCGATCTGGGAGAAGGCCGAGGTCGGGCCCGAGCCGGCCCAGCCGGGCGGCCCGCCGCTGCTGGCCGGGGGCCTGTCGGGGGAGGCGTTCGCCCGCATGGCCCGCACCGCCGACGGCTACGTCCACGGCGGCGGCCCGCCGCGGGCGTTCGCCGGAGCCGCCGCCAAGGCGTGGGCGGCCTGGCGGGACCTGGAGCGGCCGGGCCGGCCCCAGCTGTGGGGCCAGGGCTACTTCGCCCTCGGCGACGCCGACGCCGGCGGCGACTACCTGCGCGACTACTACGCCTTCACCGGCCCGTTCGCGGAGAAGATCGCCACCGGCAACCTTCGCAGCGGCCGGGCCGTGCGCGACTTCGTCCGCGGGTACCAGGATGCCGGCTGCGACCACCTGGTGCTGCTGCCCACCGTCTCCGACCTGGCCCAGCTCGACCGCCTGGCCGACGTCCTCGCCTGAGAGGGGTCGCGGGGTGCGCATCGGGGTCCTGGGCGGCGGGCCGGCCGGGCTGTACTTCGCGCTGCTGGCCAAGCGGGCCGACCCCGGCCACGAGGTCACCGTGGTCGAGCGCAACGCCCCCGACGCCACCTTCGGCTGGGGCGTGGTGTTCTCGGAGGAGACGCTGGGTGCCCTGCGTGACGCCGACTACCCCAGCTACCTGGAGATCACCGACACCTTCGCCCGCTGGAACGCCATCGACGTGGTCTACGGCGGGCGGACCGTCCGCTCCCGCGGGCACGTGTTCTCGGCCATCGCCCGCAAGCGGCTGCTGGAGATCCTGCAGCGGCGCTGCCGCGAGGTCGGGGTCGAGCTGGCCTTCCGGCGGGAGCTGCCCGACCTGGACACCTTCGCCGACCGCGACCTGGTGGTCGCCGCCGACGGGGTCAACTCGACGGCCAGGCGGCTGCTGGCCCCCCACCTGCGACCGACCCTGGACGTGCATCGTTCCAAGTTCATCTGGTTCGGCAGCGACCTGTCCCTCGACGCGTTCACCTTCATCTTCCGCACCACCGAGCATGGCATGTTCCAGGTCCACGCCTACCCCTTCGACGCCGAGACCAGCACCTTCATCGTCGAGTGCACCGAGGACACCTGGCGGGCGGCCGGGCTCGACCAGGCCGGCGAGGAGGAGAGCATCACCGCCTGCCAGGACCTGTTCGCCCCCGAGCTGGACGGCCGCAAGCTGCTGTCCAACCGGTCGCTGTGGATCAGCTTCGTCACCGTCCGCTGCCAGAGCTGGCATCACGGCAACGTCGTCCTGCTCGGCGACGCCGCCCACACCGCCCACTTCACCATCGGGTCGGGCACCAAGCTGGCCATGGAGGACGCGGTCGCGCTCAGCCAGGCCCTCCAGCGCCACCCGGCCGCGCTGGCGGCGGCCGCCACCGACTACGAGCTGGAGCGCCAGCCGGTGGTCGAGCGCTTCCAGGAGGCGGCCCGCGACAGCGCCAGCTGGTTCGAGAACGTCCGCCGCTACCACGGCTTCGACCCGGTCCAGTTCGCCTGCAATCTCCTGACCCGCTCGGGACGCATCGGCCACCTGGAGCTGACCCGACGCGACCCCGCCTTCGCGGCCACCGTGGACCGGTTCTTCGCCGGCCGGCCCGGCCTGCTGCTGCCCCCGCCGCCCCTGTTCGTCCCGCTGGGCCAGCGGGGAGTGACCCTGGCCAACCGGGTCGCCCTGGCCGTGGGAGCCGAGGATGACGCCACCGGCGGGCGGCTGGCCGAGGCCGCCGCCCGGCGCCTGGGCGAGGCGGCCGCCGCCGGGCCCGGGGTGGTGGTGAGCGAGCTGGTCGTGGCCGCCCCCGACGGCCGCATCACCCCCGGCACCCCCGGCCTGTGGGCCGAGGACCAGGCCGGGGCCTGGGCCGCCCTGGCCCGCGAGGTCGCCGGGCGGGGATCGACCCTGGCCCTGCGCCTGGGCCACGCCGGGCGCCGCGGCGCCACCCGGCCCCGCCGCTCCGGCGTCGACCGGCCACTCCCCGGCGACCAGGCCTGGCCGCTGCTGGCCGCCTCGGCCATCCCCTACACCGCGGCCAGCCAGGTCCCCGAGTCGATGGACGTCGGTGACATGGAGCGGGTCGCCGACCAGTTCGCCGCCGCCGCCCGGCGGGCCGCCGCCGCCGGGGTCCAGGTGCTGCTGCTGGACCTGGCCCACGGCCACCTACTCGGCGGGTTCCTGTCGCCGCTGGCCAACCGGCGCGACGACGAGTTCGGGGGGTCGCTGGAGGGGCGGCTGCGCTTCCCCCTCCAGGTGGTCGACGCCGTCCGGGCGGCCTGGCCCGGCGACCGGCCCCTGTGGGCGTCGCTCACCGTCACCGACTGGGCGCCGGGCGGCCTGGCGCCGGAGGAGGCGGTCGCCGCGGCCAGCGCCCTGGACGGGCACGGCTGCGACCTGCTCCAGGTGACGGCCGGCCAGACCACCGCCGTCACCCGCCCCGACTACGGCCGCCTCTCCCTGGTCGGCTGGAGCGACCTGGTCCGCAACGACGCCGACGTCCCCACCATGGTCGGCGGCAGCCTCACCACCGCCGACGAGGTCAACACCGTCCTGGCCGCCGGCCGGGCCGACCTGTGCCTGCTCGACCCCCGCACCTACACCGGCGCCTGACCAACCGGAGATTCGGTGCGCTTCGTTGTCCCCAGGGGCGGGACCCTAGTCGTCCTCGATCTCCTCGCGGACGGCGCGGTCCTCGGGGGCGGCGGGGCCGCGGTCGGTGCCGGCGGTCTTCTGGACGCCGCCGGAGGCGTCGCGGGCCGGGTCGGAGGGGGCGGTGTCGGCGCCGATGGCGCCGGTCTCCAGGGCCGGGGTGCCGCCCAGCCCACCACCGTCGGTCTCGTACTCGCCGACCGCTCCCGGGCCCTTGGCCGTGCCCGGGACCTGCTCGACCATGTCCTCGCCCCAGCCGCCGGTCTCGGCGGGCGACGGCTCGGCCTCGGGGTCGCCGCCGGGGGTGGCGGCGGTCGGGTCGAGCGAGGGCAGCTCGCCCCCCTCGGCCGCCTGCTCCAGCTCGGCCTCGGCCAGGTCGGGGGCGCTGCGGCCCTCGCTGGCCGCCCGGTCCTCCTCGTCGAGCAGGTCGTCGGGCTCGCCGCCGGCCTCGTCCCATTCCTCCAGGGCCAGACGGTCCTCGGCCGGCACCCCGCCGCGCTGCTCGGTGACGGTGGGGGCGAGCTGGGGCACGTCCGGCGGGGTCCAGGGCTCGTTCTCGTCCAGGGCCTCGGCCAGGTCCTCGGTGGGGGCGCTGTCCGGGCCGGCCAGCATGTCGGTGGAGCCGACCAGCACCTCGTCCTGGGCCGGGGAGGCGGGCTCGGTGTCCAGCGGCTCCTCGACCACCTCGCGCAGCCCCCGGTCGACCTGGAGCTCGTTCACCACCGAGCCGGCGTACTCCTCGGCCAGCTGCCCGGCCACGGTCGCCTCCTCCGGGGAGGCCACCGCCCCGAGCAGGACCACGTCGTCGTCGCGGGTCGCGACCTCGATCCGCTCGTCGTCGACCCGGGTCGACACCCGCAGCCGCTCACGGATCCGCTCCAGCACCTCCACGTCCACTGCCATCGGGCCGGTCCTCCTCGTGGTTGGCGGGCGTCGCCCGCCGGCCGGGCACCCCTACCCTAGCGACGGCGCCCGAAATCAGCCCGGGCGGTCGCGCTCCAGCCGGGCCTCCTCGACGTCCAGGTCGTGGTAGAGGCGGCGGGCCACCTCGGGGGTGACGGCGCCCTGCTCGCGGAGCCGGCGCAGCTCCTCCCGCTGGGCCCCGAGCAGGTCGTGCACCAGCTCGACGTAGGCCCGCGTGCCCTGGGTGCGGTCGTCGTCGCCCTGCCGGTCCAGGTGGGCCAGGCGGGCCCGGTAGCGCTCGCGGAGCCGCTCGACCAGCTCCGTCGGGACGCCGTCGGACTCCGGGTCGAGCGCGTCCAGGTGGTCGAGGGCGACCGCGGACAGCCGGGCCAGGGCGCGGCGGCCGTCGCCGGCGGCCCCGTCGTCGTCGGCCGCCAGCCCCAGCCGGCCGATCACCCACGGGAGGGTCAGGCCCTCGCCGACCAGGGTGACCACGATCACCGAGAAGGCCAGGAACACCACCAGGTTGCGGTCCGGGAAGGGCCCGCCCCCTTCGACCTGGGTCGGGATGGCCAGGGCGAGGGCGAGGGTGACCACCCCGCGCATGCCCGCCCAGCCGATCACGGTGACCGTCCGCCAGCCCGGGTACGGGTCCCGCTCGCGCACCCGCCGCGACAGCCGGGGCAGCCAGCTGCCCGGGAACACCAGGACCAGCCGGACGACGATGACCACGAGGTTGACGGCCAGCGCGGCCAGGGCCAGGTCGGCCAGGGAGCGGCCCTCGATCCCCTCGACCACGGTGCGCAGCTGCACGCCGACGAGCACGAACGACAGCCCCTCGAGCACGAACACCAGCCAGTCCCAGAGCTGGCGGGCCTGCAGCCGGGCCCCCGAGGAGATCGCGCTCCAGTGGCGGGTCATCAGCACCCCGCAGGCCAGCACGGCCAGCACCCCGGAGACGTGGGCCCGCTCGGCGCCCAGCCAGGCCACATACGGCAGCAGCAGCTTGACGGTGTTCTCTACCGGGGCCTCCGACACCCGGCGCAGGATGCGGCTGCCGACCCAGCCCACGGCCAGCCCGACCGCCGTCCCCCCGACGGCCGCCACGACCAGCTCGACCCCGGCGTGGACCAGCGAGAAGGCGCCGGAGACGGTCGCGGCCACCGCCACCCGGTACAGGACCAGGGCGGTGGCGTCGTTGAGCAGCCCCTCGCCCTCCAGGATGGTGACCGTCCGCCTGGGCAGCCCGAGCCGGCCCGCGACCGCGGTCGCGGCCACCGGGTCGGGCGGGGACACGATCGCCCCCAGCACCACCGCCACCGTCCACGGCAGCCCCAGCAGCGAGTGGCCCAGCACGGCCACCGCGGCCGTGGTCACCAGCACCAGCCCGACGGCCAGCAGGGCGACCGATCGCAGGTTGTCGCGCAGCACCTGGAGGTCGGTGTGCAGCGCCGCCCAGTACAGCAGCGGCGGCAGGAACAGGGCCAGGGTCAGGTCCGGGTCGAGCTCGACCTGGGGCAGCCCCGGGATCAGGGCCACGGCCAGCCCGGCCAGGATCAGCAGCACCGGCTCGGGGATGGTGGTGCGCCCGGCCAGCCTGACCACCAGCGCGACGGCGGCGAGCAGGCCGACCAGCAGCTCGAGCGTCTCCATCTAGACTCGCGCGAAGGCATCGTCAACTCGAGCGATGGGAATCCGCGCCCCCTCCCCTCACTGTCCGAGCGTAGGTGCATACTCCTGGCGGACGCGATGAGACGTACATTCAGATACCTGCTGCGGCCGACCGCCCGCCAGTCGGCCGCGCTGGCCGCGATGCTCGATGACCACCGAGAGCTGTACAACGCCGCCCTGCAGGAGCGGCGCGATGCTTGGCGGATGCGTCAGGTGTCGGTGCGCTACGGCGAGCAGTCCGCTCAGCTTCGCGACATCCGCCGAGCCGATCCGGACGGACAGGGCCGCTGGTCGTTCTCCTCCCAACAAGCCACCCTCCGTCGGCTAGGTCGGGCGTTTGACGCGTTCTTCCGACGTGTCCAAGCCGGGCGGACTCCGGGATTCCCACGGTTCAAGGGAGCGGGCTGGTTCGACACCGTGGAGTGGCCCTCGGATCGGGACGGCTGTCGGTGGGACTCGACCGCCGGCGAGCATCGGCTGTACCTGCAGAGCGTAGGGCACATTCGGGTCCACCAGCATCGTGAGGTGCGCGGCCGGGTAAAGACAATCTCGGTCAAACGAGATAACCAGCGCTGGTATGTCCTGCTCTCCTGCGACGACGTTCCACCTGAACCGCTGGAGCGCACCGGTTCGGTGGTCGGCATCGACCTCGGCGTGAAGTCGTTCCTGACCACCTCCGATGGCGTGCACGTTCCCAACCCTCGCCACCTCGAACACAGCGCCAGCAGGCTTGCCGCCGCACAGCGGGCCCTCGCCCGGTGTAGGCGGGGCAGCACTCGGCGTCAGAGGGCACGTGCTCAAGTCGCTGGACTGCACGGTAAGGTGCGCCGCCAGCGGCTTGACCACGCGCACAAGGTCGCGCTCGACCTGGTACGTCGGCACGACGTGATCTGCCACGAAGCGCTACGGATCGGGAACATGTCTCGGTCGGCGCGCGGCACCATGGCCAAGCCGGGCCGTAACGTTCCCAGCAAGGCCGGCCTGAACCGGTCGATTCTTGACGCGGGTTGGGGGGTGTTCCTGCGCATCCTCGCGAGTAAGGCTGAAAGCGCCGACCGGGAGTTAATCGCAGTTGACCCCCGCAACACTTCCATCACCTGCCCCGACTGTGGGCACGCGGTGGCGGAGAACCGCGTCACCCAGGCCAAGTTCCAGTGCGTCCGGTGCGCCCACGAGGCGCACGCCGACGTAGTGGGCGCGCTCAATGTGTTGCGGACAGGGCTTGTCCGTCGCGATGCCGCCACGGCAGCTTAGAGGACATTCCGGAACCTGGATCAGGGTGACCGCGCGTGCGCCTGGGCGGTGCCGGGAAGCCGGTTGTAGCCCAGCCGCGCGCAGGCCAGCATGGCGAAGGCGAAGAACCGCTCGGAGTCCCGGTCATAGCGGATGCGCAGCCGCCGACACCCCGCCAGCCAGGCGATCGAGCGTTCTGCCTTCCAGCGGTGGCGGCCCAGCCGCTGGGAGGACTCGATCCCACGGCGGGCGATGCGGACCTTGATCCCCCGCCTGGTCAGGTAGGAGCGGCAGCGGCGATGGTCGTAGTAGGGTCGGGCCGGAGCGCGGTGCCATGCTTTCGCGATGGCCCGTTTCTCCGGCCCGCACCTCCGAACCCGCCGTGCGCGTTGCCGCGCAACGGGCTCTCCACGAGTCCGTGCCGGTGTGCTCACGTGGGCGATCCTTGCCGGTCGCTCGTCCACGGCGTGGGGATCTTGGCGCCCCGGTAGCGGTAGCGGACGATCGCGACCGCGCTAGGGTTGACCATCCTCACCGTGCCCTGCGCCGGCCACCACCCTGGCAGGTAGCGGCGGCGCAGCTCCTTCCAGCTGATCCGCGGGTGCTTACGGCGCAGCCAGCCGACCACCCGCCGCCAGCAGAAGGCGCGCAGGTAGTCGAAGGTCGCCGAGGAAGACCCGTGGCGGAAGTAGGTGGTCCAGCCCCGCAGCACCCAGTTGAGCCGGTGCAGCAGGACTCTGAGCGGCTGGTTGCGCATGGCCTTGGTCAACGCCCGCACCTTCGCCTTGACGGCCGCTAGGGCCTTCTTGGACGGGTAGGTGTAGACATAGCGTCGGGTGCTTCCTCGCTGCTGGTGCCGCTGGATGCGCCACCCGAGGAAGTCCACGCCCTCGTCGATGTGGCGGATGCTCGTCTTGGCCTCCGATAGGCGCAGGCCCATCGTCGCCAGCACCGCCGCGACCTCGTCGTTGAGCGCCTGTGCGTGCGTGCGGGTGCCGGCCACCATGACCACGAAATCGTCCGCGTAGCGGACCAGCCGCCAGGTGGCCTCGCCCCGCCGGCGCCGCTTGTGGCGCTGGGACTCGGTGCCCATCGCCTGCCACGCCCGGGCGAACTGCTCGTCCAGGGCTGACAGGGCCAGGTTGCTGAGCAGCGGTGAGAGAATCCCGCCTTGAGGGGTGCCGCTGGTGATCTCCCGCACGGCGCCATCCTCGGCGAGGATGCCCGCCTTCAAGAACGCCTTGACCAGCGCCAGGACCCGCTTGTCCCCGACGCGTCGCCGCACCCGCACCATCAGCGCGGTGTGGTCGATCTCGTCGAAGCAGGCGGTGATGTCGGCCTCCAGCACCCACTCATAGGAGCGGGCGGCCAGATAGCGGATCTCCTCGATCGCGTCCTGGGCGCGCCGGTTAGGCCGGAACCCATACGAGCACGGCGCAAAGTCCGCCTCCAAGATCGGTTCCAGCACCAGCTTGCACGCGGCCTGGACCACCCGATCGCGGATGGTCGCGATCCCCAACCGGCGCAGCTTGCCGCCCGCCTTGGGGATCAGCCGCTCCCGCACGGGCAACGGCGCAAACGCCCGTGCCTTCAGCTGCGCACCGACGTCGGCGAGGAACACCTCCACGCCACGGCATTGCTCGATGTAGCGGGCCGTCTGGCCGTCCACCCCAGCAGTCCGCGCGCCCTTGTTGCCCCGCACCCGGCCCCACGCCACCGTGAGAAACGCCGGGTCCCAGACGAGGTTGTACAGGTCATCGAACCGACGGTCAGGATCGTCGGTCGCCCATCGGTGCAGCTTGGTCTGGATCCCCAGTACCCGCGCCTCCGCCTGTTCCAGCGTCGGCCACGGCGCGCCGGTGTTCACCAGCGGCCTCCTGGCCTGCCAGTCCCAAGCCTGCGAACTCGCTGCCCCCCTTCGCCATGCAGCCGGCTCTCCCGGCCTCGGACTACTACGAGGGCTCCGCCACGCCCGGATGCCGTCAGCCGACGGCGGACCTGCCCGCCGCCGTGCTGGCCGCACGGCGGGAAGGGCGGCACCCGGGCGCTTCCCACGTTCACTGTGTGCCGGTCGGCAGGGGTGGTGGCCAGCTTTTCCCCGGCAGCCTCGCCACGGGTACGCCGCAGGCCTTCCCCGTGGCCTCCTTGGTCGCGAAGGCCGTGACGGTCGGAGTCGCCGCGCACCATGCTGCGCATCGGTGCCCGGCGTGCGCTGCTGTCCGGCCCACATCCGCCAGGTTCGAGCCGGGTCGCCGCTTGCGGGGGTTCCACCACTGGTTCACTCGTCATTCCACCGTCCTGCCTTGCTTGCCGGACCCGGGCCGTCTGGCAGTACCGACCCGTCCCGTCGTTGTCGGGGCTGCTCCCGCCCTTCCTGGCACCTCCCAGGTCAAGCTGCCCCCAGCTTCTCCCAGGCTGCTGCGACAGCCCGGAGGTGGGTCCTTTCACCCCACCCGGTCACACAACGCCTCGTGGCGCACGGCCTTGTCGGCGTGGACCTTGGCGGGGCGGCAGCGCCGGCCGCCGGCCGGGGTCCGCACCTTGGGAAGGTCGTCCAGCAGCCCCTCGAACACCAGGCTGTCGTTGGTGTTGGCCCCGGTCACCAGCAGCGCCAGCGGCAGCCCACCACCCTCAACGGCCAGGTGCAGCTTGGATCCAGGCTTGGCCCGATCGACCGGGTTTGCGCCCACCTGGTCCCCCCCTGACCGCCCGCAGGCTGACCGAATCCACGCTGATCCGTGACCAGTCCAGCTGACCGGCCTGGCCGAGCTCGTCCAGCAGCAGCACCTGGAGCCGCTCGAACACCCCAGCGGCGGCCCACTCGGCGAAGCGTCGCCAGCAGGTGGTCACGCTGCCGCAGCCGAACTCGCCCACCGGCAGCAGCGCCCAGGGGGTGGAGGTGCGGGCCATGAAGATG
>Ga0307302_10000361_pt1 | contig 20268 bp, 18 predicted proteins | sample ER_DNA_183_FD_194490 | JGI IMG/M metagenome (GOLD analysis project Ga0307302, IMG submission 194490) | Bulk soil microbial communities from the East River watershed near Crested Butte, Colorado, United States - ER_DNA_183 | ecosystem: Environmental > Terrestrial > Soil > Floodplain | place...
GGCATGTCGCTGTTGAGGACGCGGGGCGCTACCGGGACGCGCTCGGCGCGTCGCTCCCGCTCGGCGTCCCCGGCGTCTTCACGGAGGCGACGCCCGCGCCGCTCGAGGGGCTCGTCGCGCGGTTCGCCCGGACCCACGGGCCGTTCGGGACCGCCGACGTGGCGGCGCGGTTCGGCATCGGCGAGGACCGGGTGGCCGGCGCCGTCGCCTCGCTCGAGGCGCAGGGGCGGGTGGTCCGGGGCGAGTTCCGGCCCGGGGGTCTCGAACGCGAGTGGTGCGACGCCGACGTGCTGCGGTCGATCCGCCGGCGTTCGCTCGCCGCGCTGCGCAAGGAGGTCGAACCGGTCGAGGCGCCCGCGCTCGGGCGGTTCGTGCCGGAGTGGCAGGCTGCCTCGAGCCCGCGACACGGCCCGACCGCGCTCGTCGATGCGATCGCGCAGCTGCAGGGCTCCTCGATCCCTGCCTCGATCGTCGAGTCCGAGGTCCTGCGATCGCGGGTGCGGGGCTACCGCCCGGCCGATCTCGACGCGCTGTGCGCGAGCGGCGACGTGGTCTGGATGGGGGCCGGCGGGATCGGCGCCGACGACGGAAGGATCGCGCTGGGGTTCCGCGAGACGCTCCGGCTCGTCGCGCCGCCGCTTCCCGAGACCCCGCCCGTGGGGCCGGTCCACGACGCGATCCGCGACCACCTGCTCCAACGAGGCGCGTGCTTCTGGCCCGAGCTGCTCGCCGCGGGCGGCGTCCCCGACGAACGGATCGTGCTCGCGGCCCTGTGGGACCTGGTCTGGGCGGGCGAGGTCACCAACGACACGATCGCGCCGATGCGCGCCTTCCTGGTCCGCCGCCCAACGAAGGCCACCCGCTCGGGCGCCAAGCCCCGGCCGGGAGCGCTCCGGCGCGCCGGGCCGCCGTCGGCCGCGGGCCGGTGGTCGCTCGTCCGAACGCTGCTCGAGCCGGAGCCATCGCCCACCGAGGCCGCGCATGCGCGAGCGATGCAGCTCCTCGAACGCCACGGGGTGCTCACGCGCGAGGCCGTCCTGGCCGAAGGCGCGCCGGGGGGGTTCGCCGGCGTGTACGCGGTGCTACGGGCGCTCGAGGAGTCGGGCAAGGTCCGGCGCGGCTACTTCGTCGACGGCCTGGGCGCGGCGCAGTTCGCTCTTCCGGGCGCGGTCGAGCGGATACGAGACCTCCGCGAGACCACGCGGGAGCCGTCCGTTCTCGCGCTGCCCGCGGCGGACCCGGCCCAGCCGTACGGGGCGGCCCTCCCCTGGCCGCAGGGAACGGGGGGTGGTAGCGGGCGACCCTCGCGGACCGCGGGGGCGTACGTCGTGCTCGCGAGTGGCGAGCCAGCGGCGTTCCTGGAGCGCGGGGCTCGGACCCTGCTCACGTTCGCGGCCGGGGGTGACGGCGGGTGGATCGACGCCCTCGTCACGCTGGTCAAGGACGGGCGGCTGCGCCGGATCGAGCTCTCGAAGATCGACGGCGAGCCGGCCGCCGGGTCCGCGTTCGCCGAGGATCTGCGCACGGCAGGGTTCGTGGACGGCTACCGGGGGCTCGTCCTGCGGGGCTCGTAGCACCCGTGCCCGACGTGCTGAGATCACCCCGCGACCGGGCTACGATCCCTTCACGATGACGCGCGCCGAGCGGGGCCGGCTGCCTGCGGGTGACGAGCCCGAGGACGAACTCGAACGCCTCCGGACGTTGCTCCGCGACCTCCCTGGCATGGTCTACCTCGAGGACGCGGACCCGCGGATCGAGGGGCCCGGGGCGTTCCTCTACGTCAGCCCCGGCGTGGAACGTGTCCTCGGCTACACGGTCGAGGAGTGGCTGGCCGATCCCTCGGGGTGGGTCGAGCGGCTGCACCCCGACGACGTGCCGGCGATGCGGGCCGCCTACCAGGCCGTGGTACCGACCGGAGCGCCCTACAGCGCCGATTACCGGATGTTCGCCAAGGACGGCCGGATCGTGTGGATCCACGACGAGGCCGTGCTGGTGCGCGACGAGGACGGCGCCCCGCTCTACTGGCAGGGCGTGATGCACGAGACGGTGGACCGCCCGGCCACGCTTGAACGGCTCCAGGAGGCGGAGCAGCGCTACCGGGCGCTCGTGGAACAGACGCCGGTCGTGACGTACATCGACCCACACCGGCCCGACCACACGAGCGCCTACTTCAGCCCGCAGGTCGAAGCCCTGCTCGGATACACCCCGGACGAGCTGACCCGCGACATCCCCTTGTGGCCCGAGCTGGTCCACCCCGAAGATCGCGAACGGATCCTCGGGGCGTCGATGCTCGCCGAGCAGACCAACGGCACGTACGACGTCGAGTACCGGATGATCGCGAAGGACGGCCGCGTCGTGTGGGTGCACGACCAGGCCGTGCTGATCCGAGACGATCGGGGCATACCCAAGTTCTGGCAGGGCGTGTGGATCGACCTGACCGAGCAGAAGCGCGCGGCCGAGCTCGAACGCGCGCTCCAGGCCGAGCGGAAGGGGGCCGCCGAGCTCCGCGCGATCGACGAGCTCAAGACGACGTTCCTTCAGGCCGTCTCGCACGACCTGCGGACGCCACTCGCGGCGATCCTCGGGCTCGCCGTGACCCTGGAGAGCCAGACGGACCTGGGGGCGGACGAGGCGCACGATCTCGCGTCGCGCATCTCGATGAACGCCCGAAAGCTCGACCGGATCGTCTCGGACCTGTTGGACCTCGACCGGATCTCGCGCGGGATCCTCGAGCCGAACCTGCGCGCCACCGCCCTCGATGCACTGGTCCGGCGCGTCGTGACCGAATCCGACCTCCTCGCCGAACACCCCGCGGAGCTGGACCTCGAACCGGTGACGATCGAGGCGGACGCCGGGAAGATCGAGCGCATCTTCGAGAACCTGTTGTCGAACGCCGCTCGCCACACCCCGGCGGGTTCGAAGATCTGGATCCGCGTCGGCCCCGAGGGGGGCGGTGCGTTGCTGATCGTCGAGGACGACGGCCCCGGGGTGCCACCCGAGCATCGAGAGGACATCTTTCAGCCGTTCGGTCAGGGCGCCGGCGCGCCCGAGCACTCCCCCGGCGTCGGGATCGGCCTGGCCGTCGTCTCACGCTTCGCCGAGCTCCACGGCGGCCGCGCGTGGGTGGAGGAGCGGGAGGGCGGCGGCGCGTCGTTCAAGGTGTTCCTGCCAGGCAAGCACTCGCGCGGCGCTTGAGGACCGCGACTCACGGCGTCGGCCTCAGGCGCGCGTGAGCTTGGAGCCCGCGTGCCACTGGAGCTCGACGCCCTCCATCGCCATCCGCAGCTCGAACGAGAGCTCGTCCCCTCGACCCTGGATGCGGCGGCGAAGCTCGGTGACGGGGCTTGCGGTGGGCGTGAGCGAGACGGCGGTCGACAAGAGCTCGACCACGCCGTCCTCCACGGTCCCGACCGCGACCTCGGTGATCCCGATCGGGTGGGCGAGGAGGAGCTCGACGACGCCGGGGCCCGCGGGCCGAAGGAACCCGCGTTCGAAATGGATCGGCGAACCGTCATCGAGGGACCAGGAACGCTGCGCATACAGCAGGAACGGGTCGCCGACGAACTCGAACGTCACGTCCTCGGCGTAGTCGAACAGCTCGCCGGGCGGCCAGACCCCCTCCCCAGTACCGCTCCACTCGCCGAGCAGGAACGCCAGCTCGGCCAGGTCCTCGTGGAGTTGGGCCGGAGTCGCCATCGGCGGGCGCGCAGACTCCTCTGCGTCCGGTCGCCGCGCCTCCATCGAGCCCGACGCTACCACGTGCCCGCCGTCGGACCGGGTTGGTAGCGTGTCGCGCGTGCCGACCGTCGCGCGCTTCAACATCACACCCGTGAAGTCCACCGCACTGCACCATCCCGACCGCATCCGGTTGGACGAACGGGGTGCGGCGGGCGACCGTCGGTTCTTCTTCGTGGACGGGTTCGGCAAGCGATTCTCGGGCGCGACCAAAGCCCCGATCCTGCCGATCCGGGCCGTCTTCGACGAGGCGGCCGACACGCTCGAGCTCCGGCTCCCCAACGGCATCGTCGTGTCCGGCACGGCGGAGCCCGACGGCGAGGCCCTCGAGGTCAACTTCTACGGTCGCCCGGTGGCCGCGCACGTCGTCGGCGGCGACTTCAGCGAGACGGTGAGCGCCTACGCCGGCCAGGAGGTGCGACTCGCGCGCCCCGACCGCCCGGGCGACGCGCTCGACGTCCGGCCGGTCACGCTGGTGTCGCTCGAATCCGTCGCCGAGCTCGCGCGCAGGGGCGAGCACGAGGGCGTGCTCGACCCGGGCCGGTTCCGGATGACGATCGAGATCGAGGGCGTCTCGGCGCCGCACGAGGAGGACGCGTGGGCGGGGCGGCGGGTCCGCGTGGGCGATGCGGTGATCCGCGTCGAGGAACCGGTTCCCCGTTGCGTCGTGACGACGCTCGACCCGGGCACCGGCCTTCGCGACTTCCCGACGCTCAAGGTCATCCGCGACTACCGGGGCATCAACGCGGAACAGCAGCTCGAGTTCGGCGTCTACGCGGACGTCGTGGTGCCGGCCGAGGTGTCGGTGGGAGACCCGGTCGAGCCCCTCCCGTGATGCGAGGCGTGGCGCGAGTCTGAGTCGGCTACACCCACGCGTGGCAGACGATCGCTCCCTGCCACAGGCTCGTCGTGACGGGAGGGCCGGTCCCGGTCCGCGCGCGCACCTGGGCGGAGAGCCGGTGCCGTAGCCGCGTCGGCCGGTCGACGATCTCGACGCGTTCGAAGCCGGCGGCCCGAAGCATCCCGACGACCGCGGCCGGGTTCGGGCCCCACCAGTTGGTGGGATCGCGGTTGGCCTCCGAGCCTTCGTAGAACGCCATCGCGGGCCTCGGCCACCAGGTCATGTCGACGAACGTGCTCATGAGCAGGCGCTCCCGCGTCACGCTCCGCACCTTCTCGAGGGCAAGCATCGGATGCCTCATGTGGTACAGGATCCCGAGCATCAGGACCACGTCGAACGTGCCGACGGTTTCGGGCGACAGGTCGAGCACGTCGATCTCGTGGTCCTCCACCCTGGAGCCCAGCGCACGCCGCGCCAGATCGAACCCGTCCTTGGTCCCCCACCCACCGCCGCCCCAACAGAAGGAATCGGTCGCGAGGACGCGTTCGGCGCCCCGCCGCTCGGCCTCGAACGAGAAGAACCCGTCCCAAGCGCCCACGTCCAGGACACTCTTCCCGCTGAGTTCCTCGGGCAGATGGAGCTTCGCAAGGCGGAGCGAGCTGTTGTCGACCCCCGGTGTGACGATGTCGTTCCCGAGGGGGATCGAGTGATACCAGTTGACCTTGGCGATCTCGGTCTGGAGTTCCTCGGTTTCCACGGTCAGCTCCGATGCCTCCGGTGGACCGGTGGGCCCATCAAACGCCACTGTATGACGGGGGCTGAGACTCGCGACGCAAGCACAGCAACGTTCTCGTATCGACACTCCACCCCACGGCGGTATGCGAGCGCGGGCTGCGCCCACCACCCCTAGGTGCCTACGCCTGTGTTAGGAACGCGGCTAGGCCTCGCAAGTCGTGACCGTCTCGCCGTTGGCGCACGTGTCGACCCCATCGCCCCCGTCCAGCGTGTCGGTCCCATCGCCCCCGTCGAGCTTGTCGTCGCCGGCGGCGCCGGAGATCGTGTCGGTTCCTGGTCCTCCGAAGAGCTCGTTGGAATTCAGGTCGCCGGTGATCATGTCGTCGTGCCGGGACCCGAAGACCTGCCCGATCCCGGTCAGGGTGTCCGTTCCCTCACCCGTGGCTGTCCTGGCGGTGAGGTCGACGACCACCGCGTTTGCGGAGAAGAAGAAATTGACAAGGTCGGTGGTGCCCCCACCCCCGTTCACGGAGTCGTTGCCTTCGCCCGGATAGAAGAAGTTCTCGCCGGAGTTACCGACGAAGGTGTCGTCATAGCGAGACCCCTCGAGGTCCTCGACTCCCGTCAGCGTGTCGGTCCCTTCACCGCTGGTCGCCGTGCCGGCCGTGAGATCGGCCTGGACGCCTGATGGCGCGAAGAAGTAGCTGGCCAGGTCGAAGCCCGTGCCGCCGCTGAACTTGTCGCTCCCCGCGCCGCCGAAGAGGGCGTCATTGCCTCCTCCACCACCGAGGGTGTCGTTCCCGGCTTCGCCCACGAGCAGATCGCGTCGGTCTCCGCCGATCAACTTGTCCGAACCATTCCCGCCACAGATCCGGTCGGCCCCACCCAGGCCCCTGACAACGTCGCCGCCCCCGAGGCCCGCGATGACGTCCGCCCTGGCCGTTCCCTTGATGAGATCGGCCCTTGCCGTGCCGAAGATCGTGGCCCTCGTCCCGAGGCACCTCGGCGTCACAGCCGAGGCGATCTGGGGCAGCGCGGCCACGGCGAACGTCGCAAGGACCACGAACAGGAGCAGCTTTCGCATCCTCCCCACCTCCCCTTGGGGGGTGCGCTCCTCCCCGTGGGGAGCGTGCGCCCTCCGATGCGAGCAAAGCCTGTCCCATGGTGGGCGCTGGTTGGTGGATGCGCAAGTCCTGGCGGCAGTGGTTCCCGGTCTCGTGTGCCGAGCTCAACGCCGGGTAACCGTCCCCCCGCTGGCCAGGGTAGAAACGACGAGTTGCCACTCCCCGCGGACCCACGCCGGCTGCCGTTCCCCAACCACTCGCCCATGAAGGGCGTGCCGAGGGCTCGGCGATCTCTACGATCCGGGTGTGTCGAAGGGCGGCGGTCCGTTGCCGGGCTTGTCGAGGGGGAAGGGCGGCGGCCCGTTGCCGGGCTTGTCGGAGGGGAAGGGCGGCGGCCCGTTGCCGGGCTTGTCGGAGGGCGGCCAGTGGCCAGAGTCCTCGCCCTGGTCATCGGCGGGTGGTGAGTCTTCGCCCTGGTCATCGGCCGGTGGTGAGTCCTCGCCCTGATCATCGGCGGGTGGTGAGTCTTCGCCCTGGTCATCGGCGGGTGGCGTGTCCTCGTCCTGGTCATCGGCCGGTGGCGTGTCCTGGCCCTGGTCATCGGCGGGTGGTGAGTCTTCGCCCTGGTCATCGGCGGGTGGCGTGTCCTCGCCCTGGTCATCGGCGGGCGGCGAGTCTTCGCCCTGGTCATCGGCGGGTGGCGTGTCCTCGCCCTGGTCATCGGCGGGCGGCGAGTCTTCGCCGGGGTCGATCACGGGCGGCGGCTGGACGCTGTGGGGCGGGTCGTTCACGGGCGGCGGCTGGACGCCGGGCGTCGGGTCGATCACGGGCGGCGGCTGGACGCCAGGCGGCGGGCTGATCACCGGTGACGGGTCGATCGGCCGCGGCTTGATGACCGGTGGCGGGCCGACAGGCGTCGGGTCGATGCCGTCATCCACTTGGGGCGGAGGCATCCAGAGGAGCCGAGCGTCTCTCCCTCCGTCTGCCGGTCCGAACGGCTCTTCGGTCGTCTGCGCAGCGGCGAGCTGGCCCGAGGCCTCGAGCCTCGGGACCGGGAACAGTCCCATCTGCGCCAGAAAGGCAGCGGCGACGTCGCGAGCACCCGACGGGAGCTGTCCACTGATCGCCAGGCTCGCGCTTGCGGTGAAGACCGTGACAACGATGGCGGCTCCGAGCCTCGTACCGACTCGTCTCCCTCTCGAAGCGGCTCTTCGCACGGCGGTCCCCTGGGTCGTGGGCCGGTTCGAGCGAAGCCGAGTGGTGACGACGGAGATGGCCTCGTTCGCGCTCTCCTGCTCTTCAGGAGTCGCGGCGGCGCGAACCGCATCAAGGAGCTCGCCGAAGTTGAATCCCTCACCGAGTTCTCCGGACGGCTTTCCGTCGAACCTCATCATCGCTCCATCCTTGGTCCAGCCCGGTCGAAGACGAGCGCGTCGACATGATCCGCCAGATCCTTCAAGCGCCTCAGTCCCTCGACCTCCGTCACGCGCGCGAGATCGAGCGGCTCACCCGTGATCTCCGCGACCTCGGCCACGTTGAGATCGCCCAGAGCGCGCAGGAGCAGCACATCCGCCTGCTGCGGCGGGAGCGCTCTGATGCGGGCGAGTGCGGCGTCAACGGCACGACGTTCGGCGGACACGCCATCGTCCTGCTCGCTCACCAGGGTCGATCGAGCCGAACCGCTCTTCTCACGCGCCTCCACCATGCGGTGCCTCGCGGCCGCGAACACCCACCGACGGAACGACGTCTCGTCCCCCTCGAACGTCGGCAGGCCCGATGCGATGTCGCTCCACGTCTTGGAGGCAAGATCCTCTGCGCGATCGGGAAGGTGCGCGCGGAGGTACCGCAGAACCTTGGGATGGAACTCTCGGCAGAGCGCTGCGACCGGCCACTCCAGGCCCATCTGCGCGGCCGCAAGGACGGTCTCGAACCTGTCGGGCAGACCGATGTCGCTCACGACGAGCGGTTGAGCTGACTCAGGCAGGCCGGATGCCGAGACGACGGTCTCGCCGCTGATCGACTGCCCGCTGGCTGCTCCGCCGACTCGAGGGAGTCGGAAGCTGAATCGGGACCCGATCCCGAGCTTGCTCTCGACCTCGAGGTAGGTGCCATGCAGGTCCAGGATCTCGGACACGAGTGCGAGCCCGAGGCCCGTTCCTCGGGTGGATCGTGTGTTCGAATGACCGCCGCGGAAGAAGCGCTCCCCGATGTGGCACAACTCGTCGGGCGGTATCCCGGGTCCGTCGTCCTCGACGGCGACGACCGCCTCCCGTCCCTCGCTTGTCGCGGAAATCCGGACGCGGCTTCCGGGCGACGTGTACTTCGCGGCGTTCGTGAGCAGGTTCTCGACCACCCTCTCGATGAGGAGGGGATCGGCTGTAGCCGTGAGTCCTTCCTCGACGTCGAGGTTCACCACTTGGTCGCGGAACAGACTCGCGAGGCGGTCGGTGACTCCGTCGATCAGCTCTCCAAGGGCGACATCCACCGGCTTGATGTCGAGGTGACCGGCCTCGAGTCGTCCGAAGTCGAGGAGCTCGGTCAGCATGCTGTCCAGGGTTGCGGCGTTCGCGTTCGATCGAGCCAAGAGATCGTGGCGCTCCTCCTTGGAGAGGATGTCCGAGCTGTCCTCGAGGGTCCGCCCGACCCCGGCGATCACGGTCAGTGGCGTACGGAGCTCGTGCGAGATGTTGGAGAGGAAATCGCTCTTCATACGGTCCAGCTCCGCGATGCGCTCCATCGAGCGACGCTGGCGTTCGAACCGGCGGGCGTTCGCAAGGGCCACCGTTGCCTGGGTCGTCAGCATCTGGAAGACCTCGACGTCCTGGGAGGAGGGACCCGGGGGCTCCTCGACGCCAACCACCAAGATCGCCTCCACCCGATCGTCAACAGGAATGGGGACCACGGCCAGCGATGAGAGGCCAAGCCTCCGAAGCGGCTCGCTGAGTGCGTCGCCGACGGTGCCCACGACCACGGGTTGTCCCCCGCTCAACACTCGCTCGACGGCCTCGAAGCGAAGCGAGTCGATCCCCTCCGAAAGGTTCTCGGGGACGCCCGAAGGAAGGATCGCTCGATAGTCTCCATCTTCCTGCACGTAGATCCGGGTCGTGGGAAAGCCCAGGGCAACGACCGAATCCACGACGGCCCGGAGAACCACGAGAGGTTCGACGGCGCTCATGTTTCGTGCGGCTGAGGAGACCACGGCCAGGAGCGCCCACCGACGCTCAGACTCCAGACGTGCCTCTTTGTGGGCGAGCGTCTGACTCTTCAGCTGCCCGACGAGCAGGTTCGCAAGGAAGGCGAGGACCGCCAGCACCGCGACGTTCACGGGATTCAATCTCGAGGCACCGAGGGCTGCCCAGTAGCTCGCGATGCTCAGCACGAAGAAGACGGCTTGCGTTCGAGGCGTGAATGCGACCGCAAAGAAGAGCGTCGTGAGGGCGTACAGGAACACGAGGGGCGACCCAGCGCCGCCCGTGGCCCAGATCCCGATCGCGATCAGGGCGAGGTTCACGATCGACCAGCCGAACACGACCGCGACCCCCCAGCGGGTTCGGAAGAGACGCTCGTAGGGCAACAGCGTCGCGAGTCCGGCGCTGACCGCGACGGTGACGAAGACCAATCCAAGCGGCCCCATCTCCACGTCGGTCCGTCGGCCGACCACCAACACCGCCGCCGAGAGGAGAGGGACGAGCAGGATCGTCCTCATCCCGATGCTCAGCGTGCGAAGCTGGAGGGGGAGGACGCGCTCGTTCACATCGTCGGCTCGGCGCCCTGAACGAGCTCGTGTGAGAGAGCGTGGCATCGCGACATCCATTCGGGCTACGGTACGTGTCGGCCACTGGGGGATGAATCCGTCTATCGGACATTCCGGGTACGGGGGGGACCACGTCGGGTAAGCCGTGGGACCTCGCCTGCCGGGGAAGCCCTCTAGTGCAGAGGGCGGAGGGACCCACCAACCCGACTAGTCCATTCGACCCCAACGCGGGCCGACCGTGCTCGTTCGAGGCCCGTCGGTCGAGTGGGGCATCGGGGGGACGATCACGACGGAACCCGGGACTCTTTCCACGCCCCCTCGCCCAAGGCACAATGGCTCACGGATGGTCATCCTGAGGCGCCTCCTCAGCAAGGCCCGATCGAAAGGCGAGATCCGCCGGAGGCAGGCATGGAAACAGGCCGCCGCGGAGAGGGACCGCGATCACCGTCACGGCGGCAGCATCTGGAGATCCGGAAAGGGCGGATCTCATATCGGCTAGGAGGTCGCGGCGTCGAGTTCCTGCAGCAGCCGGTACGCGGCTCTCTCGATCTCCTTGTGTCGCCACTCAGCGGCCCGGTAGACGCAGGCGATCAGGCCGCTTCGATGAAGGCGGCGGAAGTCGCCATAGACGAACGCGTATCGCGCCTTCGTGTCATCGGCGGCGCCATCGGTGAGCCCGAGGAACCAGGCCGAGTACTCCCGCCACGAGTGCTCCTTCAGGAAGGCGTTCTCGGACGCGGCCTTCGGCTGAACGTCGCCCCAGTCGCTGTCCAAGACATATTGCTTGGCCTTGATGAGCCTGCGAGCTTGGGCCGCTCCGCGTCTGTTCAAGGTGTACGAAGCCATGAACGATCCGTACCCAGTCCTTGACCATCAGGAACTCGAGGTCATCCCGACGCCACCCGTACCCGCGGGTTCACTCCGGCCGGAAACGCCCGACCCCGAAACCGAAGTAGCGACGCTCGCGGCGGGACCGCTTTCATCATTCGGGCGGTCGCTGACGGTGGGAGGGGTGGAGGTCTCTCGGCCCTCTCACCACCAGCGGCGTCGGGACGCTCGATTGGGCGGCTCCGACGGGCTGGGTTGGCAAAGACGTACATTGGATCATCTCCCGAAGGAGGCCCGATGGACGAGCATGAGAATGCGTTCCCCATGGACTTCTGGGCCGAAGACCGTTCGCCACATCCTTGGAAGTTCCGGCCGGTGGGCTACCTGGTCGTAATTCTCTCGGACGCCGAAGAGGCACATAGGGCGTTGTCGTCTCTCGTCAGCCAGGGGTTCGCCTCGCGAGATGTCAAGCTCTACACCGGCAAGCAGATCCTAGAGAACTACGAGGTGTACGCGGGTCGGCGAAATATCGCGGACAAGGTGGTCGGCTCAGTCGTGTCCGACTCCGAGGGTCGAGAGCTCTACCTGGACTACGCCCGTCAGGATCGCTGTGCGATGTGGGTGCGCATCCCGGACGTAGAGGATGTCCCGCAAGCTCTACGAGTCCTCGCCGACCATGACTACGTTCATGCGCGGTACTACGGCTCCGAGCAACAGACCGACTTCAACGTCTAAGTGTTATGGCGGTCTCGGGGCCGTGGCTTCAGGCTGCCGTCTGAGTATCGTGCCACAGACGGTCCGTGAAAACGGGGCCGGTCGCCGTGCGGCGCTGGCTTACGGTGGTCCCTAGGAAGGACCCGAGCGCTCGGCTTCTCTCAGCATCCCAATGAGCACCGCACGCAGCGTCCGGTCCTCCTCGCAGTTCGATTGGACGAGCCCGACCGTCATCGGCTCAGCCCTCCGTGGTGCCGCTCCCCGCTTGCTCCTCGGCATAGTTGATCAGGTCCAGTTCACCTGGCGATCGACCGTGGGCAGTGAGGATCGTCGCCGCCTCTGCTCGGTGTTGGGTCCCGTGGTTGACGACGTGTACCAGCATCACCCAGATGGGCACCCCGTCGTGAACGTATTGGACGACTTCGTCCGTCAGGGGCGGCAGCCAGGCATCGACCGCGACCCATTCGGCCTGCCAGCGTTCGCGCACCTCATCGATCGTTGGCAGCGGTTCGAGTTTCCGGCTCGGGTCCTTCATCGGCGCCCTGTGTTTGGAGTCCGATGCGCCAGCGCTGGGAGGCACCGAGATGATGGACGAGGATGCTCCCCAGGCCGCGCTCGCCAACCTCGTTCGGCCGCGACCACACTGTTGAATCGAGACCATCGAGGACGGTCAGCACCTGCCGGGTCGCCCAGCGCTCATACGCGAACAGAAGGCGGATGTCGGCGGCCTCCACATGTGAACCCTAACGCTCCCCAGCTTTTCTGAGCATCCCGACGAGCACGGCACGCAGCGTCCGATCCTCCTCGCAGTCGATCAGTAGCTCGGCGAAGGTACGGCTATGCGGATAGCCGCATAGGTCAAGTGGTGATCGGCAGGCCGAGGAGCTCGTTCGCGGCGTCGATCTCCGTCGGCGACGATGCGCAGCTCGTGGGCTGCCCCAGTCGCCCGCGAGGCTCTTGTGTAAATCCGCAGGTAGATCGGTGGGGCGGGCAGGACTTGAACCTGCGACCGACGGATTATGAGTCCGCTGCTCTGACCAACTGAGCTACCGCCCCGAGTGCCGCTGACCTGCGCGAACGCCGCCGGCATCCGTCGTCGACCGTCCGCAGGTAAGAATCATGTCAGAAACGTCTCCATGAGCTGAGCCTGACGCTCGCCGTGCGGAGCTGAGCTCACTCCGCTCCGACTCAGCTTGAGGCCCCGCAAACAGGCACGAGCTACCGGTAGGCCAAAGGGTAGGCCAAAGGGTAGGCAGGAATCCGCAAGACCCCGCGAGCACTCCCCGGCGTACACTTCGAGATAGAGAGGGGGGGTTGGGCTGTTCCGGATGTTCGGCGATGGCATCCACCAGAGCCGACACGTGCGCAAACACGCCGAGCAGGTCCGCGCCTATCTCGAAGCCAACCTGACGCAAGACCTGGATATGAGCGCGGTGGCCCGCGCCGCGTCCCTGTCGCCCTTCTACCTCACCCGCATCTTCAAGCAGCGCTACGGCGTGCCACCGTACCGGTACCTGATCGAGCTCCGGATCCGCTACGCGTCGGAGCTGCTGCGAGAGTCCTCGCTGAGCGTGACACAGGTCTGCCACCGGTCGGGGTTCAACTCGCTGTCGCACTTCATCACGACCTTCCGCAACCACACCGGCATGAGTCCATCGCAGTACCGGCGCGTGGTGGATTGGCAGCAGGATGCGGGAAGGTTCGGGCAGGAGACCGAACCGTTGGTCGAAACCCCCCGCCGTATGAACTTCTGAGAGCGGTCCCGGCGTCCCGCCGCGGCCGCATGTCCCGGGCCGAAAGGGGACGGCATGCTCAGGAGATCCGCGGCACCCGTTCGGCTCGTTCCGCTCATCCTCGTGCTCGCCCTCGTGGCGGCTGCGTGCGGTGGTGGAGCGGACGAGCCGACGCAAGGAAGTGGCCCCTCCACCACCGGCGCGACGCCGGTCGGCGGAACGCTGAAGCTCGCGCTGCAATCGGACGTCCAGGAGGCGTTCGACCCCCAGAAGGAGTACTACGGCGTCGCGTGGGCGTTCGATCGCTGTTGCCTGCTGCGAACGCTGCTCTCGTACAACGGGAAGACGACGGCCGAAGGGGGCGCCGAGGTCCAGCCCGATCTCGCGTCGGCGCTGCCCGAGCAGTCGGCGGACGGGCTCACGTGGACCTTCAGTCTGAAGCCCGGCATCAGATACGCGCCACCGCTGGACGACGTGACCGTGACCGCCCAGGACTTCATCCGCGCGATGGAGCGGGAGGGGTGCGGCACGTGCTCGACGGGCGGCTACAGCTTCTACTACTCGGCGATCGAGGGGTTCGACGAGTTCGCGGCCGGTGAGGCCGACGCGATCACGGGGCTCGAGGCGCCGGACGACTCGACGCTGATCGTGCGGACGACCACGCCCACGGGTGACCTGCCGTTCCGGATGGCGATGCCCGCCGCGGCGCCGATCCCCCCGCTCCCGGGCGACCCGAAGGCGCGCCTGGGCATCGCCACCGGGCACGACGACAACTTCGGGCGGTTCCTCGTCGGCACCGCGCCCTACATGTTCGAGGGCACCGACCTACTCGACTTCTCGCTCCCGCCCGACGACCAGGAGCCGGTCTCCGGCTACGACGTCGGACGTTCGATCGTCCTGGTCCGCAACCCGTCCTACGACCCGGACACCGACGACCTGCGCGAGGGCTACGTGGACCGCATCGAGGTCACGATCGGCGGGGACTCGAGCGACCTCGCGCTGAAGGTGGACGCGGGCGAGCTCGACATGGTGTACGACGGCGTGCCGCCGGCTTCGCAGATCCGCAGTTACGCCACCAACCCGGACCTTCAGGACCAGATCCACTCGGATCCCTCGGACGGGGTCCGCTACATCGAGATGAACATGGCGGCGCCACCGTTCGACGACCAGAACGTGCGGATCGCGCTCAACTACGCGGTCGACAAGGAGGGGTTCCGCCAGCTCCGTGGCGGTCCGCTCTTCGGCGACCTCGCGGGCCACATCATGGTGAACAGCCTCCAGGGCGACCAGCTCAGGGACTACGACCCCTACCCGTCGCCGAACGGTCGAGGTGACCTGACCGCCGCCAAGGGGGCGATGGCCGCCTCGAGATACGACGCGGACGGCGACGGAGTGTGCGACGACGCGTCGTGCGACGGCATCGTCACGATCATCGACGAGGCCGATCCGTACCCAAAGCAGACGGCGTTGCTGCAGCAGAGCCTCGAACCGATCGGCATCACGCTGGACGTGAAGACGTTCGAGCGCACCACGATGTACTCGAAGTGCGAGGACCCAAACTCGCACTGGGGTCTGTGTCCGAGCGTCTCGTGGGGCAAGGACTATCCGGACGGGTTCACCTTCGGCCCGCCGCTGTTCAGCCGGGACGCGATCGGCCCCGAGTCGTGCTGCAACGACCCGATGGTCGGCATCACGCCCGAGCTGCTGCAGGAGCGCGGGTACGACCCCTCCACCGAGATCCCGAGCGCCGAGGACCAGATCGACGCCTGCATCCCCCTCTCGGGCGACGAGCGGCTCCAGTGTTGGGCCGAGCTGGACCAGTACCTGATGGAGGACGTGACTCCCTGGATCCCGTACCTGTTCGACAACAACGTGGTCGTTTCCTCCGACCGGATCGTGGCGTGGAGCTTCGACCAGTTCGCCGGCCTCCCGGCGATCGACAGGCTCGCGCTCGCGCAGTGAGGTGACCGGCGAAAGGGACCGAGGACCATGTGGAAAGGTCCGGAGCTCGGATCGGAGAGAGGGTCAAGGACCTGAGCTCCGGACCTTCCACACGAACGTACGCTCGGCGCGAACGGAACGCTTGCGGTTCCCTGTCGACGAGTGACGGGTCCTTGCCGAGGGTTCGTCGGCGCGTCGAGTCGCGATCGCGTCTACGATGCGGCCCATGTCCGATCCGGTTCGCGACCGGTGGGCCGCGGGCGAAGTGGCGCTGAACGCGTGGTCGACGTTGGGGGGCGCGTCGGCTGCCTCGGTCCTGGCCGCGGCCGGCTTCGACGCCGTGACGGTCGACCTCCAACACGGCGAGCAGACGCTCGAGCGTCTCGGCGAGGTGCTCGGCGAGATCGAGCGGGCCGGCGCCGTCCCGTTCGTCCGCCTCGGCTGGAACGATCCAGCGGGCGCCATGCGGGTGCTCGACCTGGGCGCGCGGGGCGTGATCTGCCCGATGGTGGACACCGCCGGGGACGCGGCCGCGTTCGTGCGCTTCTGCCGGTATCCACCGCTCGGCGGTCGGAGCTACGGCCCGGTCCGGTCGGCGTTCGGGACGGGTCGCGAGCAGGCCGACGCGGCGAACGCCGCGATCCTCGCGTTCGCGCAGATCGAGACCGCGGAGGGGTGGGCGAACGTCGAAGCGATCTGCGCCACCCCCGGGCTCGACGGCGTGTACGTCGGCCCCGCCGACTTGAGCCTCGCGCTCGGGTTCGAGGGCTTCGCCGACCTCGGCTCGAACGATCTGCTCGAGGCGCTCGATCAGGTCGTGGTGGCGGCGTCCGAGCATGGCGTCGTCCCCGGCATCCACGCACCGTCGATCGAGCGGGCGGTCGAGATGGCTCGGAGGGGGTTCCGGTTCGTGGGTGCGGCGGGCGACAGGGAGCTGTTGCGGGGCGGCGCCGCCGAGAGCATCGAACGCACCCGGGCCAGCGCTCGCACCTCCTAGGACTCCACCGCTCCCCCGTCGGCACCCTCGATGCCGAGCTCGGCAGCGTCGACCTCCTCGAGCGCCGAAGCAAGCGCGTCGTTCAGGAGCCGGTCGACGGTCAGCACCTCATCCATGTGCGTCATCGCGAGCACGCGATCGATCGAGCCCCCGGGGTCGACCACCAGCCTGAGCCCCGAACCCACGGTGCGGCATCGCACGTCGACCCGCGCGATCATCCGCAGGCCGGCGCTGTCCAGGTACGAGCACCGCGTGAGATCGAGGACCAGCCACGGCGTCGAGCCGATGCGCGCCATCAGCTCGTCGAGCAACCGATCGGCGTTGGACAGGTCGACCTCGCCGCCGATCGTGGCGACGGTCGCGCGTTCGGCCGGCCCGAACTCGATGGTCGCGAGCTCGGTCGACCTCACGGGATCCCGACCCGCATCCGGACCGTGGTGCCGCCCTCGCCCCGCTCCACGTCGATGTCGCCAATCACCGCTCGAACGAGTTCGAGCCCCCGCCCGCGCGAATCATCCGGGCGCGGGTGACGCCACCGGCCGTGGTCGACCACCGAGACCTGGAGCGTCCCATCCTCGGACTCGGCCTCGATCAGCACGTCCCCCCGCCGCCCGATGTACGCGTGCTCGATGGCGTTGGTCGCCGCCTCGGTGCACGCGAGCACGACGTCCTCCCGAGTCTCCGTCGGCAGACCGGAGCGCTCGAGCCACGCGCGGAGCTCGGCACGCATCGTGGCGAGCTCGTGGGCATCCGCGGGGAACGTACGGCGGAACACCTCCACCGGGCGCCTGGGTCCGATCGTCAGCAGCGCGACGTCGTCGTGACGATCGTCGGCGACGATCTCGAGCAGCCCGTCGGAGATCTCGGTCAGCGAGCCCGCGCGCACGCGCGAGGCCATCTCGGCGAGCCGTTCGAGACCCCGGTCCAACGGCTCCTCCCGGCGTTCGACCAGTCCGTCGGTGTACACGACCAGGATCGAGCCGGGGCCGAGCCGCTCCTGCGCCTGGGGTCTGGGCAGGTCGAACGGCAGGCCGAGCGGCACCGATCTGCCACCTTCGAGGAACCTCGTCGAACCGTCGGGCTCGATCACGAGGGCGGGCGGGTGGCCGGCAGAGGCGTAGCGCAGCTCGCCCTGCGAGGGGTCGAGCAACAGCGTGAGGATGGTCGAGAAGAAGGCGCCGTCCACGCCTCCGGCGAACCGATCGAGCGATGTGAGGATGGCGTTCGGTTCCGTCATCGACAGCGCGAGCGCGCGCCAGGCGCTACGGACCTGCCCCATGGCCGCAGCGGCCTGGAGCCCGTGGCCCGCGATGTCGCCGACGGCGAACGCGACGGTGCCGTCCGGCCGGTCGACGATGTCGTACCAGTCCCCGCCCACGTGCACCCCGCGTGTGGCCGGGAGGTAGCGTCCATCGACGTCGACGGTGGCAGAGTAGCCGGTCCCTTCCGGCATCAGGTTGCGCTGGAGCGTCATGGCGGCCTCGTGCTCGACCTCGTAGGCGCGCGCACGTTCCAGGGCTACCCCGGCCTGGTGCGCGAACGAGCTGATCAGCTCGGCCTCCTCGGCCGAGGGCCCGCTTCGCTCCTGCTGGAAGTAGACGGCCAGCGCGCCGATCGCCTCGCCCTTGGCGACGATCGGCACCGCGTACACGCAACGCCCGAGGTCACCCTGGGTCGCGAACCCCTCCTCGAACCTCGACTCCCATTCGTCAGGGGAGGCGATCCACATCGCGCGGCCGTTCCGGTAGACGTGGGCGAGCACGCTGCGGTCGTTCATCGAGATCTCGAACGGGGGGCGGAGCCGGAGCGTTCCGCTCGAAACAAGCCCGGGGCTCACCCGCAACGATCGCCCGTCGTCGCTCGCCAGGGCGATCGACGCCGCGTCGGCGCCGACGCCGCCGGTCGCACCCCGCAGGATCGCCCGCGCCGCGTCCTCCGTGGTCACGGCCCGCGCGAGTCGGGCGGTCACCTCCTGCAGGCGCGCAGCCCGTCGCAACGCGCGCTGCTCCGCCTCGAACAGGCGCGCGCGTTCGATGGCCTGGCCGCATTGGCGTCCGATCGCCAGCAGGAGCGACTCGTCCTCGAGCGAGAATCGCCTCGGAGCCCGGAAGTTCACGCCGAGGACACCCAGAAGCTCGTCGCCCGCCAACAAGGGCGCCGCGGCCTCTGCGCCCATCGGATAGCCCTCGCCGAAGCTCGCCAGCAAGGGGTACCGCTCGAGCGCCTCCTCGGCGCTCCCGACCGTGACGACCGACCGCTCCCGGACCACGTCCCGCGCCATGACGGGCGTATCGGCCGGGAACCGAGACCACGCGGCGAGCACGTCGTCGGGGTACCCGCGGGCCGCCACCCGCTCGAGCTCGGCACCGTCGGGTGAGAGCAGCGCCACGCCCGATGCGTCGGCCCCGAGCGATCCGATCGCGGTGTCGACGAGCGCGCCGCACACGTCGCGGACGGTGACCGCGTCCGCGAGCCGGCCGGTCAGGTTGTGCAGGTGCGCGAGGCGCGCCGACTCGGATTCGGCGGCCCGGCGGGCGCGTCGTTCGGATGCATGCGCGAGGTCGCGTTCGTGGCCCGTCGCCCGGTAGCGGTCGGCGATCGCTCCCGCGACCCCGGCCGCCACGATCCATAGCACGACCGCGACCCAACCACCGAGCTGGCCGTTCGTGACGAAGATGACGAACCCGGCCCCACCCTCCAGCGCGACGAGGATCCCCGCCAGGGGGCCTGCCAGGACGCCGGCGAGGACGGAGAACAGGAGCCCGAGGCCGCTGGGGACGCCTCGGTACGCGCTCTCCGATGCCCCGGCGAACGCGATGGCGACGGCGACCTGCACCGCTCCCCCGAGCAGCAGAGCCGCCGAGAACGACACGGGCCGCCCACTGGGCCGGCGGGAGGATCGCATGTGCGAGCCCACTGTACGCGCCGCCCTCCCAAGGGGTCGACCCTCCACCCGGGCAGGCGACGGTCTGGGCGCTCGACGACCCCCCCTGACCTCTTCCACACGACCGGACGTCATCAGCGTCGTACGTCGTTCGGCCTCGAAATGGTCGATCGGTCGATTGACGGGACCAACCCACTCAGCCCACGCTTGGCTCTTCGGAGAAGGAGGCACCGTGAAACGAGGCGTTCTGACGTTCGTCGTCATGTTCGTCCTCGCCCTGTCGGGCATCGCGACTGCCGGCGTCCTGGCCGGCGGCCACGACGACAAGGCCGACGACAAGGCCGAGGGGAACGAGCAGGACGCCGGCGTCCACGGCGGGCCGATCGAGCGGTTCCACATGGCTGGATCGTGTGATCTCACGGCCGTCTCCTCGCTTCCGGGCAACTGGACGCACGGCGACTACGTGAGCGCCGTCGCTGCGAACGGTTCCTCAACTCAGATCCGCGAGGCCGCTCACAGCGACTGTGGCAAGCCGATGGTGGCGGTAGGTCATGGGGGCGGGCCGCCGGAACACGCGCTCGAGCACATGGCTGCCGGCAAGACGCACACCGGTGGCGAGGCCGAGGACGAGGCTTCGGGGACGACCGGAAGCTAGATCACGAAGTCGGGGAGCATCGGGGATCTCGTGCGGCCGGCACGGGAACCGAGTCCAGATGGTGTCGAGGCGTCATAGAACTGTCTTGAGAAGAAGTGCTCCACCCGCGCCCAGCCCGCACGTGGAGCCATGCGGGTTCACATGTCAGCGGTCCTCGGCGTCGAGCCGGTGAAGGCTTGCTTGCCCAGCGCCGGGAACGGACGGTACCTGCCCTGACGTGCGGGCTCCGGGGGTGGGACTCGAACCCACAACCTACGGATTAACAGTCCGCCGCTCTGCCAATTGAGCTACCCCGGAGAGAGCCGACGCAGTCTACCAACGGCCTCGGATTCGATTAGGCTCAGGGCATGCGGTTCCGAACCGGTCTCGTGGTGGGAGGGGTGATCG
>Ga0307302_10000364_pt1 | contig 20231 bp, 18 predicted proteins | sample ER_DNA_183_FD_194490 | JGI IMG/M metagenome (GOLD analysis project Ga0307302, IMG submission 194490) | Bulk soil microbial communities from the East River watershed near Crested Butte, Colorado, United States - ER_DNA_183 | ecosystem: Environmental > Terrestrial > Soil > Floodplain | place...
GCTGGCGCCGCAGCCGTCCCGTCGGCGGTCGCGTAGTCGACCGTGACCGTCCTTCCGCTGGCGGGGGTGAGCGTGAGGGTGAGGGTCACGTTCGAGGTGCCCGTGTTTCCTTCGGTGAACGAGACGTCGTTGATCGTGATGGCCGGGAGGGGATCGTCGTCGGTGATGGTGCCGACGCCCTGGGCGTCGGCGATCGTGGCGTTGCCGGGAGACGTCAGGTTCACGAGGACGGTCTCGTCGTTCTCGTCGAGCAGGTCGCCGTTGACGGTGACGGCGAACGCCTGGGTCGTCGTCCCGGGCGCGAACGCGACGTTCTGGGTCCTCGAGACGTAATCTGCTGGCTGCGTGGCCGTCCCGTTCGCGGTGGTGGCCGTCACGTTCACCGCTCGACCGCTCGGGACCGAAAGGCTGACCGTGTAGCCGAGCGTGGTGGTGCCGGCGTCACCCTCGACGACCGAGACGTCATCGATCGAGAGAGTGGGCAGCGGATCGTCGTCTGTGATCGTGCCTACCCCCTGGGTATCGGTGATGTCGGCGATCGCGGCCGGCTGGGCGTTCGTGAGGTTCGCGAGGACGGTTTCGTTCGCCTCGTCCAGGACGTCGCCGTTCACGACCACCGTGATCTGCTGAGACATCGGACCGGCGGTCGTGAACGTCGCCGTGCCCGAGGCGGCGACATAGTCGGCACCCGCGGTCGCGGTAGCGTTCGCCGTCCCCCAGTCGACCGAGATGTTGTTCTTGGTGCCGGTGTAGCTGATCGTGAACGTGAGGTTTGCCGTCCCCGCGTTGCCCTCGGTCACCGACACGTCGTTGATCAGGAAGTGCGAGACGGTGGCCGCGCGCGCTCCGGGCGCGATGCCGAGCACAACGATCGCCACCCCTCCGAGGGCGCCGATGAAGAGCCGCCGAGCGCGGCCCCTCGGGTGTCTTGTCACAACGGCCATAAGTAGGTTTTCGTCTCACCTCGGCTGAGACTTGAGTTCACCCGTCCGGGGGACGCGTGTCCCCCCGCGGTCAGTTGGGTTACCCGAATCGAGGTAAGCCGATCGGTACATGCCTACGCAACCCCATCGGGACGCAACCATCAGGCGGGCAAGGTCGGCGGCTCCGGGTTCGAGACGCCGGGGTGAACCGCCCCGGGGTTCACCGGAGGCTGGATTCGTTGAGTCGAACGGTTCCCGTTGAGCCTCCTGCCCCAGTTGGCGGCCTCGAACTCCGACGGCGGGACGTGGCCGATCGGCTCGAGCAGGCGTCGGTGGTTGAACCAGTCCACCCACTCCAGCGTCGCGTACTCGACGTCGTCGATCCCCTTCCACGAACCGGTTCGGCGGATCACTTCGGTCGTGTAGAGGCCGACGACCCTTACGGGAGGGAGCCACCTGAGGCTGGATGCACATCCGGGCCCACCATCTGGATCAGCGGTCGGTGTCGGTCGGGCCGAGGAGACCCAACCACACGGACGTCACGTGGGTCACCCAGAGGGCCGCAACGTGAGCGGCGATTTTCGCGAGATGGGTTCGAGGAGCGCGAACGGGCCCCCGGCCATGAGGAGGATCACCCCAATCCTCACCTCGCGGGTCGAGGCCGAGGCGTGCCATGATCGGCTCGGACCCGGCAACGTGAGCGACACCGTGACCCTCGAGCGAGCTCGCACGGCCCTAGACGAGCACGACTGGTCGGAGGCATATGCGGCGCTGTCGTCGCTCGACCACGAGGGCGACCTCGGCGGCGCCGATCTCCAGCGCCTCGGCGAGGCGGCGTGGTGGAACGCGCATCCGAGGGAGAGCCTCGATGCATTCGTCCGCTCGTACGTCGCGTACATCGCCGAGGGCGATCCCACGCGGGCCGCCTTCGTCGCCCTCCGGCTGGCCTTCGAGCACTTCGAGACACGCGACGTCGCGCAGTGGAACGGCTGGATGGCCCGGGCCACGCGCCTGCTCGAGGACCAGCCCGAGAGCGCCGTGCACGGCTACCTGGAGCTCCAGCGGGTCCGCGGCTTCATCCTCCTCGGCCAGGGATCGCTTGAGGAGCCGGCGCAGCGCGTGCACGGTGGCCTCGGCCGCGTGCAGCCCGATCCGGACCGGGGGCGCGAAGCCGTGCTTGCGTCGGTGCTCGGACAGGCGCCGCTGGATCGCCACCGCGCTCGCCACGGCCGCCACCGCGTTGGGGAATGAGGCGAAGAAGCCGTCCCCGGTCGTGTGGACGACCTCGCCGCGGTGGGTGCCGATCAGCGTTCGGAGCGTCTCGTCGTGCCAGCGGAGGGCCGCCTCCCACGCCTCGTCGCCCATCGAGCGCACCAGCTCGGTGGAGCCCACGATGTCGGTGAACATGAATCGATGATCTGGAGAAGAGGCCCCTCGCTCTAAACCGCATCGGTACCGGGTGCCGTTCGAGCAGTCAAGACAGACCGAGGACGTCTCCTACACGGTGGTAACCGAGGGCGGTGAGGCGAAGGCCGTCTGGATGGCGAGCGACGCCCTTGCTCGGGAAAAGCCCGAGTACAGGGCTTGGTCGGTTGAGGTCGAGGACCTGGGAACTGACTTCCAGTCCGACCCTGACAACGACCTCCTTGCGTGGGACGAAGTGTCGTAGCGGTTTCGCGGAGCAATGGCAGGCTGTCGTCGGTCTTCGGGTTATCGACGCGGCCCCTGGACGCGACAGGATGCAGTCACCCCTGGCGTTTTGTGAGTCCCCCTTCTCGTTGCCCGTGTTTTTTCCGTCAGCTCTGTGACGAGCAACGATAGGTGGCAGCGTGGGCGGCAAGCCCAGGGGCATACAGGATGCCCGTCACCTCGCAGGCCAAGAGGCTGCGGGTCGAACTGCTGCACGTGTAGGTTGAGTGGGACACCGCTTCCGCCCTAGACTCCACCGATGGGCGATGTCCGGCGCTGCCCCTCCTGCGGCGCCGAGAATGCCCAGACGCAGCACTTCTGTGGGTCGTGCGGGACGCGACTCGTGCTCGTGTGCCCGTCGTGCGAGGCCGTCAATGAGGTCACCTCCGACTTCTGCGGCTCGTGCGGTTCGAACCTGGAAACTTCCGGTGGTCCCGGTTCGTCGCTGCGCGAAGAGCGTCGAATCGCCACGGTGCTGTTCGCCGACCTTTCCGGATTCACGAGCCTATCCGAGCGCTTAGACCCTGAAGAGGTCAAAGCGATCGGCTCCTACGTCACGCGACAGATGGGCGACCACGTGATCCGATTCGGTGGAACCGTCGTGAACGTGCTGGGCGACGGCATCATGGCGGTGTTCGGCGCGCCGATCGCCCACGAAGACGATGCCGAGCGCGCCGTCCGTTGCGCGCTGGAGATGGCTGCCGCGATATCGCCACCACCCGATTCCGCCATCGACGGCTCGGTCCACGTGGGGATCAACACGGGTGAGGTGATGGCCGGACTCGTCGGGCCGGCCGAACACCGTGAGTACGCGGTGATGGGCGACGTGACGAACACGGCGGCCCGACTCGAGGCGGCGGCCAAGCCAGGCGAGGTCGTCGTGGGCGGGGGCACGAGGGAAGCCACCCTGCACGCGATCGACTATGAAGAGCTTCAGCCGGTCGTCGCCAAGGGCAAGCGCGAGCCTGTTCCGGCGTGGCACGCGGTGCGCGCCCGAGGGGTTCCCGCGACCCGTCGGGTTTCAGCCGGTCCCTTCATCGGCAGGGAGACTCAACTCGGGTTGCTGCGCGACACTTGGGCCGAAACGCGGACTGGATCGAAGCCCCACCTGGTCACCATCATGGGCGGCGCGGGAATCGGGAAGAGCCGGCTCGTGCGCGAGTTCGTGACCGGTCTCGATCCGTTAGTCACTGTGCTGCGAGGTCGCAGCCTCCCGTACGGTGAGGCGACAGGGTACGACGCGTTCATCCAGGTCGTGCGAGCTGCTGCCGGCATCGCGGAGGACGATCCGGTCGAGAGCGCACGCGACAAGCTGGCACGCCGTGTCCATCACCTGATTCCGCATGAGACTGCCGACGGGCTGCTCGGACACCTCGCGGTCCTCGTGGGACTGTCGGCCGAGGCAGCTCTCGATCGCCAACCGCTGTTCGACTCGGCGCGGATCTTCATCGAGGGGACCGGCCGCGACGCTCCCACCGTCCTTGTGTTCGAGGATCTGCACTGGGCCGCGCCCTCGATGATCGCGCTCGTCGAGTTCTTCGCGACGCACCTGCGGGACACCGCCGTCCTGATGCTCACCACCTCGCGACCGGAGCTGCTCGAGGAGCGACCGTCGTGGGGCGCCGGTTTGCTCCGCTACCTCGCCGTTGATCTGGAGCCATTGGACGACCGAGAGGCGCGATGGCTTGCGCTTGCCCTGCTCCCGTCGGCCGACGACGTGGAGCCCGCGCTCGATCGGGTGGTGCAGGCGGGAGGTGGCAACCCGCTGTTCCTGGAGGAGTTCGCAGCTTCTGTCGCAGAACATACTGCGGATCCAGGAGCGGCCGTGCCGGCAACGGTGCAAGCGGTAATCGCGGCCCGCATCGACTCTCTGCCCGATCGCGATCGCGACATCCTGCTGGCAGCGTCCGTCGCCGGGAGGGTGTTCGCCCGCGGCACGCTGGAGGCGCTCGCCGGACAAGCGGTGGACGACGCCCTCCATGTGCTGGAGCGCCGGGACTTCATCCGATCCGAGCGCGGGACCGAGTCGTCCCCGAACCCGCGGTTCATGTTCAAGCACATCCTGACGTCCGACGTCGCGTATCAGATCCTGCCCAGACGAGCGCGCCCCGCGCTGCACGCGGCCGTCGCCGCTCACTTGGAGACGTCCAGCGGTGACCGCATCCGCGATGAGGCAGCTGTGATCGCTCGGCATTGGCGCCTCGCCGGAGAACCAGATCGAGCATTACCCCTACTGTTGCTGGCGGCCGATGGGGCATCACGCACTTGGGCGAAGGAACGGGCGATCGAGCTCTACGGCGATGTGCTCGACATCCTGGGGGACGACGGCGATCGCGGCACCACCGAACGAGTGCTGCTCGGGCGCGCCCAAGCCCTGCTCGCATCGAACGAGTTCGGTCCGGCGGCTCAGGCGGACCTCGAACGGTTGATGACGAGCGAAGCCCCAGCCACCAGGGCGCTCGCGACCGAACTCCGAGCACGCCTCGCCTACTGGAGCGGCGATGCTGTCGGCGCAAGACGCTACGGCGAGGCCGCACTCGCGCAGGCGAGTGGCATGTCGGACGTCGCGATCTCGTCCCGGGCGCTCGGCCTCCTCGGAGAGATCCGTGCGATGGCGGGTGAGCTTGACGAAGCGGAACGGCTGTCGCTGCGGGGCGTGTCGGAGTGGCCCCCGGAGGCCAGGGACGGCAACTACGCGTACACCTGCACGATGCTCGGGTTGATCCATTACTGGCGCGGCGAGTACGCCGATGCCCTCCGATGGGCGGAGACGGGCTACCGGAGGGGCGTCGAAACCTCCCACCTCGGAGCGACGGTGCAGGGGGCAGCGCAGGCGAGCCTGGCTCTCACTGGTTCGTGCCGGTACGAGGAGTCCCTACAGTGGATCGAGCGAGCGGTGACCGCAGGACGAGAATGGGAGCCGAAGCCTCAGCTCACGTCGCGGGCGATCAACATCTGGGCGAGCACGCTGCGCGAGATTGGCGACCTCGAAGGATCTATGCGTCTGAGCCACGAGGCCGAGGAGCTCGCGCGATCGGCCAGCTTCCCGGGCCCGCGGATCAGCGCGGGGATTGACCTGCTCACCCTCGATCTGCTCGCGGGCAACGTACGAGAGGCGTCGGTCCGCCTACCCGGGTTGTTGGAGGAGGCCGAAGGGACGGGGGGGTGGCACCAGTGGCTCTTCGGTGGCCGGCTCGCCGATGCGCAGGCACGCATCGAACTCATGTCGGGGCGGGCCGCCGATGCTGCGACAGCAGCGGCTCGGGCGCTCGATCTCGCGAGGAGTCGCGGCCGCCGCAAGTACGTGTGTCGTTCCCTCGTGACGTTGGGCGAGGCCATGCTCGGCTTGGATCGGCCGGACGAGGCCGAGGCCGCCATGCGAGAGGCGCTTGGGCAGGCTGAGATCCTCGGTCACGCTCCTTCGGTGTGGTCGGCATCTCGCGGACTTGCCGACGCGCTTGACAGGATCGACCGCCAAGAGGATGCGGCCGCCGCGAGAGGGGTGGCAGACGATGCCGTCGGCGCGGTCGCGGCCGCTCTCTCAGCGGACCATCGCGCTTTGTTCCTGCGGTGGACTGGATCCCCGGGCGAGCAGCTGTAGACAGAACCCTGGTCGAACTGGTCAACGTCTGGCAAGGAGCCGACCGAACCAAGCGCCCTCAACGAGGGCTTACGTGACTCCGCGAACCACCCTGACCTCGAAGGGTGTGATTCGCGAGGTCTTGCGGTGGCCTGCTGCCGTCGCCGGACGGCTGCGCCAGAAGCGGTCTCCTGGCGCAGAGATATACCTTGCTGATGCCGGGCTCCCCGGCGAGCAGGGCCACCGTTGATGGCACCAGCCCGCCGCCGAGGACGCGATCGATGCCGGGAAGGCCCGTCGAGACCCGCCGCTCGTCGGCGTCCTCGTGGGCGAGGGTCTCGAGGGGTCCGGAGGACGGGCTCCGGGCGCCGCCCTCCTCGATCGTGCCCCACGCGCCGCAGCCGGGGCACCTTCCGGCCCACCGCGCGAGCTGCTGGCCGCACTCGCGACACGACAGGACGGTCCGGACCTTGCCCATGGAAGAACGATAGCCAGAGGGTCTGACAGATCAGGGGCGAGCATGTCGCCGCCCCGAACTAGGATCTGCCATCGCGGTCCGATGGTCGTAGCCCTTGCCGGCAGGAAGAAACACTTCGCCGGGCTATCGTCCCGCGACCCCCGGCGTCCGATAACCGATGCACTGGAGGCGTGAGATGCAGGAGGTCCGAGCGGAGGGGTTCGATCGGCTGGATCCGCTCGGGGCCGCCCGCGCCGACCCCACCATCGGTCCGGTTCCCCTGCTGGAGCCCGAACTCCCGCAGTACCCCCTGGCGATGGTCGAATGGCACGACGCCTGGTTCGACCTCGATCTGGAGAGCCCCGACGGCTGCCGGCAGGACTACCTCGTTCACACGGTCGGGTTTCTGGTGAGCGAGGGGCCACGCTTCGTGTCGCTCGCCCAGGAGGTCCTGCCAGACGGCGAGGGGCTCCGAGCCGTCACGCACATCCCGCTGCCGATCGTCGAGCGCGTGATCCGACTGCAGCGGTCGGCCGACGGCTTCGACCGGCCGGCCTCACCGCACCTCGCCCCCGGGTAGACTCCACGGGTCCAACGATCCTCACGAGACCCACCACCCGGAAGGAGGGATGCCCGATGGCCGAGACCGCCCCGACCGTTCTGCCGCATCCCTCGGGGATCGGGCGCTAGCCCGACCGGCGTCGCCGCCGAGCCGCCCCGAAGGGGCGGCTCTTTGCGTTCCCGGCACTCGTGGGCCCCGGCCCGCGCATGCCACACCGATCGAAAGGACACCCGGGTTGGACATCCAACAGCTCGACGACGACGAGGTCGGCGGGACGTCCCTCGACCACTTCCTGGCCGAGGGCCTGATCACCGACGTCGTCCGCATCGTGAAGACCGGCAAGGAGGCGTCGGTGCACCTGTGCCGAGGGAACCGTTCGACCACCGGCGAGGACCTCGTCGCGGTCAAGCTCTACCACCCGCTCGACCGGCGGGACTTCCGCGACGAATCGATCTACCGCGACGGCGAATGGATCGAGGAGCGCAGGATCCGCGCCGCCCTGGAGAAGAAGACGCGGTTCGGCCGCCAGGTCCAGGGCGGGTTGTGGGTGAGCCGCGAGTGGGAGACCCTGCGGACGCTCTCGGAGGCGGGGGTGCCCGTCCCGCGACCGATCGCGAGCACGGACGACGCGATCCTGATGGGCTACGTGGGCGACCTCGAGCTGGCCGCGCCGCAGCTCCGCTCGGTCAGGCCGGACGCCGTCGAGGCACGGGATCTGTTCGAGCAGGTCCTGCGCGCGATCGAGCGGATGCTGTACGTCAACGTGATCCACGGTGACCTGTCCGCGTACAACCTGCTCCTGTGGGACGGGCGCGTGACGGTCATCGACCTCCCGCAGGCGATCGACCCGCGCAAGAACCGGCACGCCCACGCGCTGCTCGAGCGCGACGTGCGTCGCATCTGCGAGCACTTCGAACGGCTCGGCGTGCGATCGTCGCCGGACCGGCTCGCCGCCGACCTGTGGACCGCATGGCAGTTCGCGGACCTGGTTCCCGAGGAGCTGCGGACGGGTCTCGAGATCTAGCCCTCGCGGGCGCCGCGGAACTCGAGCGTGTAGCGCCAGCTCGAGCCGTCCGGCGCGTGCTCGAATGCCTGGAGCCTTCCGGTCTCGCCCCCCGGCAGGAGCATCGGGAGCCCGAGGTGCTCGTCGCCCGGCCACAGGTCTTGCCGAGCTCGGTCCTCCATCCGGACCATCGTCATCGGGAGATCGCCCTTGGACTCGAGCGGCTCGCTCCACTGGGCGGTCTCGGTCGGCACGAGCCGTCGGTACCGGACGAACCGGACCGAGACGTGCATGAGGACCGGCTCGCCCGGCGACTTCCAGGCCCTCCCGAGGGAGCGCCACTTCTCGCCGTCACGCGATGTCTCGACGGCCCAGCACTCCTCGTTCCCCAGATTCACGGCCCAAACCCTACGCCGGGCTGCTGACGAAGGGGAACTACGGCCACGCGTCACGATCTCCTCGAGAACGAGGAGCAGAGCTCGGTGCCGCTCAGGCCTCCGACGAACCCGCGAGCTCGACCGGCGGGACGTCGGGCGGCACGCCCGCGCCCTCGAACACGATCTCGCCGTCGCGCGCGTCGACGATGATCGTCTGGCCGGCGCGGAACTCCTTCCACAGCAGCTTCTCGGACAACGGGTCCTCGACGAGCCGCTGGATCGTCCGCCGGAGCGGCCGGGCGCCGAGCGAGGGGTCGAACCCCTTCTCGGCCAGGACGGTCTTCGCGGCGTCGGTCAGCTCGATCTCGAGGTCCTTGGCCTTCAGCTGCTCGGTGACCCGCTTCATCAGCAGGTCGACGATCTGCTTCACGTCCGCCTGGGTGAGCGAGTGGAAGACGATCACCTCGTCGATCCGGTTCAGGAACTCGGGCCGGAACGACTTCTTCAACTCGTCCATGACCCGGTCCTTCATCTTCTCGTAGGTCATCCTCTCGTCCGGACGCGCGGCGAACCCGATCCCGGGCCCCTTCTGGATGTCCCGCGTTCCGAGGTTCGACGTCATGATGATGATCGTGTTTTTGAAGTCGACCTGGTGACCCTGCGAGTCCGTCAGGCGCCCGTCCTCCAGGATCTGCAGGAGCGTGTTGAACACATCGGGGTGCGCCTTCTCGATCTCGTCGAACAGGATCACGCTGAACGGCTTGCGGCGGACGGCCTCGGTGAGCTGGCCACCCTCCTCGTACCCCACGTAGCCCGGGGGCGACCCGATCAGGCGACTGACCGTGTGCTTCTCCATGTACTCGGACATGTCGAGCTGGATCAGCGCGGCCTCGTCGCCGAACAGGAACTCGGCGAGCGCCTTGGAGAGCTCGGTCTTCCCGACGCCCGAGGGGCCGAGGAAGATGAACGAGCCCGAGGGCCTCTTCGGGTCCTTCAGACCGGCGCGGGTGCGACGGATGGCCTTGCTGACCGCGGTGATCGAGTCCTCCTGGCTGATGATCCGCTTGTGGAGCTCGTCCTCCATGCGGAGCAGCTTCTCGGTCTCCTCCTCGGTCAGCTTGAAGACGGGGATGCCGGTCCAGGTGGCGAGCACCTCCGCGATCTCCTCCTCGTCCACCTCGGAGAGCACATCCATCTCGCCCGACTTCCACTCGCGCTCGCGCCGCTGGCGCTCCTCGACCAGCTGGCGCTCCTCGTCACGCAGCGAGGCCGCCTTCTCGAAGTCCTGCGCGTCGATCGCGCTCTCCTTGCGGAGACGGGCCTCCGCGATCTTCTCGTCGACCTCGCGTACGTCGGGGGGCGCCGTCATCCTGCGGATCCGCATGCGCGACCCCGCCTCGTCGATCAGGTCGATCGCCTTGTCCGGGAGGAACCGGTCGCTGATGTAGCGATCCGACAGGTTCGCAGCGGCGACCAGCGCATCGTCGGTGAACGAGACGCGATGGTGCGCCTCGTACCGGTCGCGGAGACCCTTGAGGATCTCGATCGTGTGCGCGACGGTCGGCTCCTCGACGTTGATCGGCTGGAAGCGCCGCTCGAGCGCCGCGTCCTTCTCGAGGTGCTTGCGGTACTCGTCCCGCGTCGTCGCGCCGATCGTCTGGAGCTCGCCGCGCGCGAGCATCGGCTTGAGGATGCTCGCGGCGTCGATCGCGCCCTCGGCGGCCCCCGCGCCCACGAGCGTGTGCAGCTCGTCGATGAACAACACGATGTCGCCGCGCGTGCGGATCTCCTTGAGGACCTTCTTCAGGCGCTCCTCGAAGTCGCCGCGATAACGTGAGCCCGCGACCAACGCGCCGAGGTCGAGCGTGTAGATCTGCTTTCCCTTGAGGGTCTCGGGGACCTCGCCGCGGACGATGTCCTGCGCGAGGCCCTCCACGATCGCGGTCTTGCCGACGCCGGGCTCGCCGATCAGCACCGGGTTGTTCTTGGTCCGGCGCGACAGCACCTGCATGACCCGCTCGATCTCCTTCTCGCGGCCGATCACCGGGTCGAGCTTGGTGTCACGCGCGAGCTGGGTGAGGTTCCGGCCGAACTGGTCGAGCACCATCGAGCCCTGACCGGCCTGCTCGCCTTGCCCGCCCGGCGTCGTCTCGCCCTTGCCGGCGGTGTAGCCGGACAGGAGCTGGATCACCGTCTGGCGGACGCGGTTGAGGTCGGCGCCGAGCTTCTGCAGGACCTGCGCGGCGACGCCCTCGCCCTCGCGGATGAGGCCCAGCAGGATGTGCTCGGTGCCGATGTAGTTGTGACCCAGCTGCAAGGCCTCGCGGAGCGAGAGCTCCAGGACCTTCTTGGCGCGGGGCGTGAAGGGGATGTGACCCGTCGGCGCCGCCTGGCCCTGGCCGATGATCTCCTCGACCTGCTGGCGGACCGCCTCCAGGGAGATGTTGAGCGACTCGAGCGCCTTGGCGGCGACTCCTTCTCCTTCGTGGATCAGGCCGAGCAGGATGTGCTCGGTCCCGATGTAGTTGTGGTTCAGCATCCTCGCCTCTTCTTGCGCGAGGACCACGACGCGGCGGGCTCGGTCCGTGAAACGCTCGAACATCTCAGTCCCCCGGGGCCCCAGCCCCATCTATCGAACGGCCTCGGGGATCAGCGGACCCCGTCCTACCCCCGAGGCAGGTCGAGCGCTTCGGTGCGGCACGATCTCGTGCGCTCGCCGAAGCGCCCCACGCAGGGGAGTATACCCCCGACCTCATCTGCAACCGCCCGTGCCTCCCGTTCGTTCCCACATCGGTTCCTCCACATCGTTTCGGCCGTATCCCGCGATCGGATGAGCCCCGAAGGGGATGTCGGGACCGATCTAGGCCTCCTGCGCGGGCCATAGCCCGAATGGGCCATACAAGTTCGGCCATTTGGGGCGTTGTTCTCGACGGGGGTCTCGGGCAGGATGCTGCCGACGGGAAACCTCTGTCTTCCCTGAAGATCCCTTCCCGGCGAGGAGAAGACACGGTGCGGGTGTTGGTGGTTGATGACCACCCGGCTTTCCGCCGGGCACTCTCGTCTGCCCTGAGGATGGTGAAGGGCATCGAGGTCGCCGGCGAGGCCGGCGGCGGTCGGGAGGCGACCGACCTCGCTCGCAAGGACGAGCCCGATCTGGTGCTGATGGACCTGTCCATGCCCGACTTCGACGGGATCGAGGCGATGCGCAGGATCCATGAGGATCGACCCGGGCTGCCCGTCGTGATCCTGACTGCGCACGCCGACCCCGGCGTCGAGAAGGAGGCCAGGGAGGCAGGGGCCTCGGGGTTCCTCGCGAAGGGCACGGCCCTGGAGGACATCGTCCTCGTGCTCCACGAGGCATCCGAGGGCGCAGCCTAGGCACGAAGGGCCATAAAGGGCGCCTGAAGCCTGCCGATACACGTGGGTGGATGAGACGAGCTCGAACGCGCCCTCAAACGACCCGGGATCTTCCCAGCACGATCGCCGCCGAGGCCCGGATCGTCGGTCTCCGAGACTTCACCACGCCCTCGCTCGAGGCGGTCGAACACCGTCGGATCCAGCTGTGGATCCTCACCTCGATCATGCTGGTCTCGATCAGCGGCGGCATCGTGGTGCTGTCGATCTGGCCCAGTTCGCATGGGTCTGCGATCTCCTCCGGCCCCTTGCGATGGGGGATCGTCCTGATGTCGGTGGGCTTCTGCGTGTATGCGATCGACAAGGAACGTCACCTCCAGAAGCTGTCGAGGCTCCTCACGGACGAACGGGTCCTCACCGCCGCCCTCTCGAACCGACTCCACGAACTCTCCTTGCTGCTGCAGGCCGGCAAGGCGATGAACGCGGTCCTCGAGCTCGACGCCGTGTTGGACGTGATCCTGCACAGCGCGCAGGAGCTGCTGGCCGGGGCGAGCGGTTCGATCATGCTCGTGGACGGCGAGTCGCTCGTGGCTCGCTGCGTCCGCGACAACCCCGACGCGCTCGGCCGGCGGGTGGCGATGGGCGAGGGGATCGCCGGCCGCGTGGCGCAGACCAGGGAGCCGCTCCTGATCAACGGACGTCCGACCTCCAGGGAGTTCCCCGGGCTCGACGCCCGGACGCTCGAGGTCTCGAGCGCGATGTCGGTCCCGCTCGTGCATCGCGATCAGCTCCTCGGTGTGCTCAACGTGAACGCGGAGGCCGGCGGGACCTTCAGCGAGTACGACCTTCGCGCACTGAGCCTGTTCGCGGAGCAGGGCGCGGTGGCGATCGCCAACGCGAGGCTCTTCGACGCCGAGCGCGCCCACGTCGTCGAGCTCGTCGAGCTCGACCGGATGAAGTCCGAGTTCCTCGGGCTCGTGACCCACGAGCTCCGAACGCCGCTGACGGTGGTGCTGGCGGCCGCGCAGACCGGCAAGCAACCCAAGCCGCTGGTCCAGACGGCCGAGCTGTTCGAGATCATCGAACGCAACGCGAGGGACCTCGCATCGCTCGTCGAGGAGCTGCTGATCGCCGCGCGGCTCGAGCAGGGCGAGGCGGCGGCCGAACCGGTCCGCGTCGATCTCGCCGATCTCGTTCGGACGGTCGCACGCGACTTCGGCGTCACCGATCGACCGGTGGAGGTCGAGGTCGCCGAGGAGTTCTCAACGATGAGCGACCCCGACGCGATCCGGCGGATCCTGGTCAACCTGCTGGACAACGCCCACAAGTACGGCGCGGCACCGATCCACGTGACGCTCGAGCCGGGCGAGGACTGCGTGATCCTCAGCGTCGCCGATGCGGGTCCGGGCCTCCCCGTCGAGGAACGCGAGCGGCTGTTCGAGCGGTTCTACCGCGCCGACACGACCGGCAAGCCGGGCCTCGGGCTGGGCCTGCCGATCGTTCGCGGATTGGCCGCCGCGTGCGGGGGCCACGTCTGGGCGGAGGACGCCCCGGGCGGCGGTGCCATCTTCCGGGTCGCGCTGCCGCGCGAGGCGGCCAGCCTTCAGGCCGTCTAACCGTCCGGGTCTCGCGTCGGTCGGTCCGGGTGGCGGTGCAGCGGGAACAGGATGACCTCACGGATGCTCGCCGCGTCGGTGAGCAGCATCAGGAGCCGGTCGATCCCGATCCCGAGCCCGCCCGCTGGCGGCATCCCGTGTTCGAGCGCCTGGAGGAAGTCCTCGTCGAACGGGTGGGTCTCCAGCTCGCCGGCCTCCCGCGCCCGCTGCTGCAACAGGAACTTCGCGCGCTGCTCGTCGGGGTCGGTGAGCTCCGAGTAGCCCGTGCCGAGCTCCATCCCGCCGATCACCGGGTCGACGTGCTCGGTGAGGCGGGGGTCGTCGCGATGCGGCCGGGCGAGCGGTGACACGTCGCGCGGGAAATCGCAGACGAACGTGGGCTGGATCAGCCCGGGCTCGACGAGCTTCTCGAACAGCTCGAGCGCGATCTTGCCCGCGGGCCAGGAGGGGTCGACGGGGACGTCGTGCCGCTCCGCGAGCTCGGCGAGGTCCGGGCGGTCGAGCGTGACCTCCTCCCCGACGGCCTCCGAGACGCTGCCGAGGACCGTCACGCGTTGCCACCCCCCGCCGAGCTGGATCTCGTGCCCCCGGAACGACACCTCGAGCGAGCCGGTCACCGCGAGCGCGCTCGCCTGCACGAGATCGCGCGTGACGTCCATCATCGTCTCGTAGTCGGCGTAGGCCCGATAGAGCTCGAGCATCGTGAACTCGGGGTTGTACTTCCACCCCACACCCTCGTTGCGGAAGTTCCGCCCGATCTCGTAGACGCGCTCCAGGCCGCCCACGAGCAGGCGCTTCAGGTGCAGCTCGAGCGAGATCCGCAGGTACAGCTCCATGTCGAGGTCTCGGTGGTGCGTGACGAACGGCCGGGCCATCGCGCCCCCCGCGACCGTCTGCAGGACCGGCGTCTCGACCTCGACGTACCCGCGGTCGTCCAGGTAGGTTCGGATCGCGCCCAGGGTCTCGGCGCGCGCGTCAACCAGCCGCCTCCTGGCGTCGGGGTCGGTCGCCAGGTGCAGGTAGCGTTGTCGCTGCAGGAGCTCGGGATCTCTGAGGCCGTGCCACTTCTCGGGCAGGGGGCGGAGCGCCTTCGTGAGCATCGCGAGCCGCTCGACGAAGATCGACAGCTCGCCCTTGCGCGTGGTCCCGACCCGGCCGGTCGCACCCACGATGTCGCCGAGATCGACCTCCGTCAGCAGCGCGCGGCTCTCCGGCTCGGTCTCCTGGTTGACCACGAGCTGGATGTCGCCCGACCGGTCACGCAGGACCAGGAACGCGAGCTTGCCCATGTCGCGCTTCAGCACGATGCGGCCGGCCACCGTTCGGCGAGCCTCGTCGATCGCGTCCGGCTCGAGCGCGCGGAACCCGTTCCGGATGCTCGAGGCGGTGTCCGGCTCCGGCGTCCCGAGCGCCTGCTCGAGATTCAGGGCGAACGCCCGGTCCCCGAGCCGATCGCGGCTGTCGCGTCGCGTCCGCAGGACCTCGCGTTCGCGCCCGGTAGCCTCCTCGGAGGCCTCGTCAGGCATCGGCGGGCCCGACGTTGCGCTCGAAGACGAGGCGGAGGCCCTCGAGCGTGAGCCACGGGTCGATCTCGTCGACGAACTGGCAGTGCGGAACCACCTGCGCGGCAAGGCCTCCGGTGGCGACGACGGTTGCGCTGCCGCCGAGCTCCTTGCGGATGCGCTCGATCATCCCGTCCGTTTCGGCCGCGGTCCCGAAGATCAGGCCAGACTGGATCGCGTCGACGGTGTTCCGCCCGATCGGCGATCTCGGGGCCTGGAGCTCGACCTGCGGCAGCCGCGCCGTCTCACGCGACAGGGACGCGTTCGAGGTCTGGACGCCCGGCGAGATGGCGCCGCCCAAGAACTCGCCCTTCTCGGTGACGACGTCGTATGTCGTGGCGGTCCCGAAGTCGATCACGATGCAGGGACCTCCGTACCTGCTGTACGCGGCGAGGGCGTTCACGATGCGGTCCGCCCCCACCTCGCGCGGGTTGTCGGTCTGGATCGACAGGCCCGTGCGGGTCCCGGGTTCGACGACGACGGCCGGGAAGTTGAAGTATCGCGTGACCATATCGCGCAGCGCGGTCGTCGACCCCGGCACCACGGAGGAGATGACGACGCCGGTGATCTCGTTGGAGAATGAGAGCCCGGTCTGGTCCAGGAGACCGGCGAACAGCACCGCGAGCTCGTCCGCCGTGCGTTCGGTCTCGGTCGACAGACGCCACTGGTGCTCGAGCTCGGAGCCGCGGAACACCCCGAGCACGGTGTTCGTGTTCCCGACATTCACGGCGAGCAGCACCCGGCCTCACCTCCTTGACCGGCCATCCTGCCATGCCGCGACGCGGCGCGGCATCCGTCGGACCCCCGTGGCCGTCCGTCTTCGGCTCACGCCGTGGGGAGCAGCAGTGTGTCGATCAGCCGTACGCTTCCGAAGCGGGCGGCGACGAGCGCCCGGGCCCGACCCGCGATCGCCGGCAGCTCCTCGAACGTGTCCTCGTCCACGACGGCCACGTAGTCGATGCGCGCGCGCGGCGTGGCGCCGATCTCCCGGGCCATCGCGGCCACGAGCCTGCCCGCATCGCGCTCGCCGCCGCGCGCGAGCTCGGCCGCCTCCGAGAGCGCGAGGAACAGGCAGGTCGCGGCCTCTCGCTGCTCGGGGGACAGGAGCCGGTTGCGGCTCGACAGTGCGAGCCCGTCCGGTTCGCGAACGACCGGACAGCACCCGACCTCCACCGGCATCGACAGGTCACGCACCATCCGCCTGATCACCGCGAGCTGCTGCGCGTCCTTCTCGCCGAAGTACGCCGAGCACGCCCCGACCGTGGCGAACAGCTTGGCCACGACGGTGGCCACGCCGCGGAAGTGACCGGGTCGGGACGCACCTTCGAACCGCTCCCCGAGGGGCCCGGGGTCGACCGTGACCTCGGGCTCGCCGCGCGGATACATCTCGTCCACCGACGGCTCGAACACGACGTCCACCCCTGCGCGTTCGGCGGCGGCGAGGTCGGCCCCCTCGTCGCGAGGATAGGTCTCGAGATCGCGTGCATCGCCGAACTGCAAGGGGTTCACGAAGATCGAGACGACCGTCATGTCGCGCTCGTCCCCCGCGCGGCGCATCAGCGAGCGATGGCCCTCGTGGAACGCGCCCATCGTCGGGACGAACCCCACGGTCCTCCCCTCCGCACGTGCGCGATCGCACGCCGCGCGTGTGGCGGCGATCGTCCTGATCACCTCCAGCGGACGAGCACCTCCTCGACGGCCTCGCGGCCCCTCGGCGGGACACGTCCCGAGCGTTGGGCCAGCGCCAGCGCCAGGTCGGCGAGCGTGACGTAGGGACGCACCGCGTCGGGCGCGTGCTCGGCAAGCGCCTCGAGGTTGCGTTGCAAGGTGATCGCGTCCCCTCGGACGGCGGGACCGGTGAGCGACTCAGCGGCTCCGACCCGCTGGACGTTCGCGAGCGTGGCGTCCTGCAGGGGCGTGAGCGCGGCCGCCGGATCGAGCACCCCGGCCACGCGTTCGAGCTCCTCGGCGAGGGCCGTCACGGTGACGACGTAGTTGGACGCGAACACCGCGGCCGCGTGGTACAGCGGCTTGCGTTCGTCGGCGATGCGGAACGGGTTCCCGCCCGCGTCGCGAGCGAGGCGCTCGCCGAGCGCGTGGCCCTCCTCGTCGAGTGCGGTGACCGCGAACGACGCGCCGGGGATCGCCTCGAGGGCCGCCTCGACCGTGGGGCACGTCTGCAGCGGATGGACCGACAAGGTCGTCGCGCCGACGGACGCCGCGGCGTCGAGCGCGTCCAGCCCGGTCGCGCCGCTCGCGTGGACGACGGCGCTGGCCGATCCGAGCGCGCCCGCCTCCGACATCTGTTGGCACACGGTGGCGATCACGGCGTCCGGCGTCGCGATCACGACGATCTCGGCACCGGTCGCAGCTTCGGCCGCGTCGGCGACCGGAACACCCGGGAGGAAGCGTGCGGCGCGTTCGGGCGTAGCCGGTCCGCCGGCCACCGCGACGATCCGATGGCCGGCGCGCCGCCAGAGCACCGCGAGCGAGGTCCCGACGCGGCCGGCACCCACGATCGCGAGATCCATCGTCCGAGTATCCCGCTCAGGGGATCCAGACGATCGGACCCGACGGCGCCGGCGCTCCCGCGGGGAGCGCGATCCGCGCGGGTTCGTCGTCGCGCGTCACGTAGATCGCCCCGTCCGTCGCGAGGTACAGGCGGCCGTCCGCATCGAACGTCCCGTCGACCGTCCGGCCCGCGGGCATCACGTACCGCGGCACCCGAGGTCCCGTGCCGGAACCCGCGAAGAGGACGAACACACCCGAACGCGCTCCCATCGTTCCGACCAGGGCCACCCGGCTGCCGTCGGAGGACCACGCCAGGACCCGACGGACCGCGAGGACGTGCTCCCCGTCGCCTACCGATATCGGACCACCGATCCCTTTCCACCCGAGCATCGTGCCGGCCTCTCGAGAGGCACCGCTCGAGGTGCGTGGCGACGCATCGGGCCGCAGGAGGAACGCGGCCGGCGGCGAGGCGGAGAGCATGCCCACGCCGTCGAACGTCAGATGCGGGACCCCGACCGAGCCGGTGAGGTAGACGCTCAGCCGGTCACCGGAGGCCGCCGTGAAGTACGTCGCGGCCTCGCTCCTGCTGAGCGAGAGCACGGGCCCACAGAACCCCGGATCGTCGAGCGCCCATCCGATCTTCTGCGTGAGGACGGTCACCAGACTGATCCTGACGGGGGCGCAACCATCCCGTTCCGGCGGACCGTTGCGAGCGAACACCAGGCTCCTGCCACCCGGTCCCCACGCGACGAGATCGCCGCTCCCGAGCGCGTCGACGTCGGCGTCGGCGACGATGCCGCGAACGACGGCGGCGACCGTGTGCTCGCGCGTCCGGCGTTCGAGACCGATCCACCCCGGCGCGGCACCCGACAGATCGACGAGCTCGACGGTGCGGGCGGGCACCGATGGGCCGGGACGTCCGATGCCACCGTTGAGATCCACCGTCCACAGGGTCGAGCCGCCTCGTCCATCGTCGGCGATGTAGACGAGCCCACCGGGCGCGATGACCTCCGGGCCCGATGGCTTCGGCGCCGTCGATTCCGGCCGACCGCCGGCGAGCAGCTCGATCGAGGCGACGGCCACCAGCGCCAGGACGCCGGCGATCGCGAATGGCAGGCCGCGCGGGGCCGGCCGACGCGACGGGACGTCCCCGATCCGCGCCTCCACCGCGGAGGCGTCGTCCTCGCCCGCCTCCGCTCGAGCGTCCCGGTAGAGGGGAGAACCGCATGACGGGCACGACCGGCCCCGAGCGCTCCCCTGCCAGTCGCATCGGAAGCAGACGGCCTCGGTCATGGGATCGGCAGCGGTGGGGCGAACGGTCGCACGCCGAACACCGCGTCGGGCGAGAGCCGGTGCGTCGACAGCCGTCGACCGCCGGGCAGCATCGCATCGGCATCGAGCTCGCCGAGCGGGACCAGCACGAACCCCCGTTCATGCATCCGTGGATGCGGGATCTCCAGGTCGGGCTCGTCGATGGTCTGCTCGTCGTACACGAGGATGTCGACGTCGATGGTGCGCGGCCCCCAGCGCTCGGCTCGGACGCGACCGAGCGAGTCCTCCACGCCGCGGGCGGCCTCGAGCAGCTCGCGCGGCGTGAGGGTGGCGACCACCTCGATCACGGCGTTCAGGTACGGCGGCTGGGGCGGCCCCACCGGTTCGGTCTCGTAGACCCGCGAGGAGCGGACCACGTCGATCCCCTTCGTCGAGTCGAGCTTCTGCACGGCGGCGCGCAGGTGCTCGAGGCGATCCCCCAGGTTCGAACCGAGCGCCAGGAACGCGGACGTCGCCACGTCAACGCTCGACGGTCGCCGCCGCCGCGATGCCCTGGACCTCGTTCGAACGCGCGGCGGCGGGCTTGTGCACGATCGCGCTCACCTTGACGACGCCGTCGTGCGCGAGCACGTCGTTCGCGACGGCGTGCGCGAGCGACTCGAGCAGGTCGAACGAGTCCCGCTCGACGGTCTCGCGCGCGGTGCGGATCAGGGTTCGGTAGTCCGACGTCGATGAGAGCTCGTCGTCGCCGACCTCCACCTCGACATCCAGGTCCACGACGAAGTCCTGGGCCTGGTCCTTCTCGCCCGGGTTCGCGCCGTGACGTCCCGAGGTGGCGATCCCGGTCAGGAACAGACGCGAGGTCACCATCGGCCGTCCTCCGGCGGACGTCGGCCGAGCTCGACCGTGACCGCCCCCTCGTCGTGCTCGTGCGCCTGCGGGAGCCGGAGGTACTGGGTGCGGAGCCATTGCACGATCAGCGGCGCGACGGTCTCCGGGGCGTCCTCGAGCAGGAAGTGGCCGCAGCCGGGTAGGAGCGCCACCGACGCCCAGGGCAACGCGTCGCCCAGGCGTTCGGCGAGCTCGGCCGGCAGGAACGCGTCGTCCTCCCCCCACAGGACGAACGCCGGGATCTCGAGCTCGGCGAGCCGGGGTTCCAGCCCGACCAGTCCCTCGCCGTCGAAGCCCGCGACGATCCGGGCGAAGCGCTCCACGCCGTCGGCGCGCTCGAACGGGCGTCGGTACTCGCCGAGGTCGGCGTCCGAGAGGCGTTCGCGGTGCCCCATCCCGGCGTCGAAGAACGTGTCGAACCCCGAGCGGACGAA
>Ga0307302_10000366_pt1 | contig 20212 bp, 17 predicted proteins | sample ER_DNA_183_FD_194490 | JGI IMG/M metagenome (GOLD analysis project Ga0307302, IMG submission 194490) | Bulk soil microbial communities from the East River watershed near Crested Butte, Colorado, United States - ER_DNA_183 | ecosystem: Environmental > Terrestrial > Soil > Floodplain | place...
CCTCAGGCCGGTGAGATCCACCATCACCAGCCGATGCCGCGACAACTCCCGTACGCCTGCAGCGACAGCCTGAGCTAGCTGAGCCATCGCAGGCGAGGGGTCAGCTGCCAGATCCGGCACGGCGATATCGGCGGGGTAGAGCGCCACACGCCCGTACGCGGTCAGGCTGTGATGGGAGACGCCACGATGCCGCTCGCGCGCGTCTGCTCCTGAGATACGCAAGGTGGCCACTGGGCGTCCGCCCAACGTGGCGGCGGCGTTGATGGCCTCGCCGGCATTGACACCGGAGAATCCCCAGCGGGTTCCGGTGCCGAGGTTTCCTGGCCCCTGGCTAACTACGACGACCTCCGCGTCGAGCGCGAGTCGCGCCGCAAGCAGACCTGAATGCAGGGTCACTGCCTCCAAGTCGCCGCCGAACGCCTGACCGACGGTCACCGTACCGGCGAGCAGGCCACCGCCGCGCATTTCGGCCACCGATCGGGAGAAGGCAAGCGGCAAGGCGCCCTGGTCGCTCATCACGTACGCGACCCTGGTGCCGGGACGGTCGTACTCGATCGCCAACAGAATCGGTGCCAAGGCTGAGTGCAGATCGGCGACGACGACCGGCATCGCGTCGATGGAGTCGGCGTCGGCCAGCAGCTCGTGATACGCCGAGCCTTGCTCGTCGGCTCCGGCGACCATCGCCTGCAAGGGCAGGTATCGCGCCTTAACGAGGTGGCCAGCGGGCTGCGGCGGCTGCGCTGTCACGCGGCCCGCCGCATCCAATACAGCGATGACTAGGGCGTATCCGCCGGTGCCCAGGCCGCGTTCCAAAGCTGCGACGTTCAGCAGTACCCGATCACCGACCGTTGGCATCGCAACAAGATCGGTGTAGGCGAGCGCGCGGACCTCCTCCTCATCGGCGTCCCGCCGCGCCACCGTGAGTTCGACGGCTCCCTGCCACTCAGCTTGCAGGCCGGTGACGGTGCCGTCCGCCCAAATGATCACGTGCCTGACCTTAGACCCCCGCAAAGATCACTCCGGCGCGACGCGGCGATCTCTGTTCACGCATGAATCTCAGGTCGGCCGTTCCTCTCGGGTGAGCTTTCGAGGGACGACCACCCAGGATTCGCGAGGCAGTCGTTCAGGATCGAAGCGCTTGCGGATGCCGTCGAGGGTCACGTGCTCGCCCGGCGCCGTTAGGTCTAGGGACTGCGCGATGACACTCAGCACGGTGCCAGGAGTGATGCCCAGTGCAGCCAGTTCGGGCAACGTCACCGCGCCGTCCCTCTTCGCAAGCCGTCGGCCCTCGACGTTGACCGCCAGCGGTAGGTGTGCGTAGGTCGGTGGACGGTGCCCGAGGAGTTCGATGAGAAATGCCTGGGAGGCTGCCGCCGGCAACAGATCCTCGCCGCGCACCACCTGGTCGATGCCCGAGAAGGCATCGTCGACCACGACCGCAAGGTTGTAGGCAGGGACGCCATCGTTACGCCGCAGCACTACATCATCGACCTCCGCCGTGACCTCCCCGTGCATCAGGTCAGAGATGGTCTGCCGCGCACCGGCGGCCCGCAGCCGAAGCGCCGGCTGCCGCGCCAGACGCCGAGTCCTCCGCTCAGCCGCGGTAAGACTGCGGCACGTTCCGGGATATCGCGGCACGGACCCGTGGGGAGCCGATGCGGCTTGGGCGATCTCGCGCCGGCTGCAGAAGCACTCATACGTCCAGTCCTTCAGGCTCAGTAGTGCCTCCTGGTACGCGGCCAGCCGCTGCGACTGCACTACCGGCTCGCCATCGAAGGTGATGCCTAATGCGCTGAGGTCTGACAGCTGTTGCTCGGCTATTCCTTGCCGCACCCTTCCGATGTCGAGGTCCTCGATGCGGAGCAGGTAACGGCGGCTCGTCGATCGAGCAAAGAGCCACCCAAGCAACGCCGTACGGAGGTTTCCCAGATGCAGACTCCCGGTGGGGCTCGGTGCGTAACGACCGGCACCGAGACCTTCAGCAGGCAGCGCGCGATCATCTGCCGCCGCGCTCGCCGAGCTAGGCGGGTTATCAAACATCTGCTGGTACCGTGCTCATCGATGCTCCGGTGAGAAAGTGATCGCACGCCATGGCACCCCGCAAGACCGAGAGAATTCTCAACCTCACCATTTGCCTGCTCGTGTCAGGCCGCTATCTTCCCAAGAGCCGGATCCGGGAGGCGGTCGAGGGCTACCACAATCTCAGCGACGCCGCGTTCGAGCGCACCTTCGAGCGTGACAAGGATGAGTTGCGCTCGCTCGGTGTGCCGATCGAGGTAGGTAGCTTTGATCCGCTCTTTGACGACGAACCCGGCTACCGGATCTTGTCCTCAGAGTTTGCACTCCCCGCGATCGAGTTGGACGCGGAGGAAGCCGCAGTCGTAGGAGTCGCTGCCCGAGTCTGGCAACACGCGAGCATGGCCGAGTCCACCAGAAGCGCGCTCAGCAAGCTGCGAGCGGCAGGCGTGGAGCCGGACACCTCGCAACTTGCCTCACTTGAGCCCTCGGTGCAGGCGTCCGAGCCCGGATTCGACGTCTTGTGGAACGCGGTGCTGGACCGCGCTCGGGTCAGCTTCACCTACCGTGACGGCAGCTCCCGCACGCTCGAGCCATGGGGGCTGACCTCCTACAAGGGTCGCTGGTACGTCATCGGTCGCGACATCGATCGTGCGGCAACCAGGATGTTCAAGCTGTCGCGGATGACCAGCCAGCCGAGGAGGGTCTCCCGAGCCGGGTCCTATCAGGTGCCAGCTGATCTTGACCTACGGACGCTGGCTCGCGCACTCGTTCCGCGGGAGCCGACCGAGACGGTGCTGCTGGCAATCCGCGCCGGCAAGGCACCCGCCTTGGCTCGTCGCGGCGAGCCGGCGATCACCGATGTCAAGCTCCCAGCCGGCTTTGCGGTGTACGCGGTGAGCTTCGGTGATCTTCATTCAGCGGCGGAGGAAATCACCCAGTATGCCGCCGACGTGGTGGTTCTGGAACCTGCCGAGCTGCGCGATTTCGTGGTACGCGGCCTCACGGCTGTCGCTCAATCGGTGGGTGCAGCGTGACATCTCGAGCGCAGGTGCGACGGTTGCTCAGCCTCGTGCCCTACCTCCGCGAACATGACGGCGTCGCCATGACCCAGGTTGCCGCGGCATTTGGAATCAGCCTGAAGACCCTGCGCGAAGACCTGAGCGTGCTCTGGATGTGCGGGATGCCCGGGCTCACCCCCGGCGATCTGATCGACATCGACATGGACGCAGTGGACGGCGAGGGCGTGATCCACCTCAGTAACGCCGACTACCTCACTCGGCCGTTGCGGCTGTCCACCGATGAGGCGCTGGCACTCATCCTCGCGCTGCGTACGCTGCGTGAAATTGCCGGACCCGGCAAGCGGGAGGCCGTCGACCGCGCCATGAAGAAGCTGGAGGCTGTCGCCGGAAACGTGCCGGCGACCGACCAGGCGTCTGTCGCGGTCACCGCTGCACGCGATGACATCCAGGCACGCGTCAACGACGGGCTGCAGCGCGGCAAGCGGCTGGACCTCACCTACGACGTTGCCTCGCGGGCGGAAACTACCCGGCGGCTGGTGGACCCATTACGAGTCTTCGTGTTGGAGGGCTACGGCTACCTCGAGGCGTGGTGTTATTCGGCCAAGGCACTCAGGACGTTCCGCCTTGATCGAATCGCCGCTGTCGAGGTCACCTCGATCGATGTCGCGATGCACGACGTCAAGCTCAAGGATCTGTCGACCGGCTGGTGGGAGGCACTCAAGGATGCCCCGCTGGTCACGCTCGAGTTGCAGCCGTGGGCGACGTGGGTGGCGGAGTACTACCCGACCGAGTCAGTCTCGGGTCGTCCGGGCGGCGGTCTCATCGTCTCGTTGCACGTGACAAATCCAGCGTGGCTGCGGAGTCTGCTGTTGCGGCTCCAGGGCGGCGCGCGCGTGCTCGCGCCAGAGGGTGCCGGAGACTCCGCCGCCGAGGCGGCACGGGAAGCTCTCGATCAGTACTCGGTGCTCCTCGGGTCGACCGTCGGCGCCCGCTAGCCATCGCCTAGGAGTGTCCTTATGCGCTTCGCTGCATCAGCCGATGCCTACGACCGCTTCATGGGCCGATACTCGGTGCACCTCGCGCCGTCCTTCGCCGACTTTGCCCGAGTCTCGCCCGGTCAACGCGTACTCGACGTCGGCTGCGGCCCGGGTGCGCTCACCACCGAACTGGTCAAACGTCTCGGGGCCTCATCGGTTGCTGCGGTTGATCCGGCGGAACAGTTCGCCGCCGCTGCCCGAGACCGGCATCCCGGAGTTGAGGTGCAGGTCGGCGCTGCGGAGCAGCTGCCGTTTGAGGACGGCGAGTTCGACGCGACGCTGGCCCAGCTCGTCGTTCATTTCATGGCGAACCCGGTACGCGGATTGGCAGAGATGGCGCGCGTCACACGCGACGGCGGACTGGTTGCCGCATGTGTCTGGGATCACGCCGGGAAGCAATCCCCGCTCGCACCGTTCTGGGATGCGGTGCGCCAGCTCGACCCCGCGGTGCCAGATGAGTCCCGGATGGCCGGTGGACATCAGGGACACCTCACCGAATTGATCACCGAGGCGGGCCTGACCGACGTGGCCGAGGAAGCGCTAGCCGTCCTGGTCGAGCACGACACCTTCGCAGCCTGGTGGGAGCCGTTCACCCTCGGAGTCGGTCCGGCGGGCGCGTACCTCGAGTCAATCGACCGCGATCGTCAGGCCGCCGTGCGGGTACGTTGCCTGGCCGCCCTTGGGCATGGGCCGTTCACCATCCAGGCTCGTGTGTGGGCTGCTCGAGGGTACGTCGGTTAGCGCACGATCCGTACAGAGGGAGATATCGTTCAGAGGTGGTCTGGGTCATCGTGTTCGGGAGCATTGCGCTGGCGGGTGCCATCATGCTCATCTGTTACGCGGTGTGGCTCGCGCACAAGGCGAGCGATGTCTTCAGCGAACTTGAGATGCTCGCCGTACGGGCCGACGAGCTGGCGGAACTCGTCAACCAGATCGAGGTTCCGGAACGTGCTTTTCAACCCGACGGGCAGAAGGATCGCACGATCTCTTCTCAGAATTGATCAGGCATCCGCGACGTAGGATGACACCGAAGCACACGGGTGCAGGAAAAGAGGAATCATGACTCCGCTGGTACTGGGCCTTGGCGTCCCCGAGCTGTTGATCATCTTGGCGGTCGTGCTGCTGTTGTTCGGCGGGGCGCGGCTCGCCGGCTTGGGCAAGAGCACCGGGCGTGCGCTGAGGGAGTTCAAGGAGGAAACCAAGGGTCTCAAGTCTGAGGAGAGCCAGCCGCAGCCGCCCAACCCGGCGTCGAGCTCGAATGCGCCGGCTGCGATCGACTACCAGCAACCGCCGCAGGCCAACACCCCGTTGCAACCCCCGAACGGCGCCAGCTATCAGCAGCCGCCGCGTGCCAACCAGGACCCCTCTGGCACCGACCGGCGCAACGACGCCTGAGGTCTCTCGCTGAGTTGCCGTGTCTTTGACAATCAAGGGCCGGCCGATCCACTTCAGCTTGAAGTGGCTCAAGCCGCCGCCTGTACCACCGGACGGCACGATGACGTTGTTCGAGCATCTGCGCGAACTGCGCTACCGGTTGGTCGTCTCGGCACTCGCGATCCTGGTGGGCATGATCGTTGCCTGGTTCTTCCGCTACCAGCTGATGGACATCCTGCAGCGGCCATATTTCGAGGCCATCGACGCCCTGAAGGTGAAGAACCCGGATGCCAGCACACTCCTGGTGAACATCAACCTGACCTCACCGCTGACCTTGGCCTTGAAGGTATCCGCGCTGGCCGGTGTTCTGGTGACCGCACCTTTCTGGCTCTACCAGCTATGGGCCTTCATCACCCCTGGCCTGCTAGCGAAGGAGAAGAAGTGGGCGCTGATCTTCATCGGCGCCGCCACTCCGATGTTCGTCGGAGGCGTGGTCGTCGGCTACGTCGTCTTGCCCAAGGCCATCACGGTGCTGCTCAGCTTCACCCAGTCCGGCGTGAGCAACCTGCAGGACATCAATGCCTATCTGTCTTTCCTGCTGCGCCTCATGGTGGTATTCGGCATTGCGTTCCTGATTCCGCTCGTGGTGTTGATGTTGAACATCGTCGGAGTGATCAAGGCCAAGCAGCTCTCGAAATACCGCACTCTGGTGATCTTCGGCACCTTCGTGTTCGGCGCCGTTGCCACCCCGTCCACCGATCCGTTTTCCATGTTGGCCTTGGCGTTGCCCATGACGGTGCTGTTCCTCGCCGCCGAGGTGATCGCGCACATTTTGGACCGGCGCAAGGAGCGTCGCATCGCGCTGGCCGGTGACGATTGGATGCTTCGGCGCAGCGTTGCGGACGACAAGGCGCTGCGCGAGCTCTCCGACGGCGATGGCGACGCGCTCGAGCCTCCGCGGTGACGCGCCAGATCAGGCTGGTCGTCAATCCGTCGGCCGGAAAGGGCCGTGCGCTGGAAATGCTGCCGCAGGTCGCCGGCACCCTGCGCGATGGTGGCGTCAATCTCGAGATCTTGCTGAGCCGCGACTTCGCCGAAGCGAGGTCGATGGCACGCCAGGCGATTGAGGACGGCGTCGACGTGCTTGCCGTGATGGGCGGCGACGGCATGATGCATCTCGGCGTCAACACCTCGGCCGCGGCGCATTTTTCCGATGGCAGCCGTACCGCTCTGGGCCTGATTCCTGCCGGAACCGGCAACGATCTGTGCCGCGGCATCGGCCTGCCAGCAAAAGACGCGGTGGCGGCGGCGGAGGTCATTGCCGCCGGCTACACCCGCTCGATCGACCTTGCTCGAGTGGCCGAGACCTATGTCGCAGCGGTGCTTGCCACCGGCTTCGATGCTTTGGTCAATCGCCGCGCCAACCAGATGCCCTGGCCGCGCGGCTCGACGCGGTATGCAATCGCTGTAATGGCAGAGCTTCGGGTGTTCTCTCCGCTGCAGTACCGGCTCACTCTGGATGGCCAAGTCCGAGAGCTGGACGCCATGTTGGTGGCCATCGGCAATACCAGCTCGTACGGCGGCGGAATGCTGATCTGTCCTCAGGCCGACCCCTATGACGGTCTGCTCGATGTCACGATCATTCATCCCGTAGGCCGCCTGAAGTTGCTCAGACTGTTTCCCGAGATGTACTCGGGAAAGTTCGTCCGAGACCCGTGCGTTGAGCAGCTAAGGGTTCGTGAGTTGACAGTCGAGGGTCCCGGGCTGGTCGGCTTCGGTGACGGCGAGATGCTCGGCGCTGCGCCGCTACAGGTCTGCTCCGTGCCGGGCGCGCTACCGGTCTTCGTGCCGATGCATGCGCCCTGAGCCTGTCGAAGGGCGCGCTTCGACGGGCGCAGCACGCATTCAGGCTCAGCTCGCGGGTAATTTGGGCCGCACTATGGCCGACCCCTCGATCGACTCCGCATCGCCCAACGAAGGATCACCCAGCCCGTCCGACGCGTACGCGCGGTTCCGGCAGAGGCAAAGCTCACCTTTGCTCGCGGCTTTCGCCGACGGCTACCCATTTGGGCTGGACGATTATCAGCGCGAGGCATGCGGGCATGTCGAGGCCGGCTCGGGAGTGCTCGTCGCGGCGCCCACTGGCGCGGGCAAGACCATTGTTGGCGAGTTCGCGGTCTTCCTGGCGCTTCGCACCGGCCGCAAATGCTTCTACACCACCCCGATCAAGGCGTTGTCCAACCAGAAGTACGCCGATCTGGTGCGCCGGCACGGTGCTGGCAACGTGGGGTTGCTCACCGGCGACACGTCGGTGAATTCCGAGGCGCCGATCGTGGTGATGACCACTGAGGTGTTGCGCAACATGATCTACGCGAGGTCGGCCACGCTCGCGAACCTCGGCTACGTGGTATTGGATGAAGTGCACTACCTGGCCGATCGCTTCCGGGGTGCCGTATGGGAAGAGGTGATCATCGGTCTGGCCGACGCCATTCAACTGGTCGCACTCTCGGCAACAGTCAGCAATGCCGAGGAGTTCGGAGAGTGGCTGTCGGAGGTGCGCGGCGAGATGGCCGTGGTGGTCTCGGAGCGACGGCCGGTGCCGCTGTACCAGCACATCCTCGTCGGTCATCGGCTCCACGACCTGTTCGCTGAGCTGGCTCCCACGGCGCGTGAGCTGCCGGGTGAGGCGAGGCCCGACGTCAACCCGATGTTGATCAAGATCGCCCGGGAGGAGTCGCGGCTCGTCCGTGACGACGCGCGGCGCCCACGCGGCCGAAGCGGCCGAGGCAGAAGGACCGTGAGCTACGGCAGTGGTGCCTATGGCGGCGCCGCTCAACGGTCTCACTACGCCGGCGGCCGCGGGCCCCGTTCGCTGCGCGGGCCGAGCCGTCCTGAGCTCGTCGAGTTACTCGACGACGAGGCGCTGCTGCCGGCGATCGTGTTCATCTTCTCCCGGGTTGGCTGCGATGCCGCCGTCCAACAGCTACTCGAGTCCGGGGTGCGGCTCACCAGCACGGTAGAGCAGCAGCAGATTGCGGCAATTCTCGAGCGGCATGTTGCCGGACTTTCCGACAGCGATCTGCACGCGCTCAACTACGACGTCTTTGCCGAGGCGCTCAGCAGGGGAGTCGCAGCGCATCATGCGGGCATGCTCCCCACGTTCAAGGAATGCGTCGAGGAGGCCTTCGTACGCGGGCTGATCAAGGTCGTCTTCGCGACCGAGACGTTGGCGTTGGGTATCAACATGCCGGCCAGGTCGGTGGTGCTGGAGAAGCTCGTCAAGTTCGACGGCGAAACCCATGCCGACATCACCCCGGGGGAGTACACCCAGCTGACCGGTCGCGCCGGGCGGCGCGGTATCGACGTGGAAGGTCACGCGGTCGTGCTCTGGCAGCCGGGGGCGGATCCGCGGGCTGTCGCTGGGTTGGCATCGAGGCGAACCTATCCGCTGCGATCCTCCTTTGCGCCGACGTACAACATGGCCGTCAATCTCGTGGCCAGCGTCGGACGGGAGCGTGCCCGTACGCTGCTGGAGCAGTCTTTCGCCCAATTCCAGTCCGACCGCTCGGTGGTCGGCGCGGCCCGTACGCTGGCCAAGAACGAGGAAGGCATCGAGGCCTACTGGGCGGCAGCAGATTGCGAGCTCGGTGACTTTCAGGAGTATTCGCGGCTGCGCGCAGAGATCTCGAATCTCGAGGCTTCCGCCGCCCGGGAACGTCGCTCGGATCGTCGTGCCGAAGCCCTGCAATCGCTGTCGATCTTGAAGCCGGGCGACATCATCCAGGTACCCAGCGGCAAGAACCGGGGCTGGGCGGTGATCATCGACCCAGGTATTCGCCATGATCATCAATCGTCTCGTGATGAGGCGACGCCTCGACCATTGGTGCTGACTGAGGAACGCCACGTCCGGCGACTCTCGGTCACCGACTTTCCCGCAGCACCGCTGGTTGCCGGCCGGATGAAGATCGGCAAGCACTTCAACCCCAAGGATGCGGCTTCTCGGCGTAACCTGGCCGCCGCGCTGCGTGCCCGGCTGAACGATATCGATCTTGATGCCAAGCGCGGAGGGCGGTCGAGTGCCGACCCGGAGCTCCAGGCACGCATTGATCAACTTCGCACGACACTGCGACGCCATCCCTGCCATGGCTGTCCCGATCGGGAGACGCATGCTCGTTGGGCCGACCGCGCGCTACGACTGGAGCAGGAGAGCGCGCGGCTCAAGGCCCGGATGGACTCACGTAGTAATACGATCGCCAACCACTTCGACAAGATCTGCCTGGTGCTGGAGTCGCTCGGCTATCTCACCGGGGACGGTGGCCACAACGTCAGTGAGTACGGCAGGATGCTCGCCCGGATCTATGCGGAGCTGGATCTGGTGACGGCGGAGTGCATCCGCGCGGGAGTGTTCGACGACCTCACCCATCCGCAGCTGGCGGCGATCTTGGCGTCGCTGATTTTCGAGGCTAGGCGAAGCGATGAGGCAGGTCGGCGGCCACGAATGCCCGATGCACGCAGCAACGCCGCGGTGATCGAGGTCCGTCGGATCTGGCACGAGGTGTCGCTGGTCGAGCGCGACGCCCGGTTGGACCGGGGACCAGAGCCGGATATCGGATTCAGTGAGGCGGCGTACAGCTGGGCGGCCGGCCGGTCACTGCAGGCGGTGTTGCACAATAGCGACCTCACCGCGGGGGATTTCGTCCGATGGGTGCGCCAGGTCGCCGACTTCGCGGGACAGATCGCCGATGCGGCCGGCCCCGGGGACCTCCGCGACACTGCCCGCCTGCTGCTGCGTTCGATGCGCCGTGGGGTCGTGAGTTATGCCGCAGAGATGGACGCCGACGAGGGCGACGACCTGACCGGCGCAGACCTGCCGTAATGCGCGCTGAGCCAGCTTAATGCGCCCTGAGCCAGTCGAAGGGCGCGCTTCGACAAGCTCAGCCACATATACCGCCGGAACGACCGACAGCGTTTAGGAGGCCTGGCTGACGGTCGACATATTGAAGTCGGGCACTCTGATGGTCGGCATGATCGTCCGGTTGAAGTAGTCATTCCATTCCCGGCACAGGGTGAGTTCGGCAACGCCGATCTCGCTGATCCGGCCCAAGAGTTCGATCGGAGACTCGTTGAAGCGGAAGTTGTTGACCGCGCCAACTACCTCACCGTCCTCGATCAGATAGACCCCGTCGCGGGTCAGTCCGGTCAGCAGCAGTCGCTCCGGATCGACCTCCCGGATATACCACAGACAGGTCAGCAGCAGTCCACGCTTGGTAGTCGAGATCATCTCCTGCAGGCTGGCCATACCGCCTCCGTCCATGATCAGGTTGTCTGCTGGCGGGGTCGGCTGGGCGCCGGTCCGGATGGCATGCCCGCGATTGCGGATCAGTTCGTTCAGCACCCCGCGATCGATCCACGTCGTCGCGTCAATCGGCAGACCCCCGTCGAACGCCCACGAGGTGTCGTCGAGAGAAGAGGTGAAGTCGACGAACGGGACCGTCTCCAGGCCGGGATACAGCGGATCCGAGCGGAGTGTGATCGGAAGCTCTGCGATCCGCTGGCCGATCTTGGTCGCCCCGTCCCCGGCGGCGTAGACATTGCGACCCTCTTCCGCGTCGCGCGCATTGGCCGTCCAGTACGCATAGATCATCAAGTCGGCAATGGCGCCGGGCGGCAGCAGGGTCTCGTAGCGTCCCGGAGGCAGATCCACCGTGGTCGATGCCCAACCCAATCGAGTATTGAGTTCCTCGACCGCCTCGACGACGTCGACGTCAAGGAAGTCCCGGGTGGTACGCCCCAGCCATGCTGATGCTGTGCGATCAGCCGTCTTGGCATTGAGCTCCAGCCGGCCGGTCGGCTGTACGCCGCGCCGCCGCAAGCCGGTGCTGCTGCCCAGGTATGTCGTCTCCACGGCATGCTCTGCAAAGCCATAGAGCAGTTGCCGCGCGGCATGGGCGCGCTCCAATGCGTCCCCGAGTCCTTTCGCCAACTCGTCGAGCACCTCGATGCTCGTCGTCTCCGGTGGGTCTGGCCAGACGTCATTGTGGGGATAGTTCTGGACCATCGTCGCCGCATCCTCAGCCGGCCGTCCGGTACGCGCCAGCTCTTCCGCAACGGCCACCACGGCGGCTACCTCCTCCGCCCCGGCAATCTCCTGGCTTACCGTGCCGGCGGCCGTCCCACCCTCGACCTCAGCAGTCGCGGTCACCGTGAGGGTCCTGCTGCGCATCTCGCCGTTGGTGATCAAGGCATTGTTGGCCCAGCGCAAGTTGGCCTCGGTACGTTCGGTCACCCAGCTGACACACGGCAGAGTCGCGACGTTGAGCGCCTGCTCAACGAGATCCTGCGGCCGGACGCTCACTGGCTGCCTCCTTCGGCTTGGGTATTGAGCACATTGACCCGGCGAAACAGCGCTGACGGGCAGCCATGCGACACCGGCGCAATTTGCCCGGGCTGTCCCTTGCCGCAGTTGAAGGCACCGCCAAGAACATAGGTGTCAGAATTCCCGACAGCCTCCATCGATCGCCAGAAGTCCGTTGTGGTGGCCTGATAGGCGACGTCTTTCAGCTGGCCGGCCAGTCTGCCTTTGTCGATCTTGAAGAACCGCTGTCCGGTGAACTGGAAGTTGTAGCGCTGCATGTCGATCGACCAGGACTTGTCGCCCACGATGTAGATGCCCCGTTCGACACCGGAGATCAGCTGCTCGGTGCTCGGGCCGTCAGACGCGGCCTGCAGGGAGACGTTGGGCATGCGTTGCATCGGGATATGGCCCGGGGAGTCGGCGAATGCGCACCCGTTGGAGCGGCCCAAGCCCTTCTCCGCCGCCATCTGCCGGTTCAGCTGATAGCCAACCAGAATCCCGTCCGAGATGACCTCGAAGCGTTGCTGGCCGACGCCTTCGTCGTCGTAGCCGATGGTGGCCAGGCCATGATCGACCAGCCGATCTCCAGTGACGTTCATGACCTCGCTGCCGTACTGCAGGGTGCCGAGCTGGTCGAAGGTGGCAAAGGAGGTCCCGGCGTACGCGGCCTCGTAGCCGAGCGCCCGATCCAGCTCGGTGGCATGGCCGATCGACTCATGAATCGTGAGGAACAGGTTGCTGGGATGGATGACCAGGTCGTAGTGGCCGGCTTCGACTGACGGGGCAGCAACCTGCGCGGCCAGCAACTCCGGGATCTCGGCCACTTCGGCATCGAAGTCCCAGCCGCTGCCGGTGAGATATTCCCAGCCCCGACCGGTTGGTGGCGCCAAGGTACGCATCGTCGCGAAACCATGATCACCCACGCTGACCGCAGTGAGCTGAGCCTGGATCCGGACCCGCTGTTGGGTGGTGCTGGTGCCGGCCAAGTTGGCGAAGTACTTGTTCTCGTGGATGTATCCGAGGATCGCGTTGGCGTGGTTGACGCCGGGGGCTGCCAGTAGCGCTTCGTTGAGTCCGAGGATGCGACCTGTCTTGGTGGCTTCGTCTACGTCGAACGGATCAACCTCATACGCGGAGACCCAGCTGGCGTCGCCGTAGACGTCTTCCTCGGCCAGCTCAACCGAGGCTGGAGTCAAGGGGCGGGAGACCTTCGCCGTGGCAACAGCACGCTCGGCCAGCCGGACCGCCGAGTCGGCCGACAGGGCGATATCCGAGGCGAATCCCCATACGCCGTTATGCAGCACACGGACGGACAGACCCAGCACTTGGTTCTCGGCCGTGGTCTCCAGAGCATGATCACGAAAGCTTCGGTACGCCGCCCGGATCCGCTCCACGCGTACTTCTGCGTGGCTGCACCCCAGGGCCTTGGCCTTCGAGAGGGCCGCATCGCTGAGCGCCTGCAACGGCAGGGCAAGGAACCTGTCATCGAGCTCGGGCATGGTCGCCAGCGTAATGCCGTAGCTGCCCGTCAGGAGCCTGGAAGCTGGCTCGAGCATCAGGTGTGTCTACTCCCTCTAGAGTGATCGTCGTGACGGTCGCTGTTCGTGTGATTCCGTGCCTCGATGTGCACGGCGGCAGGGTCGTGAAGGGCGTCAACTTCGTAGCTCTGCGGGATGCGGGTGATCCGGTCGAGCTGGCTGCCTGTTATGACGCCGAAGGGGCGGATGAGCTGACCTTCCTGGACATCTCGGCGTCGGCCGAGGGTCGGGAGACGACCCTCGAGGTGGTTCGGCGAACCGCGGAAACGGTTTTCATCCCGCTCACGGTCGGCGGTGGCGTTGGATCGGTCGACGACGTCGACACGCTGTTGCGTGCTGGAGCCGACAAAGTGGCGATCAACACTGGTGCCATCCGACGGCCCGAGGTGATCGGAGAGATCACGCGCAGGTTCGGCAACCAGGTGCTGGTCTTGTCGGTGGATGCTCGCCGCGCCGATTGGGCGCCGTCCGGTTTCGAGGTGACCACCCACGGCGGGCGGACAGCTGCCGGCCTGGATGCGGTGGAATGGGCCCGCCGTGGGGTCGAGCAGGGGGTGGGAGAGATCCTGCTGAATTCGATGGATGCTGACGGTACGACCTCAGGCTTCGACCTGGAGATGATCCGTGCCGTACGCGCCGTGGTCGATGTGCCGCTGATTGCCTCCGGTGGAGCAGGTCAGGCCGCAGACTTCCCGCCGGCGATCGCCGCAGGCGCCGATGCGGTCTTGGCAGCGACGGTCTTCCACTTCGGCACCCTGCGAATCGCGGAGGTCAAGGCGGCAATTGCGGCCGCTGGTTTTCCCGTACGCCACCCCGCACCTGCTCCAACGGGGAGACACTGAGCCGGTGCCTGTGACAAAGCGTGTTGCCTGGCTGCCGTACGCCAGCACCCAGGAAGCCGAGCAGCGACTCGGTGGAATCCCCGAGGGCATCCAGGTCGATGTCTACCGGGCCGATGGCGCGAGCTGGCCGGAATCGATTGCCGAGGTCGAGTTCTATGTACTGCCCTACCTCAAGGGCGAGGAGGTTCTCGACCGAGTGGCGGAGATGAAGCGGCTGAAGGTAGTCCAGACCCTGACAGCCGGGGTGGAGAACTTCCTGCCGTACGTGCCGGAAGGCGTGATCCTATGCAACGCGGCCGGCGTCCATGACACCAGCACCGCAGAGCTTGCGGTCGCGCTGGCGCTGGCGAGCGGTCGGCATCTTGATCAGTACGCGCGCAACCAGACGAGCGGCATCTGGGACTTTCAGCTCGGCATCTCACTCGCCGACCAGCGCGTGTTGATCATCGGCTATGGTCACATCGGCGCCGCCATCGAGCGCCGGCTGGCCGGATTCGAGGTCGCCTCGGTAACTCGGGTGGCACGGCGGCCGCGTAGCGAACCGGTCCTGGTGCACGCCATCCAGGACCTGCCGCAGTTGCTTCCCGACGCCGATGTCGTGTTCCTGGTGGCGCCGCACACGCCGGAGACCCAGGGCATGATCGGCAGTCGCGAGCTCACCGCACTGCCCGACGGAGCCGTACTGATCAACGTCGCCCGGGGCAAGCTCGTCGACACCGACGCGCTGCTGGCCGAGACCTCGACCGGCCGGATTAGGGCGGCTCTCGATGTCACCGAGCCTGAGCCGTTGCCTCCCGAGCATCCGCTGTGGCGCACCCCTGGGGTGCTGATCTCACCACATGTTGGCGGGCCAAGTAGTGCATTCTTCCCACGCGCCGACCGACTCATCGCGGCCCAGCTGGGTCGCTTCGCCGCTGGCAAGGAACTGGAGAACATCGTCAGATGACCCCCTTCGAGATGCCCGAGCCTCAGGCCATCGATCCACATTGCATCTTTTGCAAGATCGTTTCCGGGGAGCTGCCGTCGCGGCGGATCTATGCCGACGACCGCGCCGTGGCCTTTCTCGATATCGGCGCCTGGCATCGTGGGCATGCTTTGGTAGTGCCGAAACGACACGTCCCGGACATGCTTGCCGGACCCGGCACATTGCTTGAGATCGCCCCAGCGGTCGAAGCCGTCGCGCAGCTGCTGATGCAGCGGCTGGCGGCGGATGGGATCAACGTCTTGTCCTCATCCGGGCAGGCCGCTGGTCAGGAGGTCTTCCACCTGCACGTGCACGTCGTGCCCCGGTACGCCGGTGAGCCTGGCTTGGGCATGCTGGTCAACAGCGGGGTTGTGCCCGATGGTGAACTGGACTCGGTGTATCGCCAGATCCAGGCGGGCGCGTGAGCCTGCCGACTCGTTCGGCACCGGCAACATCACTATCGGTCAGCCGGCGGCTCGCTCGCGCGGCAGCGGAGTTTCTGCCACCGTTCGCCGCCGCCTTGTTGATCTTGCCCTTCATCATCCAGTACGGCAAGCTGCTCCCCTGGCAGCCGTCGACGATCGACCTGCAGGTCTACGTTTACGCCGTCAAGGACATGCTGGCCGGTAAAGACATCTTCGCCACCACCACGCCATTCTGGAATCTCTACTTCATCTATCCGCCGATTGCGGCGATCCTGCTGACCCCGCTGGCGTTTGGTCCGTACGTGCTGTGGCAGGTGGTCTGGACCGGCGGCCTGGTCTGGGCCCAGCAGTCGGTACTGAAGCGCTGCGGCGCTCCCCGCGGCTGGAAGCTTGGCTTGATCGGCATTGCGGTGCTCGTTGTCATGGAGCCGATCCGGACCACATTGGGATACGGACAGGTGAACACCGTGCTGATGGCACTAGTGGTTGCGGACCTGCTGCCGGACGCGCCGGGGGAGCGGAGGCGCATCCCGCAAGGCACGCTGATCGGTCTGGCCGCGGCTATCAAGCTGACGCCGGCGCTGTTCGTGATCTTCGCGTTCTTGATCGGCAAGAAGCGTGCAGCGATTACGGCGATGATCAGCTTTGCCGTCTTCACCGGCATCGGCGCGATCTTGTTGTTCCGCGAAACGCTGGTCTTCTTCGGCGGACTGTCCGGCGGCGACACGCGTACCGCCTCACCGCTCTACGCCGGGAACCAGTCGTTGCTCGGGGTGTTCTTCCGGCTCGGAGACTCCTCGCGCGTCACCGCTCTGGTCGGACTCGCGGTGTCCGGTGTCTTGGCGATACTGGGCTGCCTCGTCGCGGCCCATTGGTGGCGGCACGACGAAAAGGTCTTCGCGGTAGCCATTGTCGGATTGACGACATGTCTGGCCTCGCCGCTGTCCTGGACTCATCACTATGTCTGGATCCTTCCGATGGCCATGGCCGTGCTGTCGCCAGGCGTGCCGCGCTGGGCCCGGTACCTCGGCGGCTTCTGGGTGGTCTGGGTCTGTCTCTGCCTGCCGCTTGCCGTGCTCCCGTACGGCGGCGGTCGCGAGCGGCAGTTCGACTTTCTGCAGCAGCTGGTGGCCAACCTCGGCCCGATCGTTGGGGTGATCATGGTGATTGGTCTGGCGTGCCAGTTGGTCGTGAGCAAGCCGGGTGCAGCCGTCCGGCTCGCGCCAAGCGGCTAGATTGACCGCCATGACTCAGGAAAGCCTGACGAACGAGGAGATCCAGCCGGCTGCTGGGAACGGTGTTGACATCAAGCCGCGGTCGCGAGTCGTTACCGATGGCCTGGAGGCCACCGGGTCGCGTGGCATGCTCCGCGCGGTCGGTATGGGTGATGAGGATTGGGTCAAGCCGCAGATTGGGGTCGCCTCCAGCTGGAACGAGATCACCCCGTGCAACCTGTCCCTCGACCGGCTGGCCAAAGCAGCCAAGGATGGCGTGCACGCCGCCGGTGGATATCCGCTGGAGTTCGGCACGATCTCGGTCTCCGACGGGATCTCCATGGGCCATGAGGGGATGCACTATTCGCTGGTGAGCCGGGAGATCATCGCCGACTCGGTGGAGACGGTGATGCTGGCGGAGCGGATGGATGGCTCGGTGCTGCTTGCCGGCTGTGACAAGTCGCTGCCCGGGATGCTGATGGCCGCCGCTCGCCTTGATCTTGCTTCGGTCTTTCTCTACGCCGGTTCGATCATGCCGGGGCGGGTGGGTGATCGGGAGGTCACGATCATCGACGCCTTCGAGGCGGTTGGTGCCTGTGTCCGAGGCTTGATCAGCCGCGCCGATGTCACCGAGATCGAAAAGGCGATCTGTCCAGGCGAGGGTGCCTGCGGCGGCATGTACACCGCCAACACCATGGCGAGCGCCGCCGAGGCGCTGGGCATGTCACTGCCTGGCTCCGCCGCGCCGCCTGCCGTCGACCGCCGCCGTGACGGCTTCGCGCGTAGGAGCGGCATGGCCGTCGTGGAGATGCTGCGGCAGGGCATCACCGCGCGACAGATCCTGACCAAGGAAGCGTTCGAGAATGCCATCGCGGTCACCATGGCGTTCGGCGGCTCGACCAATGCCGTGCTGCATCTGCTGGCAATCGCCAACGAGGCCGAGGTGGACCTCAGTCTTGATGACTTCGTACGGGTCGGCCGCACGGTGCCGCACCTGGGTGACCTCAAGCCGTTCGGCAAGTACGTGATGAACGACGTGGACCGGGTCGGGGGAGTGCCGGTGGTGATGAAGGCTCTGCTCGACGCGGGCCTGCTCAACGGAGATTGCCTCACCGTGACGGGCAAGACCATGGCCGAGAACCTGGCCGACATCGCACCGCCTGATGTCGACGGAACGATCGTGCGCGCCTTGGACAATCCGATCCACCCGACCGGCGGCATCACCATCCTGCGTGGATCTCTCGCGCCGGAAGGTGCTGTTGTGAAGAGTGCTGGATTCGATACCGAGGTCTGGAAGGGCACGGCGCGGGTTTTCGACGGTGAACGAGCAGCGATGGATGCCCTGGAGAACGGCGTCATCACCGCGGGTGATGTCGTGGTGATCCGCTACGAGGGTCCCAAGGGTGGCCCTGGAATGCGGGAGATGCTGGCGATCACCGCCGCGATCAAGGGCGCCGGCCTGGGCAAGGACGTCATGTTGATCACTGACGGCCGGTTCTCGGGGGGTACCACCGGCCTGTGCGTCGGCCACATTGCGCCGGAGGCCGCGGACGGCGGCCCGATCGCTTTTCTGCAAGACGGCGACGAGATCGTCCTGGATGTGGCGAATGGCCTGCTGAACGTGAGTCTTGATGCGGCCGATCTGCAACGCCGGCGGGGCGCGTGGGCTCCGACGCCTCGACCGGTGCCACGCGGGGTGCTGGCCAAGTACGTCAAGCTGGTCCGGTCCGCGAATGTCGGCGCCATCTGTGGTTGATCGGGCATGTGCCTGAGCGCGTCGTGTCGCCGCCTCTCGCTACGGTCGAGGCGTGGGTGTAGCAATCGACGCTGAGGAGCGGCGGGTACGGCTGGCCGAACGGCACCTGCTGCTACCGAGTACCCGGATCGACGACCTTCCGGAGATCGCCGACGACCTGGTCGCCTTGCACTCCTCCGATCCGGTCACCGTGTTCTTGTCGGCCATGGCGCGGATGGCACATCCCTCGCTCGAGGCGGTCGAGAAGGCGCTCTACACCGATCGCAGCCTGATCAGGCACCACGGCATGCGCCGGACTCTGTGGGTGGCGACCCCGCCGGTCGCGCGCCTGATGCATGCTGCGGCGACTCGCGATCTGATTGCCCCTGAGCGCCGCCGTACCTGCACGCTCCTCGCCGCGGCTGGCGTCCAAAGCCCCGAACAATGGCTTGCCGAGGCGGAGGTACAGGTGCTTGCGGATCTCCGAAAGCATGGTCCGAGCACAGCGCGGGAGATCGGCCAGCGGCTGGAGCCGCTGCGGCAGCGGCTCCAGCTTGCGCCGGGCAAGTCGTACGCCGCTGCACAGTCAGCCCACACGCGGGTGCTCTACATACTTGGCTTCGCCGGCCAGATGTTGCGGGGTCGGCCGAGCAGCTGGATCAACGGTGCCTACCGGTACGCCGACGCCGAGTCCTGGCTGCCAGGCGGACTCGGCGAGCTCGACCCGACGCAGGCGGCCGCCGAGCTAGCTGGCCGCTGGCTACGGCGGTTCGGACCGGCGACGACGGCAGACCTGCAGTGGTGGATGGGCTGGACAGTCGCCAGGACGAAGCAGTCGCTCGCCGATTGCGGAGCGGTGCAGATTGACCTGGATGGCGTCGCTGGCTGGCTGGCCGAGGACGACCCGCCGGTCGGGCCAGTTGAGCCGTGGGTGGCCGTGCTACCGGGTCTAGATCCGACCATCATGGGCTGGAAGCAGCGCGACTGGTACCTGCCCAGTACCTCCCTGGAGGTTTTCGACGGGGTCGGCAACGGCGGCCCCAGCTTGTGGGTTGATGGGCGCGTGGTCGGAGCGTGGGCGCAGACCAAGGATTGGACCATCCACACGCATTACTTCGAGCGGGTCGCGGCTCCCCGGCGACGTGAAATCGATCAACGTATCGATGAGATGAAGTCGTGGATCGGCAACACCCGATTCACCATCCGATTCCTCGGCGACATCCATGCCCGACTGCTGGGAACCAGGACTGTGCGAGGGCCGGCCTCCACCCGCACCACCTGACACACGTGCCACGTCGAGGAGCCATGGCCTGGTGGCAGGCGGCCGCGGGTTAACGAACACCTACGCTGGCCGGATGAGGGCGCGAGCAGGTTCAGCCGCCTTGGCTGTGGTTCTGCTCGCCGGCTGCCAAGCATCGGGCGAGGAGCCCCAGCCCTCGCCGTCTGCTGCGTCTTCTCTTGAACCGAGGACCAGTCCCGCCGAGCGGTCGCCCCTCGCACCAACACCCTCGCCCCAGTACCTGATGCCGCTGGCATTCGTAGTCCATGCCACCCGACCCGCAGCCGATGTCCCGATGGCCGATGCACGCCGCGTTCTCGCGTCGGGAGCGACTCGCTGGTCAGCCATTGGGCAATCAGGCGGACGAATGCGAGTACTCAGCACCGAGAACCACCGGGCCAGCGATGTGCT